>Ga0181521_10002028_pt1 | contig 24512 bp, 21 predicted proteins | sample PEATcosm2014_Bin_32_FD_119764 | JGI IMG/M metagenome (GOLD analysis project Ga0181521, IMG submission 119764) | Peatland microbial communities from MTU Mesocosm Facility, Houghton, MI, USA - PEATcosm2014_Bin02_60_metaG | ecosystem: Environmental > Terrestrial > Soil > Wetlands > Peat | place...
GAGGTTCCGATCAGCCCCGTTACCGGGACTCACCGCCCGCCAGCTATCGAATCTAACCATCAACTATTCGAGTGGGTCCTTCCCCCACTGGTAATCAGCCCCTTTGGGGCACACGCGAAAGCGTCTGCCCCACCTCATTGTTCGTGCAGCGCCAGCAGATTCAGGTATTGAGATTGATCCAGGTCTTGGGCTTTGGAACCTTCCGTAAAGGCGGCGATGGCCTGGTCTTCCTGGCCCAGGGCGCGCAGCAGCAGTCCTTGAGAGTAGAGCAGAGCGCCTTTGGATTCGGAATCGCCTTTCGCGAGCGCGGCGGAAACGGCATGCAGCGCGGCTTGCAATTTCGGCTTGCCTTCGGCTTCGTTCAGGATGGCGGCGGAGAGCGCGGGGAAGGCGAAATCGGAAGTGGCGGGGCCGGCGGTCATGCGGGCCACTTTCGTCAGGCGCTTGCGGGCCGCTTTCTGATCTCCGCAGGCGGATTCCACTCCCGCCAGGTAGTACTGGAAGCGGGCGGACTTCATGAACCCTTCGAAGCCATACATGGTGAAGGTAAGCGCTTTGTCTTCGTCGCCGATGGTGTCGAGGCCGTGGAAGGCGTCGTTGCACCGATGGCCGGCGGCCTGGGCGCGCAGCTTGAGAAGCTGCAGCTCGATATAGGCGCGGCGGACGTCTTCCCGCTGGCGGTCCTGCGGAAAATTCTGGGCATTGAAGGCGGCCAGGGCGGAAGAGAGTTGGCCGGAGGCGGCGCGCAGCAGCGCCTGGGAGGCGATTTCGGGCGGGGATGTGGGATTGCCCGGGGCGCCGGACGGAGGCGGCGCGGCTTCCGGGCGATTCTTGGCGGCTTCCTCCTCCACGGCCAGCGCGCCGGGCTGGTCGTGTTTCAAGTCGCGCAAGACCCGCGCCAGCAACTCGTGCAAGAGCAGCACCTGGTTGGGCAGGGCGCGGGCGCGCTGCCATTCGGCGATGGCATCATCCACCATGCCGCTATCCAAATCCAGCAGGCCCAGCAGCCAACCGGCGGAGGCATCGCCGGGATTTTCGCGCACGGCCGTCCGCAGCACCGGAAACGATCCGGCGCGGTGGGGGAAAACATATTGCAGCGGCAGACCGGCCGCGGTGCGCCAATCTCCGCCGAGGGGAGACATCCTGGCGGGCTTGGGGGCTGATCTCTCGTAGCAATATGCGCGGTAGTAGGCCACCAGCGCATCGGCTTGCGGCAGCGGGACGCCGGGTTCGGACTGGTTCTCCGGGACTTTTGGGTAGACGCGATTGAGGACCGGCAGACTGTCGTTGTAAATGCCGAGGCGGCAGTATTCTTCGGCAATATCCAGGACGCGCTGGGGGTCGGCGGCGAGATGCGGCCACAGACCGTCGTCGGGGCCGATGAGCCACAAGTATTCCATGCGCAGGAAGGAATCGAAAGGCGCAAGGGATTGGCAGTGGGCGAGTTGGGCCCTGGCCTCCGGAATCATTCCATTCTTGCGCAGCAGCACGACCCGCATGCGGCCGGCTTCGAGGTTGCCGGGATCGCGTTTGAGGAGGGCGGAAACCACATCGAGCGCGGCTTGCAGATGGCCGGAACGGGCCTGCGAGGCGGCCATTTCGAGTGCGGCAGCGGAGCCAAAGGCGGGATCCTCGAGGATGGATTGCCAGTTGCGCTGCGCGTCCTGCTGGTTGCCTTCCGCGGCTTGGGCGACAGCGAGGTAGTAGCGCGTTTCGGCGTCTTGCGGCAAGGCGGCCGCGGCGTCCGCCAGCAGGCCGGCGGCTTCGGCGAAATTCTTGCGGACGGCCAACAGGCGGCCGAGGGCCTTTTTTAGCTGAGGATCGGCGGGAGATTTTTCTAGCGCGGCGCGGTACTCGTTCTCGGCCAGTTGGAGGCGGCCGTTTCTTTCGCGATCGTCGGGAGAGGCGTTGGCTTGCGGCTGCGGCCCGAGTTTCACGGCGGAAGGCGGGGTGGCGTCGTAGGGGCCTTCGGCGTAGGCCAGCAGGAGTTTGCCTTGGGCATCGAGCAGTTCGAACCGGTAGGAGGCGGCCGCGGGGTTGGGGATGGTTCGGGTGAAGAGGGAGCCGGGTTCGAGATTGACGGATTCCTGGAGCACGGACGTCGGCCCATTGAGAATGCGGATGCGCGCGCCGGGAATGGCATGGGTGACGTTCAGCTCGGCGGCAAGCGCCGGCCCGCGGCGCGCGAAATTCAAGACCGCATCGGTATCGGCGCGCGAGATGCCGCCAAGCTGGCGCGCGGGAAGCCAATATTCGGTGAACCCGCGGGACTGGTGCGGCTCGAGGTATTCGAAGGTCTCCTGGTCGGCGAACAGGCCGGCTTGGATTTCGATGAGCCGGGCGCCATCGTCCACCAGGGCAGCCTCGCCCGCGCTATCGGCGGTTCCCCAAGTCCAAAGTTTCTTGCCGCGCACCACGGCCGGATCGGCCACATGCACGGTAGCGGTCTTGCTGGCGGCGTGGTAGACGGCGAGAAATGGTTCGCGGGATTGGTAGGCGAACAGGCCGAGCTGATCTTTGACATTGGCAACCAGGCTCTGGTCCACGCCGCTCGAGCTGACCGGCCAGGTGTCCAGATCCGTCTGGCCGTGAGTGGAAACCACCTGCGTGGGGATGACGAAGCGCGAACCTGGCTCGACGGCGATGTCGGCATTGTTCCACCACTGGTAGGGCTGGCGCACGGAGGTGGGATTGGAGAGCGTGACGTTCTCTTCCAGAATGGCGCGGCCGGCGCGCAGGACGAATTCGACCGTCCAGCGCATGCCGGTGACGCGGTCGGTATCGCTCATCCAGACGGAAGCCCGGTCTTTGTCCTGGCGGAACGCGAAATCCACGGGGGAAACGTTATCGCGCCCGTGGGCGAACGGGAAACTGGTTTCGACGCCGAGAGCGGCAAAGGCGTTGCGGGTATAGCCCATGCCTTTCTTGATTACCGGGTTGGCGTAAAACATGGGGTGGCCGTTCAGCTTGTCGGCACAGGTGTAGAGGCGGCCGCCGAGGTCGGGGAGGAACGTGCAGGCGAGATATTCGTTTTCGAGATGGATGCGGCGCCAGGACTGGGGTGTGGGCCGGGCGCTGCCGGGATTGCGGGTGGTGTAGGGATACCAGGGACGGTCGCGCGAGAAAACGTCGAGGTTGGGGGCGAGATCGGGCAGGGATTCGGAATAGGTGCGGAGATCGATGGTGTCCTGCCAGGCGCGCGGTTGGGCGTGCAGGACGAGAGGCAGGAGGAGGAAGAGAAGGAGGGCAGGCCGGACCGATTGACAATCGGTCCGCAGGTTAACAACCTGCCCCACGACTCGCACGGCTACTGTTTTACCTCGGCTTCGATGGCTTCCAGTTCCTTGCCGGCTTCGGACCATTTGCCTTGGGCGGCGAATTCGTTGTAGCGGCGCAGGTGTTCGCGGACGCGGGCGAGGCGCGCGTCGGCTCCGGCGGCTTGCGGCGCGGAAGGAGCGGCGGCGGCCGCGGGTGTTGCCGCGGCTTGCTGCACCAATTGCTGCGCGCCGGCGGAAAGCTGCGCCAGGGCTTCGGTGTAATTATCCGTATAGATCAGGCGGCTGCCCACGGCCAGCACGATTTTTTTCAACTGCGGCATGCTGCCTTCGGTGGCCTGGATGTAGATGGGATCCACGTAGAGGAAGTTGTTGCCGATGGGCAGCACCAGGATCTGGCCGCGCAGCACGTGCGAGCCCTGCTGGTTCCACAAAGTGAGGTCCTTCGAAATGGTCTGGTCCTGATTGATGGACGCGGAGATGTTCATGGGGCCTTGGATGAGTTTCTGCTTGGAGAGGAGCAGGACCTGGACCTGGCCCAGATGCTGGCCGTCGCAGCGCGCCGCCATCAGGCCGATGAGGTTGTTTTTGTTGTGGGGCGTGAAGGGGATCAGGAGCAGGAACTCGGGCTGGGTTTCGCCCGGAAGAGTGGCCATGACGTATGCCGGGGTCACGGGAGTGGTGCCGCCCTCCTGGCCGCCGGCGTGCAGCGCGAGATCCCACACGTCTTCCTTGTTATAGAAGGACTGCGGATCGAGCATATGGTAGGTGAGATAGATTTCGGATTGAATGCGGAAGAGCATTTCCGGGTAGCGGGCGTGGCGGCGCAGATCGGCGGGCATGGCGGAAGCGGGCAGGAAGAGCTCGGGGAAGAGATTCTGGTAGGCGTTGATGATGGGATCGTCGGGCGCGAAGACGTAGAGATGGGTTTCGCCGTTATAGGCGTCGATGGTGGCTTTGACGGCGTTGCGGATGTAGTTGACGCTGCCCATGTCGCCCAGATCCAGCGAGCGCGAGTAGGGGTGGGCGTCGCTGGTGGTGTAGCCATCCACCATCCACACCAGTTTTCCGGCGTCGGTGATGACCATGTACGGATCGCCATCCCATTGCAGAAAGCCGGCCAGCGTCTGCAGGCGGTCGAGGACCTTGCGGTGGATCATCATGCGGCTGTTGGCGGTGAGGTAATCCGTGAGCAGGATGTTGGGCTCGCCTTCGTTAATGGCCGCGGCCAGGCGCATCAGGAAGGAGGAGATGGGAAAACCGCCGCGCCCTTCGTAGCGGGAGCGGACGTTGTCTTCTCCCGAGGGATAGTTGAATTCAAGCTGGGCGGTGTGCACGAAGACCGGCTCGTGGGTGACTTCGCCGTAGTAGATTTCGGGGCGGGTGAGTTTGATGCTGGGAGTTTCAATGACCGGCGGGGCGTCTTTGATGGTGAGAACGGGGAGGCCGTCGGAGGTCATCTTGCTGACTTCGGAAAGTACCAGTCCGTAGCCGTGGGTGTAGATGAAGGCGGGATTGATCCAGTTGGCGCGGGCGTCGGGAAGCTGGCGGATATCGAGCTCGCGGGGGGAGAGCAGGACCTGCTTGTATTCGCCGTCGATGGTGTAGCGGTCGACGTCGCTGCCGTGAAAGACGTAGTAGGTGCGGAGGGCCTGGCGCTGCGTGATGGTGTCGTGGTAGGGCTGAAAATCCCACAGGCGCACGTTATCGAGCAGGGGCTTGTGCTGGGCGGCGTCGATGGGGGCGTCGGGATCGACGTGGAAATCGATCTCCTTGACTTGTTTTTCCAGGCCGAAGGCGCTGCGCGTGGCGTGGATGTGGGTGTCGATATAGGGGCGCTCGAGGGAGATTTCGTTGGGCTTGACGTAGAGCGTGGAAACGATGGGCGGCAGGATGAAAGCGATGACCAGGGCGACGGCCATGAAGGCGGCGGGGATCCAGCGGCGCATCCAAATCAGCACGGCGGCGGCCAGGCAGGCGAAGATCACCAGCCATTGCAAGGGCAGCCCGATGTATTGATCGACATAATCGATGCCCACCAGAAAGCTGCCGTGCTCGTTGTAGACCATTTCGTAGCGGCCCAGGAAGAAGCGGAAAGCGAAAGCCAGCAGGAGCGCCACGGCGGCGCCGCGCAGAAAACGCGATTCGAGGCCGCCTTCCAGGCGGAGAATGGAGGGATCGATTTCGCGGGCGTCGCGGAGCTGCGGCAGGCGATAGCTAAGCTGCCAGGCGCGGGCGGATATCCAATACAGCAGAATGGCGAGGATGACCAGCGCCAACAGGTAGCCGCGCAGCAGCGAATAAAAAGGAAGGTCGAACAGGTAAAAGGAGAGCGGCTTTTGAAAAATGGCGTCGCGCCAGGCAGTGGCGCCGGGAGGCAATCCGCGCGAGCCGGCGAAGCGCACCACCGTCCAGGTGTCGATGGACGAGGCGGCCACGATGTAGCCGAGCAGCAGCAGGGCTAGCGTGGAAATGCGGGCGTACCAGCGATGCTCTTTGAGGGACGTGCCGGCGAAGTGCAGCGCGCGGGCGTGGGTGAGCCACAGAACCGCGAATGCGACTAAAGTGGCGGCGGCCAGCGGCGCCAGGCTGTAATACAACATGCTCAGCCAGGTATGGAGCTGGCCGAGTTCCTTCCACCACTCGATCTCGATGGCATAGGATGCCGCCGAGCGCGCGCCGAACAGCAGGAGGATGATGGCGATCACAAAAGCGATGCGAGTCGCGGCATAGCCGGGCGTTCGGCCGCCGCGCTCGATCTGATAGTGGGGCATGGGATAAGCGTATCAGTTTTCAGGTTGGGTACTTGGTATGAGGGGATAAGCGGCGCCGGTAAACAACCGGCGCGCTGGATGACATCCTGCCCCACTCTGCTATTGCAGTTTGCCGCGGGCGTCGACCGGCCAGGTTTCTTCCACGCGGCCGCCGCGCAGGCCGTAGACCCGCTCGTGCAGGTTGACCGCCACGCAAATGTGGTTGGGGATGACGCGGACGCGGTCGCCGACGGAGAATTCGCGCTCCGAGCGGGTGATGTCGACAAAAGCGTGCTCTTCGTTCATTTTGTGGAAGCGGGCGGAGGGAGCTTCGACAATTTGGCCGAAGGTGACGTCGGCGGTGTTGACGGGACGGTCCGAAGAGAAGGTTTTGGAGCCCCCATCCAGGACCATCTGGCCGGGGCGGGCGGTGGAAACAACGGTGGCGAGAATGCTGGCCGCGCAGTCTTCCAGGGCGCAGGCGCGGCTGCGGACGGTGTTGAGATCGTTAAAGACGTAAGTGCCGGGACGGATTTCGGTGAGTCCTTCGATGGCGTGGGAATGGAATAACGTGGGGGTCGAGCCGCCGCTGACGATTTTGGCTTGGATGCCGGCGCGCCGGAAATCTTCGAGGATTGTGCCGGTCAATTCGGAAAGGCATTCCAGGGCGCGCAGGCCGGCATCGTCCAGATCCTTGATGTGGCCGGGGTAGAATGTAATGCCCTCGAAGGAAACGTGGGGGAGTTTTTCGATGCATTGGGCGAGTTCGAGGAGCGGCTGGCCGGGAGAGACGCCCACGCGGCCGAGTCCGGCATCCACTTCCGCAAGGATGCCGATTTCGACTTGCGCGGCGGCGGCGGCTTGGGAAAGCTGACGAGCGGCGAAGAAGCTATCCAGGGCCACGATGATGCGGGTCTGGCGGGCGAGCGGCATGAGGCGCTCGAGCTTGCGGGGGCCGATGACGGGGAAGGCGATCAGAACGTCGGCGGGTTCGGCTTGCAGCATGACTTCGGCTTCGGAAACTTTGGCGACCGTAAGGCCGGCGGCGCCGCCGGCGAGTTGCAGTTTCGCGACGTGGATGGATTTGTGGGTCTTGGTGTGGGGGCGCAGGCGGAGGGAGTGGTCGCGGGCATATTGAGCGACGCGAGCGAGGTTGCGCTCGAAGATATCGAGGTCGACGATGAGGGCGGGGGTATCGATTTCGGAGACGTGCATAGATTCAGGATAGGGCATGCAAGAAAAAGAATTTCACCGCGGAGACGCCGCGGCGCGGAGAAGAAACAAAAGAAAGTCAAAACCTGAGAGAACGGAGGGGGCGGAGGCAATGGAGAAATGCGCGATAGAATAGGACGCTTCAAATGCGTATCTTGGAATTGGCGGAAATTCGGCGGGCACTGGATTACGGCGCGGTGATCGAGCGCATGCGGGCGGCGCTAATGGCGCAGGCGGCGGGAGAGTGCGAAACTCCCATGCCCATGCATCTGGATGTGGGCGCCGGAGAAGTCCACATCAAATCGAGTTACCGGCGCGGGGGACGGTATTTCGCTTTGAAGATGGCGAGCACCTTTCCGGGGAATTCGGCGCGCGGAATTCCCACGGGGAACGGGATGATGCTGCTGTGCTCGGCGGAGACGGGGGAACCGGTGGCGCTGCTACAGGATGAAGGCCACTTGACGGATGTGCGGACGGCGGCGGCGGCGGCCATGACGGCGCGGGAGTTGGGGTGCGCCGGCCGGACGCTGGGGATTTTGGGAACGGGAGTGCAGGCGCGCTTGCAGGCGCGCATGCTGGCCGAGGTGCTGCCGCTGGAAGCGATTTGGATTTGGGGCCGCACCAGGGAGCGCGCGGAGCAATGCCTTGGGGAATTGCAACAAGCGCTGCCGGGGGTGCGGATTCTCATGGCGGATTCTCCGGCGCGAGTGGCGCGCGAGTGCCGGTTGATCGTGACGGCAACTTCGTCACGGGCGCCGCTTTTGATGGCCGCGGATGTGCGGGCGGAGACGCGGATCCTGGCGGTGGGGTCGGATGCGCCGGGGAAACAGGAGCTGGATGCGGCCATTTTGCGGGAAGCGTCGCTGATTCTGGCGGATTCGGCGCGGCAGTGTCAGAAGCTGGGAGAATTGCAGCATGCGCCGGGCGAGTGGGGGCGCGCCATCGAGATCGGTGCGTTCTGCCGGAAGCCCGCGGCGGCGGATGGAATGGTAGTGTGCGATTTTACGGGGCTGGGCGTCGAGGATTTGTATATCGCGGAATCTTGCTATGAAAATCGACCGGTTTGAGATGGAGCGGATGCAATCGACGTGGGAAAACGTCGTGGAATTGGATATGAGCGAGAGCGGGGTGCGGCCGGTGAGCCTGCGCGAACTGGGCGAAATGGGGCTGGACCTGGACGCGATTCTCGAGATGCCGCTCGGGTATAGCCAATCCAACGGGACCATCGCGCTGCGCGAGACGCTGGCGATGCAGTATCCGGGCGCGACGGCGGACCACATCGAAGTGACCAATGGGACTTCGGAGGCCAATTACCTGCTGGCGCTGGCGCTCCTGCGCGACGGCGACGAAGTGGCGTTTCAGGTGCCCAATTACATGCAGTACGGCGGGGTGCCCGAGAGCCTGGGCGCCAAAGTGAACCGCTTCCGGCTGCGCGGCGAAAGCCATTGGGAGCCGGATTGGGAGGAGTTCGAGCGGGCGGTGAACGCGCGCACGCGGCTGGTTTATATTTCGAATCCGAATAATCCCACGGGAAGCGTGCTTTCCGAAGAGGCCATGCGGCGCATGGCGGCGCGATGCGAAGCGGTGGGAGCGTACCTGCTGGCGGACGAAGTTTATTTAGGGGCGGAGATTTATGGCGCGCGCACGCGCAGCTTTTGGGGCATGAGCGAGCGGGTGATCGTGACCAGCGGGCTTTCCAAAGCGTACGGGATCCCGGGGGTGCGGATCGGCTGGATAGCGGCGCCGCGCGAGGTGGTGAGCGAATGCTGGACGCAGCACGATTATTTGACCATCGGGCCGAATAAAATTTCCGACGCGGTGGCGCGCATCGCGGTGCGGCCGGAGAATCGCGAAAAACTGTATGCGCGGACGCGCGCGATTTTGCAGCACAACCTGCCGATCATGAAGGAGTGGGTGGCGGGTTTGGGAGGGTTTCTGGAATTTCTCGAGCCGCGGGCGGGAGCGCTGTGCCTGGTGAAATACGCCGCGGCGATGGCGAGTTACGAGATCTGCGAGCGGGTTCGGGTGAAGCGGAGCGTGCTGATCGTGCCCGGCGCGCACCTGGGGCTGGAGGGATTTCTGCGGCTGTGGCTGGGCGGGCGGGAGGAATTTCTGCGCGAAGGGTTGCGGCGGATCGGCGCGGAGCTGCGCGAGATTCAAGCCGGCGCGGCGGCGCGGTCGGCGTCGTGAAACTGAAGCGCGAGCTGGGGCTCAGGGACATCACGCTGTTCGCCATTGCGTGCATCGTGAGCACGCGCTGGCTGCCCGCGGCGGCGCATGCGGGCCCCGGATCGGTGACCCTTTGGGTGCTGGCGGCTATCTTGTTCGCGGTGCCGCTGGCCATCGCGGTAGCGGCGCTGGTGGTGAAGCATCCGGGAACGGGCGGGCTGTATTTGTGGACGCGCAACGATTTCGGACCGTGGCACGGCTTCCTGTGTTTTTGGGTGTACTGGATGGGAATCGCGTTCTGGTTTCCCAGCGCGGCCATGTTTTACATGAGCGTGGGGTTCTACCTGCTGGGGCCAAGGTACGCGCACCTGGGAGAAAACCGCTGGTGGCTGGTGGGAGTTTCGCTGGTGGCCATCTGGGTCGCGCTGGGGACCAACCTGATCGGCATGAAAATCGGAAAGTGGACGGAGAACGTGGGCGGGGCGTGCTCCTGGATTTTCGGTGGGCTGCTGGCGGTGGTGGCGGCGCTGGTGTGGATGAAGCGCGGGTCCGCCACCCCCATGCACATCGTGCCGCTGTGGAACTGGGGGACGGTGAATTTCTGGTCGTCGATTGCCTACGCGCTATCGGGGCTGGAGATGGCGGGGCTGATGGGAGGGGAGATTCACGATCCCGAGCGGACGCTGCCCCGCGCGGGATGGATCGCCTCGGGATTCGTCACGGTGTTTTACATTGTGGCGACGATTTCGCTGCTGGTGATTTTGCGGCCGGACAAGATCAGCGAGATGAACGGCCTCGCGGAGACCGCGGAAGCCGCCGGGCAGGTGCTGGGCGCGGCCTGGCTGGCGCCGGCGGTAGCGCTGCTGGTGCTGCTGAGCGCGGTGGGGCAGTTCGGCGGCATGGGGACCTCGGTTTCGCGCATGCCGTTCGCGGCGGGAGTGGACGGGCTGCTGCCCAAGGCGTTTGCGCGGGTGCACCCGGTGTGGGGGACGCCGTATATTTCGATTGTGGTGTTTGGCGCGCTGGCTTGCTTTCTGCTGATAATCATGCAACTGGGCGATACCATGCGCGCGGCCTATCAGGAGCTGGTGTCGCTGATGGTGATCGCGGGGTTTCTGCCGTATCTTTATATTTTCGCGAGCGCGTGGAAGGCGGGAAAGCGGCTGAGCGTGGTGGCGGGGATGGCGATCACGGTGCTGGCGATTTTGTGCTCCGTGGTGCCGACCGGAGAGATTACCAATGTGTGGCTGTTCGAGGGGAAACTGGCGGCGGGGACGGCGGCGGTGATCGGGTCGGCGTGGCTGGTGTATCGGCGGGCGGCCGCGCGGCAACATTGAGGGCGCGGATTCGGCGCCTGGAATGACGTTAGAATCGGACCCGGAGGTATCGAGTATTGCTTCGTACCAGGTGGTTCCTTCTTTTGTGGCTGGCGGGATTCGCGCGAGCGGACATCAAACTTCCCGCCATCCTTTCCGACCACATGGTTTTGCAGCAGGGCATACCGGTGCGGATCTGGGGAACGGCGGGGCCGGGCGAAGCGGTGCGGGTGGAGTTCGAAGGGCAATCCGTCTCCACCACGGCCGGCGCCGGCGGGAAATGGGAAGCGTGGCTGAAACCGCTGACGGCGGCGGGACCGCTGGAGATGAAGATTACGGGCGCCAGCGCGATGGTCGTGAAAGACGTGCTGGTGGGCGAGGTGTGGCTGGCGTCCGGGCAATCCAACATGGAGTTCGCGCTTTCCGGCGCCATGAACCATGACGAGGAAGTGGCCGCCGCGGACCATCCGTTCCTGCGCCTCTTCATCGTAAAACGCGTAGAGGCCGATCAACCGGCTGACGACGTGACGGGCGCGTGGGAAGTCTGCACGCCGAAAACGGCGGCGCGCTTTTCGGCGGTGGCATATTTCTTCGGGCGCGATCTCGAAGGGCGCCTGCACGTGCCGATGGGGCTGATCGAATCCAACTGGGGCGGAACGCCGGCGCAATCCTGGACCAGCCGCGAAGCGCTGCAGAACGACCCCGCGCTGCAATACGTGGCCGGCGAATGGCAGCGCGTGCTGGCCGACCCTGCGCTGCGCAAGCCATATCCCACCGCGCCTTTCCGGCTGTATAACGCCATGATCGCGCCGCTCACGCCCTATGCCATTCGCGGGGCGATCTGGTACCAGGGCGAATCCAACACCTCGGAGACCCACGCCTTCCGCTACCGGCGCTTGTTCGCCACCATGATCGAAGACTGGCGCAACCGCTGGGGCGAAGGCGATTTCCCGTTTCTGTTCGTGCAATTGGCCAACTTCAAAGCCAACGGGCTTTGGCCGGTGCTGCGCGAATCGCAGGCCGAGGCGTTGCGCTTGAGGAATACGGGGATGGCGGTGACCATCGATATCGGAAACCCCGCCAATGTTCATCCCACCAATAAACAGGAAGTGGGGCGCAGGCTGGCGTTGGCGGCGCGCGCGCTGGTTTACGGCGAGGCGGTGGAATTCTCCGGGCCGGTGTATCGCCAGGCGACTGGCGAAGGCGGCGCGCTGCGCGTTTGGTTCACGCACGCGGAAGGCATGCAGGCGAAAGGGGGCGGCGCGGTTAGCGGGTTCACGGTAGCGGGGAAGGACGGAAATTTCGTGCCCGCGGAAGCGCGCATCGAGGGCGATACGGTGGTGGTTTCGAGCCCGCAGGTGAGCGCTCCGGCCGCGGTACGCTACGCCTGGGCAGACGACCCGGAGTGCAATTTGATCAACCGGGAGGGCCTGCCCGCGGTTCCTTTCCGTTCCGGCGAGCCGAGGTATCAATGAGAATTCTTGCGTGCGTGTTCGTGGCCGCGGCCGCCGTGCTGCTGGGCCAGGAAACCATTTACGACGAAGCCAAGGTGCCCCCGTACACGCTGCCCAATGTGCTGGCGCTGAAGAATGGCGAAGCGGTGCGCGACGCAAAGACGTGGACCAGCCGGCGGCGGCCGGAAATTCTGGAGATGTATCGCACCGAAGTCTACGGCCGCAGCCCGGCGCGTCCGGCCACTCTGCAGTACGAAGTGGTTTCCGTGGAACGCGGGGCGCTGGGCGGAAAGGCGGTGCGCAAGCTGGTGACGGTTTACCCGCTGGCGAAAGCGCAGGGGCGCCCCATGCACGTGTTGCTCTATTTGCCCGCCGATGCCAGCAAGCCCGTGCCGGTATTTCTGGGGCTGGCGTTCAACGGCATCCATTCGGTAGCGATGGATCCGGGGGTTCCGCTGGCCGAGGAATGGGTGAAGGGCGTGAAGCGGCTCGCCCAGGAGGATTCGCGCGGCAAGCAGGCGCAGCAATGGCAGGCGGAGCGCATCCTGGCGCACGGCTACGGCTTGGCCACGGTGTATTACGGCGATATCGAGCCGGATTTCAACGGCGGCAGGCAGTATGGCATCCGGACATTGTTCCCTACCCCGGCGGCGGATCCGCAGGCATGGGGCGCCATCGGCGCGTGGGCGTGGGGATTGAGCCGCACCCTGGATTACCTGGAAAAGGACCGCGACGTGGACGCGCGGCGCGTAGCCGTGTTCGGCCATTCGCGTCTGGGGAAAACGGCGTTGTGGGCGGGCGCGCAGGATACGCGCTTTGCGCTGGTGATCTCGAACGACTCGGGCGAAGGCGGCGCGGCCATCAGCCGCCGCGACTACGGCGAGCGCACCAAAGACCTCAATACGCATTTCCCCTACTGGTTCTGCGGCAATTTCAAAAAGTACAACGATCGCGAAGACGCCATGCCGTTCGATTCGCACATGCTGCTGGCGCTGGTGGCGCCGCGGCCGCTATATGTGGCGAGCGCGGTGGAGGATCGCTGGAGCGATCCGCGCGGCGAGTTTCTGGGTGCGGTGAATGCCTCGCCGGTTTGGGAGTTGTTCGGCAAGCAGGGACTGGGCGCCGATAAGATGCCGGAACTGCACCAGCCGATCATGCATACGGTGGCCTATCATATCCGCGCGGGAAAGCACGATGTGACGGAATACGATTGGGAGCAGTATTTGAAATTCGCGGATATCGAGTGGGGACGGTAGGACAGGCGCTTTCGTCTGTCAGGCGTCGGCACGAGTGTCGACGCGGCGCGTTGAGAACGTGCGCCACCTCCGGCCGGCCGGAAGGCGGTAAGTCTATCGGCGCAACTCGGCGGGCAGCGGGATGGTCACCTGGTTGGTGGCGGCCCATTCGGTTCCGCGGGTAAATGTGGCGATGAAGCCGGCGTCCTTCATGGCATCCGGATCGTGACCCAGGGCGGTGACGAAAACGCGGCCGGCGCCGTAATTCACCGTCCATAACATGGGCTCGTTGGCGCCGGGTCCGGGAAGGGCCTGCTTCTCGCCGGCTTTGTAGCGCGAGTGGTCGTCCCAGGCCGTGGCGAGCACGTGGAAGGAGCCTTCCGGCTGCCACTTCAGGTTGGCGTAGAGCTCGTCGTTGGGGTGCGGAAAAGACGGTTTCATGCCCGCGGTGATGGGATGTTCGGGGTCCGTGATATCCACCGTGAAATCGTGGCGCGCGGAATGGTGGCCGTGGTTGGGGCGCCAGTTGGCGCCGCACATTTTTTCGAACTCGGTCCAGCCTTCGAAGGCCGCCAGCGAGAAGTGGTAGACCACCAGCCCCTTGCCGCCGCGCACGAAGTTGGTGAACGCGGTTTCGGCGCGCTCGCCCCAATGCAGGGCGGGCTTTTTCAGCTCGTAATAGTTCAGCACCACAACATCGTAGGGGGCGAGCGTTTCCCCTCCGGCGCCGCGGAATTCTTCCGTGACCCGGACCTCGAAGCGGCCGCTGTCTTCCAGCAGCTTGCGCAACACCGGGGTGCTGGCGCGCCAATCGTGACCGTTCTGGCCGGTAATGATCAGCGCCTGGAGTTTGGTCTGCGGCGCCTGGGCGGGCGCGATGGACAAGGCGGCGCAGACGAGCGCCAGCGAGCCAAGGGATTTCATAGCGCAGATTGTAGCAAGCTACGTTTTGGGCGGCGCCTGCAACTGCGTGGCCGCCTGGATCCCGTCCGCCAGTTCCGGCAGAATTCCCAGTTCCCGGTAGATGGGCCGCACCTCGCGGCGGATCAGCGGCAGACGGCGCGCAAACCAGGCCGCCGCCGCGATGCACAGGCATCCGCCGATGGCCAGCGTATGGGGCGCGCCGATGCGCCCGGCCAGCCCTCCCGCGATCAAGCTGCCGAACGGAGCGACGCCCTGAAACGCCATGGCGTAGAAGGACATCACGCGGCCGCGCTTTTGTTCGTCCACGATGGTTTGCAGAATGGTGTTGCTGGCGGCCATCTGTTGCAGGAATCCGAATCCGGTGAACAGCAGCAGCACCAGCGAGAGCCACAGGAAGCGCGAAAACGAAAACGCAATCAAGGCGCCGCCGAACAGCGCCGCGGCAAGGGGAATCATGCGGCCCAGCCCCAACACGCTTTTGCGGGCCGCCAGGGTGAAGGCGCTGGCCAGCGCGCCCACGCCCGAAGCGGACATGAGAAAGCCCAGGGTATGCGCGCCGCCGCCCAGAATGCGCGAAGCGAAAATCGGCATGAGCACGGTGTAGGGCATCCCCACCAGGCTCACCAGCGCGAGCAGCCAAAGAATGGAACGAATGGGAACCGATCCCAGCGCGTAGCGCCAGCCCTCGGCCAGCTCGGCGAGCACCCTGCGCCGCGCGGCGGCCGCGGGCCGGGGCGCGATATGCATGAGAAACAGGGAAACGATCACCGCCAGGTAACTGATGCCATCCAGCAGGAAACAGTAGCCCTCGCCGACCGCGGCAATGATCACGCCGGCAATGGCCGGACCGATCAGGCGGGCCGCGTTGACCATGGAGGAATTCAGCGCGATGGCGTTGCCGAGGTCGCTGCGCTGGTCCACCATCTGGACCACGAAGGACTGGCGGGTGGGCATATCGAAGGCGTTGACGAGGCCCTGGAAGAGCATCAGCGCGATCACTTCCCGGATGGTGATGATGCCCGACAGCGCCAGCGCCGCCAGCGCGAAGGATTGCAGCATGGAAAGCACCTGGGTAACGATGAGGGTGCGATGGCGGTTCCAGCGGTCCACCCAGACTCCCGCGAAGGGGCCGAGGAAAAAGGTGGGCGCCTGCCCGGCGAAGCTCGTCAGGCCCAGCAGAAAAGGCGAGCGCGTGAGCCGGTAGACCAGCCAGGCCGTCGCCACGCGCGTCATCCAGGTTCCGATGAGCGAAATGCTTTGGCCGCCAAAGAAGAGCCGATAATTCCGGGACCGCAGCGCCCGGATGGCAAACGTCCAGTTTCCTTGCCCCATGCCCGCCGTCATGAGTTTCGCACGGAAGTGGGGTGAGCTTCAGCCTGGCCGCCTGGGCTGTGCGCCCCGTAGGACAGGCCTCCTGGCCTGTCCCGGCCCGGCATGCGCCCCATTTGGACAGGCCAGGAGGCCTGTCCTATCCCCTCTCCACCTTCACATGGTGCGTACGGTTGAATGTGGATAACAGAGTCGTCCGGCGAACCAAAATGATATACTCTTGGCGCGGTACTCCCTTTGAATATTCGACTATCGTACCGAAGCTACTCGCCCTAAGGGGGGTGCATTCATGTTCGACTTGGTAATGGTCCGCGCTATCTTCCTCCTGGTCCTGGGTATTGCCGGATACGCATTGCGTCCCATAGAAGGTTCGCCCTGGATTTCCGCGGGGGCGGGAGTCCTGATCGCGGGTTGTATCATTTTTTTCGAAATTCGCCTGGAGCGGGTCAGCCTGAAAAGGCTGATTGGCGCGGCGGTGGGCTCGGTCCTGGGAATTGTCGGCGCGTTTCTGATGTCTCTGGTGCTGAGCAAGGCGCTGGCGCCGCCGTTTTTGCAAGTGTGCCTTCTATTGTGGATGACCTACATCGGCCTGATCGTGGGCGCGAAAAAAGGCGACATGCTGAACCTGGCGGCGCTGGGCGGCATCTTCGGCGGCGAAAAATCCTCCAAGAAGACGTTTAAAATTCTCGATACCAGCGTGATCATCGACGGCCGCATCGCCGATATCGCGGAAACCGGTTTTCTGGACGGGGTCCTGGTGATTCCGCAATTCGTGCTGCGCGAGCTGCAACTGGTGGCCGATTCGGCCGATTCCATGAAGCGCAACCGCGGGCGGCGCGGCCTGGATATCCTGCAGCGCGTGCAGAAAATGGCGCACCTCACGGTGCAAATCGTGGAAGAGGATTTCCCCCACGTGCGCGAAGTGGACATGAAGCTGATCGAGCTGGCGAAAATTTACGACTGCAAAATCATCACCAACGATTTCAACCTCAATAAGGTGGCGCAACTGCACGGCGTGGAAGTGTTGAACATCAACGAGCTGGCCAACTCGCTGAAGCCCATCGTGCTGCCCGGCGAAACCATGCGCGTCTTCATTCTCAAAGAGGGCAAGGAGTATAACCAGGGGGTGGCTTACCTGGATGACGGCACCATGGTGGTGGTGGATAACGCCAAGAAGATGATTTCCAAGACCATTGACGTTTCGGTGACCAGCGTGCTGCAAACCACGGCCGGGAAAATGATTTTCGGCAAGTACGACGAGCGCATGCACGCCGCCGGGGCGGAGAAGCACGAGCGGGCGGCGCGCAAGAGCGATGCGCAGCCCATGACCAACGTCAATCCCGAGAAAACCACGATAGAATCGTAGTGCACATGAAAGTTGCCGTCATTTTGCCCGCCGCGGGGTTGGGCACCCGCATGGGACGCGCGCCCGCGGAGAAGACCGGCACCAGCCGCAAGCAGTTCATGTTGCTGGAAGGCTCGCCCATCCTGTTGCACACGGTGCGCAAGTTCGCCGCCAGCGACCGCGTGAGCGATATCGTGGTGGCGCTGCGCAGCGAAGATCTGGAATGGGCGGGCGAGATGCTGGCGCGCGAATTTCCGGGACGGCGCGTGCGCGTGGTGGAAGGCGGCAACAGCCGCCAGGAATCGGTGGAAAACGGCCTGGCGGCGCTGGGCGCGGGAATCGACCTGGTAGCGGTGCACGATGCGGTGCGGCCGTTCATCGATCTGGAAACCATTCACAAGGTCTTCGACGAAGCCGCCGAATCGGGCGCCGCGATTGTGGCCGTGCCGGTGGTGGATACCGTCAAACAGGTGAGCCGCGGCACCGGGAAAGTGAAAATCCGCGCCACCTTGCAGCGCGAAAAACTGGTGCTGGCGCAGACCCCCCAGGTGTTCCGCTATGAACTGCTGGCGCGCGCGTTTCAGGCTGCCCGGGCGGACGGTTTTATCGGCACCGACGAAGCCAGCCTGGTGGAGCGCCTGGAAGTGGAAGTCAGCGTGGTGCTGGGGAGCGACCGCAATATCAAGATCACCAAGCCCGGCGATATGGACCTGGCCCACCTCTTCCTGCAAGAGGACATGGCAAAGGAAACGCGCGCTTGAGCGAGATCCGCACCGGCCTGGGGTGGGATTCGCACCGCATCGCCGCCGGCCGGCCCTTGATCCTGGGCGGCGTGACGGTCCCCTGCGAATTCGGCCTGGAAGGCCATTCGGATGCCGACGTGCTCGCCCATGCCATCACCGACGCCATACTGGGCGCGGCGGCGCTGGGGGACATCGGGATGCACTTTCCGGATTCCGACGCGCGCTGGAAGGGCTGCGACAGCCTGGTGTTTCTGCGCCACGCCAGGGAATTGGCCCAAGCGCGGGGTTACCGTATCGTAAATGTGGATTCCACCATCGTGCTGGAACGGCCCAGGCTGAAGGATTGGCGGCAGACGATTCGCGAACGGTTGGCGGAGACGCTCGCAATAGAGACCGAGCGCGTTTCGGTGAAGTTCAAAACGGCGGAGAAGGTCGGCCCCGTGGGGGAAGGCCGTTCCGCCGAAGCCCAGGCCATCGTAACGCTGGAGCGGTAGTAGGGCGGCCTCCCGGCCTGTCCCCCGGCAAGCTTGCCCCACCAGGTTCTTAACTGGCCTTCAGCAGACACATGCGCCGGGCGGCGCGGCGGGCCTTGAGCCGCTCGTTGGCTTTCTTTTGCTTTTCCGCGGACACCACGGACTGACATGCGTCGCAGCGCTTGCGAATGCGCGAGCGCGTAACAAATTCAGCGCCGCACCGCCGGCACTGCTTGGTCATGGTCTCCTCGAGGGGGAGAATTCCCGGTTTCTTGGGCAGCAAATGGGAATAGTGAAAATCGCAATGGTTCATGTCAGTACCTCGTGTTAGTGGGGAACAACCTGGTTTCCGAACCCACACACCCACCCCCGCGCACTGTGCAGTGGGTGATATAACGCAGCGGTGCTTCCCCGTACGCAGAAAAACCGCGCCTCCGGTTCATCTTGCGGCTCCCGGAAGCAATTGACCAGCCAACCATATCCCGTTCAGTTGTAGAGAGTTCCAGCAGGCGAAGGACGATCTTGCCGGTGTTACCCTCCATGGGTTGCGTTCTGAACCTGTCATGATTCGAACATTATGGTGCACGCGACCAGCCGAACTCATGCAGCGCTCGAAGCCGCGGGCCGGTAAACTTCCTCCGCGCCCAGCAATTCCCAACGTAAGTGATTGATATAAAATACGAGAATCGAATCCGAAAAAACGTCGTGAAACTTTTCGTGGACGCGTTCTTCCCATCCCTCGGTGAAGTACGGTTTGGGATCGATATCCTTGGCGAAAAACCCGTTCTCGTGCGGCACGCCTAGGAAATCGAGCACGGCCGCAATCATGTCGAGGTGCGAAACCAACACCGCCTGCGCCAAGTCCTTGGCGAAATCCTCATCGCCTTCGGATATACGGGCCCAGAACTTGGGTACGGCTTTGCGCAGGATTTCGGTATTCACTTTTTGCAGGTGGGCCCGAACCTTGAATCCCTCGTAGATCTGGTACGTTTTCAGCTTGCCGATGGAAATGCCACGGATCAGGCGTTCAAACGCTTCCTGGCCCAAACCCAGGTAAACATCCGTAATGCGCATAAAATGTCAGCGTATCACGGCCGGAGACCTTCTGCGGAGGTGGGGGTCCGGTTATCCGCAGGCGGGGCCGGTCTCCTAAGCCGCCTTTCGGGCGGTTGACAAGCTGAAGCTGGCCCGTCCTACTGCTTCAGCACATCCTCGAAAAAAGAAAGGGCGCGCGGATCGCGCGAATCGCGGAGCGAGTTCATGGCCTCTTTCCGCAATTGCTCGTTGTGGCTGGTCTTCACCACCTGAATGAGCAGCGGGATGCCCTGCCCATCGGGCACTTCGCGCAACGCGTTGACGGCGCGCCGCTGCACCTGCGGGTCCTCGTCCTGGAGGGCATCGCCCAGCGTGCCCAGAATTCCGGGTCCCGGCTTGCGCGCCAGCTCGCCCACCGCCTGCGCCCGCAGGCGCGGGTTCTTGCCCGTGCGCGCCACGGCAATCAGAACATCCACCGCTTGCGGCTCCTTGCTGGAGGCAATGGCGGAAATGGCGCGCTCGCAAACCCGCTCGTCGGCATCGGTGGCAAGCAGCGCCTTGAGCACCTCGAAACCGTGCCGGCCGCGCGCCCAGCCGAGCGCCGAAACGGCGCGCAGCCGGATGGATTGCGGCTGACCGGAGGCGGCAAACCGATCCAGCGCTTCGCCGCCCGCCGCGCCTTCGTGCACCGCGATGGCGTTCATGGCTCCGCCCAGCGCGTTTTCGCCCGGTGTGACGAACCCGGCCAGCAGCGCCACGCTCTGCGCCGGATTGACATCGTTCAACCAGTGGAGGGGAACGCCGCCGCCATCGATTTCGCAATCGGGCGAGACGGTGCGAATGCGGTCCGCCGTGCGGCTCTCCACGCGAAACAGGATCAGCGCCTGCGCCGGCGGCTCCAGATGGATGATTCCCGGCTGGTTGAAGGCGTCGCGGCTCACGTAATCGCAGCCCACGGTGACGCGCACGGAAGGGACCGCCCAGGCGATCCACGCGGGCTGCGGCTGAGCGGCCAGCAGGGCGCGAAAGGCCGGCTCCAGGCCCGCTGCCGCCGAACGCGTGTCCACCTGCGCGTTGCTCAGCAGCTTGGGCTGAGCCATCGCCGGCAGCGCCAAAGGCAGCGCCGCGGCTGCCGCCCACAGCGCGCGCCTCATTTCAGAATCTCCTCGAGGAACTGGTTGGCTTCCGGCGAATGCATCTCCACCAGGCGGCGCACGATCTCGCGCTTCATTTCCGGATCCTGCTCCTTGCGGCCCAGCGCGATCAGCCCCTGCACGTAGAGCCCATTGATGATCGCCCGCTTCGCCTGCGGGTCCTGTTCCGAACCGTACAGCGCGATGACGGCGTCGTTCATGTTGGAACCATACTTCGTGGACATGAGGCTCTGGATGGCGGCGCGGCGCAGGTTGGGATCCTTTTCGGTGCGGGCCACCTCCAGCAGTTTATCCGTGCTGCCGGAGAGCGAATTCAAAATCTGCCGCTTCACGTTGGGGTCCTGCTCGCTTTGATAAAGCTGCCACAGCTCGGCCTGGTCGGCCGTCCCACCCAACATGCGAATCGCGTCCAACCGCAGGTCGGCGTTTTTTTCCGACCTGGCCAACTGCAGCAAGGCCGCCTTGTCGCGCTCCCCCACCAGCGCGTTGAGCACGGCGTGCTTCACGCCGGCATCCGAGGAAGAGTTGTAAATCTCCAGCAGGAGCGCGCTATTGTGCTGGTTGGGACGGCCCATGTATTGAATGGCGGTCACTTGCAGATCCGGATTGCCGCCGCCGCGCGCGATCTGTTCCAGCAACTGCTGGTATTTGGCGGAACTGCTGCCCGCCAGCACGAAAATCGCGTTCTTCTTCAGGCGCGGCGATTGCGCGCTCTTGAGCAGCTTTTCCAGAATGGGATAGGCGCGGTCGGGATCGGATTGCACCAGGCCGTTGAGCGCCAGCAGCTTCAGCTCTTCGTCGGATTGGCTCTCCGGCGCGACCTTCTGGCCGGCATCCTGCTTTACCTGAATCTCCAGCGCCTTGGCGTCGTCCAGCCAGCGGCTGGAGGCGAAATTCCTGCGCAGATCGGCGATGGCCGCCAGCGCTTCGTCGCGCCGCCCCAGCTTGTTCAAGGTGTAGGCTTTCCAGTACAGGGCGCCGTCGGCGCGCGCTCCGCCGCGCGTCACCACTTCGCTGAAGGCATCCAGCGCCTGATCGTAGCTGTGATTGTCGAGAGCCCTCTGCCCGCGGTCGTAGAGGGAGTCGTTGGAACCCCCGCGGCGCGGCCCCATGGGAGCCATGGGAACCATGGGAGGCATCGGAGGCATGGGCGGCATCGGCCGCACTACGGGCTCATTCTGGAGGTCCAGGGCGAAGGCCTGCGGCATTCGCTCTTGCAGATCGAGCACCTTTTCGTTGGCCCTCTCGACCTGCTCCTGAATCGCATCCAGATCGATGTTCTGAACTCGATCCAGCATCAGTTGCCACTCGCCGGAGTCGAAGGGAGCCGGCGCGGCGGCCGGCGCGGGAGCTGCCGGAGCGGCCGGAGCCGCCGGAGCCGGCTGGGGCGTCTGCGCCATCCCCCAGCCGGAGGCCGCCACAAAGCAGCCGGCACAAATCCACGTATGCGTCCAATTCATCATATCTTTTCGCCTCTTTATAACGTCTCCTGTTGGCGGACATTGGCCCCCAGGACTCGAATCTTGAACAAAATTCCTTGCGACTCCATGCGCTGCCGCAAATGCTCCAGCTCGGCCGGAGAAACTTCGGCCGGCCCGTGCGCGATATCCAGCAGCACGCGATCCAATTCCTCGAGTACTCCCGCGACCGCCGTATCGCCGGTATGCGCCGCCGTCTGGCGGTAGAGCCGGCTCTCGACGGCCAGGTCGCCCGCGCGTTCCCGCTCGGAGGAGATATCCAGCTTCCCCTTGGGGTTGGCGTTGGCCAGCTCGATGAGCACCATTTGCGAGCGTTCCAGGTAATCGCCCACCGCAACCAGCAGCACGCGCTCGCCGGTTTGCGGGTCGGCGGCGGCAGCCGAAACAGTTGCCTTGGCGCCCGGTTGCGGATCAAACCGTCCCGCCAGGAAGGCCGCTGCGAGCAACCCCGCGAAGGCCGTCGCCGCCAACGCCCAGCGCCATGGAAACGCCGCCGGGGATGGCCGCCGCCGCCGCGCCGGCAATTGCCGCTCGATCTTTCTCCACACGCGCGCGCCATACTCCGGTCCCGGGTCGGGCGCCGGCAGCGCATCCACCACGTTCAGCACGCGCTGCAGCGAGGCATAAAATTCGCGGCACGCCTCGCATTCCTCGAGATGTCGGGAAGCCGCCGGCGAATCGTCTTCTTCGCCGTAATAATGCAAAATCAGTTGTTCTTCGCTCAGGTGGTTCATTTTGCCGGACTCGCCGCGGGCTCCAGCGCCCGCCTCAACTTTTGCACCGCGCGAAACACGCTGTGCTTGGCCGCGCCGGGTTGACACTCCAGCACGCGGCTCACTTCCCGCATGCACATGCCTTCGAAATGCCGCAGCACGAAGGCGGTGCGCTCGGTGGGGCTCAACTCGTTCATGGCCTCCGCCAGGCGGTCGCGCACTTCGCCGCTCAACGCCATGCGCTCGGGATCGGGACCGGTTGCGGGCAGCGTCTGCGCCAGCGGTTCCCGTTCGGCGTCCGCGCACTCCGGCGCTGCCTGGACGCCGCGCCGTTTGCGCGCCCGCACCAGGTCCAGCGAGCAGTTGGCCGCAATGCGGTACAGCCACGTTCCGAAACTGGCCCGTTCGTCGAATCGGTGCAGTTGCTTGAAAGCCCGCAGAAAACTTTCCTGCACCACGTCTTCCGCGTCCTGTTGGTTGCCGGTCATACGATAAGCCAAACGGAACAGAGACCGGCCGTGGCGCTCCACCAGCACCCCAAACGCGTCGGCGTCTCCCGACCGCGCCATGCCGACTGCGACTGCATCGGTCAGCTCCATCCGCTGTTCTTTAGACTGTGGTTTCGAAAGCCGGTTAGCAAGTGGGGGACGGGGGCGTCGCGCGCGGATGCAACTCCGCACACCCGGTGCGCGACACAAAGAAGGTGGAACCATGGGCTGTCATGTGGGGCAGTGCAAGAACGAGGGCAGTGGGCCGATTCACAATCGGCCGCAGCTTGCCAAGCTGCCCCACGGGAGCGCCGGCGCCCACTTTTATTTCGCGCACCCCGCCGCCACCCCCCCCTTGCCAACCTGCCGCTACGATTGTGGTATTCTGGTTAACGTACCAAAACGAGATTAAGAGAAGACAAGGAGTATCACCTCTAGAATGGCACTGGCGATTGAAGCAAAGCAGCAGATTTTTTCCACAAATCAGCGCCATAAAACCGACACCGGGTCGCCAGAAGTACAGATTGCTCTGTTGAGCCAGCGTATTTCCATGCTGACGGAGCATTTCAAGACGCACAAGAAGGACCACGGCTCCCGCAAAGGGTTGCTGACTTTGGTCGCTAAGCGTCGCCGGCTTCTGACCTACCTGCGCGATACGGACCCAGAGCGCTATAAAGCGGTTCTGCAACGTCTGGGTATTCGCCGCTAGTCCATTCGCGGGCAGCCCTGTCCATTCGTGGAATGGCTGGGTTTAACCATCCAAACCGGCTTCCGGCCGCGATGGGGCGTGTGGCCCCGGGCGGAAGGAGCTATCAATCCTGTCAACTCCAGTCTCTTCAGGCGGACCCAAGGTTTCGCCTAATCGCTCCTGGCCGGAACTGGTTTCCGGTCTCGAGGTTGGAGGTTTTTAGAAAGAATGATGCACACAGTTGAAGTAGACCTGGGCGGCCGCAAGGTGACCCTTGAAACAGGGCGCATGGCCAAACAGGCGAACGGCGCCGTTGTCGTTCGTTCCGGAGACGCGGTGGTCCTCGTCTCCGCTTGTATGTCCGACGATCCCAAGCCGGGAGCTGGATTCTTCCCGCTCACGGTGGACTATCGCGAATACACTTATGCCGCCGGGAAAATCCCGGGAGGCTTTATCAAACGCGAGGGCCGTCCCTCCGAAAAAGAAATTCTGACCAGCCGTCTGATCGACCGGCCCATCCGGCCGCTCTTTCCGGAAGGCTTCCTGAACGAAACGCAGATTATCGCGATGGTGCTTTCGGCCGATCCCGAACAGGATCCGAACTCGCTCGCCATCGCCGGCGCGGCCGCCGCCCTGGCCATCTCCGATATTCCGTTTCCGTACGTCCTGGCGGGCGTGCGCGTCGGTTTCCGGGAAGGCCACTACATCGCCAACCCCACTTACACCGA
>Ga0181521_10002030_pt1 | contig 24502 bp, 23 predicted proteins | sample PEATcosm2014_Bin_32_FD_119764 | JGI IMG/M metagenome (GOLD analysis project Ga0181521, IMG submission 119764) | Peatland microbial communities from MTU Mesocosm Facility, Houghton, MI, USA - PEATcosm2014_Bin02_60_metaG | ecosystem: Environmental > Terrestrial > Soil > Wetlands > Peat | place...
ACACGGGCCTCCGTGAGCGTCAGCGAACTCCCCAGGTAATCCTTCCTGAGAAGGCCCAGGCGTTTTGTGTAGAGGCGATTGAACTGGCGTATGGCTTCGACGCGGCTTTCAGGCGCGATCCGCATGGATGTATCTTACATCTATATAGTTGTGTATTACAACTTTATAAAAAGACCGGGGACCAGTGCTGATCTTTGGCAGAGTTAGGATGAACGAATGAATATCCGGCTGGCCGCCAGCGCTGATGCTGCCGGGATTGCGGAAATTTACCGGCCAATCGTTGTTTCCACGCCCACCTCGTTTGAATATGAGCCGCCGGACGATCGGGAAATAAGGCGGCGCGTCGAAGCAACTCTCGCCACGCTGCCGTGGCTGGTCTGTGAGTATCAGGGCGGTGTGGTCGGGTACGCATACGCCAGTCCGCACCGGGCGCGCCCTGCCTATCAATGGTCTGTGGACACATCGGTCTACATCCATTCCGCTTTTCATCGATGCGGAATTGGCCGTGGTTTGTACACGTCGTTATTCGAAATCCTGGTGGCTCAGGGTTATTTCAACGCTTACGCCGGCATTACTCTGCCGAACCCCGGCAGCGTAGGCCTCCACGAATCGGTTGGATTCAAGCCGATTGGGATTTACCGCAACGTGGGCCACAAGCTGGGAAACTGGCACGACGTGGGTTGGTGGCATCTGGCCCTGCGGCCACTGGTGGAAAGTCCACGCACGACGTTGAAACTGGATGAGGTTAGGAATGGTGCGTCATGGCAACGGATACTGACGGCGGGTCTCCCGCACATGCGCAGCAGGATTATTTCTTAACCTCCGCACGTCTCGGCTTCCGGTGCTGGACCGAAGAAGATCTTCCCCTGGCGCTGGAATTGTGGGGTGATGCAGATGTCACCGCACTGATTGGCGGACCGTTCCCGCCGGGTGTTGTGCGTGACCGGCTCACAAAAGAGATCGAACAGATACGGGAACACAGTATGCAATACTGGCTAGCTTTTCTGTTGGACGGCAGTCGGCATATCGGGTGTGCCGGCCTTCGGCCATATCGTGCGGAAGAACGAGTGTATGAGTTAGGCGTGCACCTTCACCGCGCTTTTTGGGGGAGAGGCCTGGGGAAAGAGGCGGCGATGGCTGTCATTGGTTATGGATTCGATGCGCTTCACGCAGAGGCCCTCTTTGCGGGTCACCACCCGGCGAATAACGCGTCGCGCCGATTGTTGTTGAAACTCGGCTTTACGTATACGCACGAGGAGCTGTATCCGCCTACGGGGATGATGCACCCGTCGTACCTGCTTCGCAAATAGCAACATCGTCCGCTCCCTCACGGTCGCGTTTCGGTAAAACCATTCGTTCCGAAACGCGACCGTGAGGGAGCGGACGATGGCCGTTTGTCAGCGAAGCGCTTTTTCCGCAGCCTCACGAACTGCGGGGTCCGGACTCTGGGCCGCTTTTGCAAGATGCGCTCGCGCTTCCGCGATTTTTCCGGCACGCGCCAGAATCTGCCCCAGCGCGAGGTGGGCGTCATAAGCCTCCGGGTTCAGCTGAATGGCCCGCCGGTATTCGTCAGCCGCACTATCGATGCGTCCCTGCGCCGACAGCACAGCGGCGAGGTCGCTGTGAACCTGGGCCAGATTCGGATTCAAACGGGCCGCCTCCCGCAGCTGGATCAGGGCGTTGTCCAGCGACCCGGTCATTGCCAGCAGCAACCCATAGCGATCGCGGGTGTCAGCGTTTGCCGGTTCACCGGCAATGGCCTTTTCGAAATGATAGCGAGCCTGCGAGTAGTCGCCGCCCCGGGCCAGCAGGTTGGCCAGATTCTGATGTGCGGCTGCGAGCTCGGGCTGAATCGAGATTGCGGCCCGGAAGGAGCGCTCGGCTCCCGCCCAGTCCTGTTTCCGGGCCAGCACTAACCCGAGCAGGTTCTGAGCGTCCGGCGTGTCCGGATTCACACCCAAAGCCCGCGTCAGGGTCTGCTGCGCTGCATCGAGTTTTCCTTGTTTGACGTACACATTTCCCAAATCCGTAAGTGCGACCGTATCGGCGGTACCCGACGCCGCGGCTTTCTCCAGCACATCCGCGGCGCGATCCAGGTTCCCGAAGCCAATCAGCGCAACCGCCAGCCCATCGGTCGCCGGACGGAAATCGGGGCCATGGTGCAGAGCCTCATCGTACCAGTGGATGGCTTCGCCGTGTTTGCCCGACTTTTCCAGGGCTTCCGCCAGTTCGTAGTAAAATTCGGGCCGAGAGGGTGGCTTCTTCTCGAGGTCCTGTTGCATGCGAAGGATGCCAGGCGCCCAGTCCGCCGAAGCCTGGACCTGCGCCACTTCGTTGTAGACCTGACGATCCGGATCTTTTGCACTTTCCGGAGGGTAGAACGGAATCACCTCGCCGCGATAAGTATCCTGACTCGTGAAGCTGGCTTCCTCAAACGGAGCCAGCAAATCGCGCGACGGCTTGTTTCTCTGAATGTAATGATCGGTCATGACGACATGCACTGCGTCGTCGCTCCGCCGTTTGGGCATGTGGCAGCCGATGCAGTCGGTCCTGGCGGGAGTTTCGGACGCGTGCGTATCGGCGTGGCAGCTCCTGCACACGGCGGCATACTGCCGGTGGGCCTCCGCGCCGCGCGGAATCTGGTGAGGATTGTGGCAGGTGGTGCAGGTCATCTGGCTCGAACGGAAACAGGCCGACATGCGCAGGCGATACCCGGCGTTTACGATCTCGAACCTGTCATCGTGTCCCGTACCCGGCGCGTAATCGAAATACCCGAAGTAGTCTCCCAGCCGTTCCCCTGGCTGGTAAGAGAACGGCGCATGATCGTAGCGCGGAAGCTTGCTGGCCATGCGGCTGGTCGTTTCGAGGTGACATTGCAGGCATGCCTCCAGCTGGCGATCGCGATCCAGCCGGGCCGGATTGACGATCAGTTGGCGAATCGTCTCTCGCGTGGCCTTGCCGGAACCCGCGGCCTCGATGTGGGCACGGCCCGGTCCGTGACAGCGCTGGCAATCGATACCTTCCGGAACTCGATCGCCGAACTTCGGATCCGCGAAATGGGAGGCCCGTGTCTGCGCCTCCGGCTGCGCCGACTGAGGGTAGGCGTTGTGGCAGGAGAAACACTCGTTGACGATGGTACGGCGAAAATCCGCCTGATTGGCACGGTCGTAGCCCGGGCTCATCGCCCAATAACCGCCCTTTTCCGAGTACCAGCTGACCGGCATTTCAACCAGGTTGCCTTCGGAGTTGCGGTACAGATACGTGCGGCTGTGGTTGCCGGAGCCGATCACATACTCGACCTGCTTCTCGACGACGTTCGTCTCCTTGCCTCCGAACCCGATCTGGTATCGCCGCTGAACCCACTTCCCGTCGCGTTCGAGCATGGTGTAGTAGCGGTCGGAGGCACGATTGTAGATGATGTTATGGACCGTATAATCCTCCACCCTATTCTCCGCGCTCGGGCGATAGAAGGATCGCCCCATTCCGGTAAGGCGATAAGTCTTGACAATGTCCTGATGGCAACCGCCGCAGGTAGCGGAATTGACGTAGTCCGATTCGACTGCGGTGCCCGCGGGCTTTCGGCTGGATGGACGGAAGCTGTAGAACCAGGCGCCACCGGCGAGCACCACCCCGCATGCCAGTGCCAGTAACAAACTCCGGTGGCTCATTGAAACTCCAGCAAGGCGGGAGTGTAACACACGACATGACGCTGTAACCGCCTTGACATGAGAATGCTTTTCCCCTAGACTCATTGGTTTCTGCTTCAGTGGTCGACCCGTCCGACCCACTGAGTGACGATCATCGTTCCCGTCAGCTTTTGCCCCGTCGCATTGCTTAACAGCGACATCATTGGAGGCAAAAATGAACGGCAATTCCGGCTCAAACACAAATCTGAACGCGCTTCGGCGTCTCGGCATTATATTTCTCGCAGTATTCTTCTGCCTCCCGTTATTCGCTCAGCAAACCGGAATCAGCGGACGAGTGAGCGACCCATCGAAGGCGACGATTACCAACGTCGTGGTGTCGGCAACCGGCGAGGACGGGACCAAGGTCACTACCACGACGAACATGGACGGTCTGTACCAATTCCCTGGCCTCCGGGCGGGAACCTACCGGCTTCGGTTCGAAGTGTCCGGCTTTGCGCCAGCGGAGCGGACCCTGAGCGTGCTGGTGGGCCAGATGGCCACCGTTGACCTGAGCCTGCAACTAGCGCAGACCGCGTCCACCGTGAACGTTGAAGCCGTAGCCAACGCGGTAGATACCTCCAACTCAAACGTTGCCGGCGATGTGAGTCCCACCGAAGTGTCGAAGATCCCGCTGAACGGGCGCAATTATTTGCAACTGGCGATGATGGTGCCGGGCATCACCAGCAACGACGTGCAGAACTCCCCTTTGGGCGCAACCGACAGCGGCAAAATGCAGATCAACGTCGATGGCCAGCAGGTAACGCAGAACTCCGCCGGCACCTCATTCGGTCAGCCGATCTTCAGCGACGACGCCATCGACCAGTACCAGATCGTCACCAACCGGTTCGATGCCACTATGGGACGGTCTTCGCGCCTGCAAGTGATCGTGCAGACCAAGTCCGGCACCAACGCCTTCCACGGAACCTTGTTCGGATATTTCCGCAACAGCGATTTCAACGCCTCCGACCCCGTGGCGCACAAGGTGCTTCCGTTCTCCGATCAGCAGTTCGGCGGCACGTTCGGTGGTCCCATTCTCAAAAACAAGCTGTTCTTCTTCTTCTCGTACGAAGGCGAGCGCCAGCCGCTCACGTCCGTCGATTCGCCCACCGACTATACCAACGCCTCCGGCCAGCAGATTACATTCAATTTCCCCAACTCGTATAACACGCGCGCGTACCTGCTGCATATGGACTACCAGATAAATGATAAGCAGCACCTTTCCGTGAGAGGTTCCGGTTCCACATGGGCCATTCCCTTCGACGGCGTGGCGGGAACGGTTTCGCCTCAGGGCGAGTATGCCGCCACCCGAACCTTCTATGCAGTGACGGGAACGTGGAGCTGGACCATTAAGCCCACCCTGGTGAACGAAGCCAAGGTTGGCTTCAACCACTACGACTGGGCGAATACTCCGTTGCTGCAGACGCAGGGATTTCAGGGTCTGGACGGTAACAGCTGGGGCGCGCCGTATAACTACCCGCAACAGCTGGCCCAGAATAACACCCAGTTTCGCGACGATTTGTTCTGGCTGAAGGGCGACCACAGCTTCAAGTTTGGAGGCGACTACCAGCACCTGCCGTATTCAGGCAACTTCGGGCAATACGTTCGCGGGGTGGTTACGGGATTTAACTCGGGCGCGGCCAGTGTGCCTCTCATTAACGTCTTTCCGGTCTGGAACGACCCGAGCACCTGGAATATCGCGCTTCTCAATCCTTACGTCACCACGTTCGTCCAGGGTTTCGGCAACTTCATCTACAGCGTTCCAACCAACAACATGGGTGCCTGGGCCCAGGACGACTGGAAAGTAACCAAAAAGCTCACTCTCAATTTAGGGCTTCGTTACGACAACGATCTGGGCATTTTCAATCCTGGTCTTCACCTGACCGGGGCGGGCGCTCCCGCCACGCCGCATTACAACCAAAATCTCCTGTTCCAGCCGCGTTTTGGCTTCACCTATGACCCGACTGGCTCGCGCAAGACGGTCATCCGCGGCGGAGCGGGCCTGTTCTACGCCGACATTCAGGCCAACCAAACCATCGACGGCGATATCTTCAATGGTCAGACCACGCTTTCGCCTTCACTTTCACCGACCGCGGCTAACCCGATCAACCTCCTCGCGTCTCCGAATCCGTTCGGCTATAGCTCGCAGCAGTTCCTCTCTGGCCAGGTTCCGGTCAGCATACAGAGCATCCAGCCTCTGGGTCCGAACGTACGTACGCCTTACTCGCTCCAGATGACTGGCGGCCTGGAACATCAATTTGCCAAAAACTGGACCGTCTCGGGTGATTTCGTGCATTTCCGCATCTATCACGACTGGGTCCGCGACGATGCTAATCTGTTCGAAAATGTGGCTACCGGCTATGCCCTCAACCCCGCCACCTCCGGCCGCCCGGACCCGACTTACTCCAATATCAAAAACTTCACTACGCCGAATGCCGGCGGATCGATCTACAACGCGCTGCAGATGGCAGTGAACCATCGCTTCTCGCAGAACTTTTCGGCCCAGGTGGCCTACACGCTCTCCCATCTGAAGGATTCAACGACCGGGCCGTTCTACTATCCGAACAACCCGTTTAACCTCGCCGCCGAGTGGGGTCCTTCGCCCGACAATCAGACCAGCACGCTGACCGTCGCGGGCACTTACCTGGTGAAGTGGGGCGTGAGCCTCAGTGGTCAGATCCACTACGGATCGGGCCAGAATTTCCAGGAGTTATCGAGCGTCACTCCCCTGGGGCTCTCCGGAGTCGTCGACAATCGCATGTTCCCCGCCACAACAACCGTGTACGTGCCGCCGTCGTGCGTGAGTGCTGCTCCGAATTTCACGGGGGAGAACATTCTGGCTCGCGATTGCCTGGTCGGGAATCCGATTGTGCGCGTAGACCTGCGGCTCTCGAAGACCTTCACGGTACACGATCATTTCCGCTTCATTCCGATGGTCGAGGCGTTCAACCTGTTCAACCATTCGAACTTCGGAAGCTATCAGACCACTGCCAACGTTGCCTCCTACGGTCAGCCGGCACAGGTGACGACGATCGGGGATCTCACGTACCAGGCTCGCATGCTGCAGTTTGCCGGCCGGTTTGAATTCTAGGCAAGAGGTATACCTGTAGCATGCGAAAGTTTCTGTTGCTGCTGGTGGCCGCCGCCTCATACGCGGCGCCAGCGGCGAAGAAGTCGCCGACGCCAGCCTGGCTGGAGTTTGTCGACCCCATCATCACTCCGGCCGAAAAGAAAGCCTGGCTCGCGCTCAGCCCGGCGGAGCGTCCAAAGTACGAAGAAGATTTTTGGTCCCGCAAAGCGATCACGGCGAAAGAGTACAGTGAGCGCATTGCATACATCGACGCGCAGTTCGGATCCACCAAACAGGGATCGGGTGCGAATACGGATCAGGGCCGGGTGTATCTTTCGCTCGGGGCGCCGAACAAGATTACCCGCATTCCTTCCTCCCGGATTTTTCAACCGCTGGAAATCTGGTATTACTCGGTCGTTCCGGGCGTTCTCAACACCGAAGTCCATCTGATGTTTTTCCAGAAGAACGGCACGGGCCTTCTTAAGTTGTATTCTCCGTCCGTGGACACGATCCGCGCGCTTCTGATTCCGCAGGCGTCCACGGTCAATATGTTCGGCCCAAACGACGATCTCAACGAAGAGGAGATACGCAACAGCGTCCAGGTGTCTCCGGCGGAAGACGAAATCGTCTCGGCTGCGGTAAACGTGGCGGCCGGCGTCCGATTCGAGGAAAACGCAACCATCATCGGAAAAGTCTCGTCGCCGGTTTATATGCTTGGAACGCCTATGCGAACCGAGGTCACGTCCAGACTGATCACGTCGCGTCCGAATCTGGAAGCCGTCCAGACGGTTTCCGCGTTCGGCGGGTCGCAGGTCGATCTGAGAATTGAATTCCCGGTTCAGCGTGAAATCGATATTGAAGTTCTTGAAGGCAACGTCACCGTTTATCAGAACCAGCTGCGCTTTAATTATCCGGAAGCGCAACCCGTAATCTACACACACCGCCTCGACCTGCTGCCTGGGTTGCACCGGGTCGTTTTCACAGTGGACGGAAAGCCGTCTCCCTACGCGCTTGAGGTTCCGCAGGCAGCGAAAATCGGCGAAATTCATCGTGGCAGTGTGGGCGGCGATGTGACCGGGCGCAATACGCCGTTTGAATTCGGCGGCCGGCAGGTGGAGTTGAATCCCGACGGCCGCTTCGCGATTGTGGCGCTGCCGCATCCGGGAAAAGTGACGTGGATGATTCGGCGGGGGGGGGAAGTGCTCTGGCGTTCCTTCTCGGAAGGACAGCAGATCGCGTCGGTCGAGTTGCCCTCCGGCGGAATTGAACCTGGCTCTTACAAAATGGAAGCGCTGATCGGCGAAAGCTCAATCAGTACCGATTTGGTGATTGGCAAAGAAGAAGGCAAGCCGTCGAACGCCAAAGTAGTTTCCTTTAATGCCAACCTGTCTCCTGCGCGGCGGTTCGCCTTCGTCGGCCATCAGTGGTTGCTGAGAAACAGGCTGGATGAAGCCCGCCGAAGTTTACAGGCATCCCTGGCGACAGCCGTAACGGACGAAGCGCGGATCGAACTGGCGCGCGCGGACGCTCTGGGCGGAAATCTCGACGCGGCGCGGGATCTGGTCGAGAGCGTGCTGAAAATCCAGCCGAATAATTTTGAAGCGCTGACAGTTTACGCATATATTGAGGCCGGATTCCAGGACTATCCGGTGGCGGCCCAGCTGTATCGCCGCGCACTGGCGGTACAGGACTCTCCGGCTGTGCGCGCTGCGCTGGCGAAGTTACCCGCGGAAACTAACGCAACGGAGCGTGTTCCATGAAGAAGAGTTTCCATTATCGAATTCTGACGCGCGGAACTATTCTGTGCGCGGCTGTTCTGGTGCTGCTCAACGCGCAAACTCCGGTCCGCGCCCCCGTGCACGTGGATGTAACGGTGAGCGAGGGCACGTCCATGGCGGTCTCCGTTTCGCCCGATGGCAGCACGCTTGCGATGGACCTGCAGGGCAGCATCTGGACGCTGCCCGCGACCGGCGGAACGGCCAAACGCATCACCGGTATCTTCGACGACGCGCGCCAGCCAGTCTGGTCACCTGACGGAAAGACGATCGCTTTCTTCGCTTACATCGATGGCGGTTATGACCTCTGGGCGATCGCTCCCGACGGCACGAATCAGCACAAACTTACGTGGGGGCCTTATGACGACCGCGAACCTTTGTATTCTCACGACGGAACCAAAATCGCTTTCGCCTCCGACCGCGGTAATCCCCTGGGCAGCAGCTATAACATCTGGGTCCTGGATCTGAAGACCGGCGGCGTCATGCCAATCACCAACGATCCTTCCGAGAACCGCATGCCGACGTGGTCCCCGGATGACAAAGAGATCGCATTTTCCTCTACGCGCGACGGCGGAAAGTCGGTTTGGTCGGTGAATTTCACCACTGGCCAGGAGCGCAAAGTCTCGACGGCCACAGAGACTGTCCTCGCGCCGTCATGGAGTCCCTCCGGAAAGATTGTTTACCACGCCGGCGGAGCCGAGATCAGCCGGCTTGAAGTGGACGGCAAGACGCTCACGGGCGACGAGAATGCTTTCGCTTTCCGGGCTTCCTGGTCCTCGCCCAACGATTTTTACTACGTTTCCGACGGCAAGATACGCAAGCGTTCGCTCGAAGGGGGCGCGGCGAAGACCATCGATTTCAAAGCCACGATGCAGGTAACGCGCGCAAATGGCAGTTACACGCGCCGCAAGCGCGATTTCGATTCCGTGACGCCCCGCGAGGCTCTTGGCATCGTCCGGCCCGTGATCTCGCCCGACGGAACGAAAGTCGCGTTCGCGGCGGTGGGCGATATCTACGTGATGAATATCGGCGGCAAGCCCGAGAACATTACGAAGGACAAGTATCTCGATACGGACCCGGCCTGGTCGCCCGATGGCAGCCAGCTCGTTTACTCGTCGGACAAGGGCGGCAATCTGCTCCAGCTCTGGATTCACGACATGAAAACCGGGCAGGAACGTCAGCTCACGCATATGTCGACGCAGCCGCAGGGCGCGTCCTGGTCGCCGGACGGCAAGCGCATCGCCGTCTTCGACGTGGATGCGATGTGGCGCGCCGCCAGCGTCTCCGTGGTAGATGTCGCCACGGGCAAGGTCACGAAGATCCACAACTCGCTTTTCGGTCCGGGAATGCCGACGTGGTCGCCCGATGGAAAGCGGATCGCGCTGGCCATGGTTTCGTCTTACTCGAAAAGCTTTCGCGAGGGCACGAACCAGGTTTTGACCATGTCTTCGGAGAACGGCGCGGAAAACAGTGCCGATAAGTGGTTTGCGCCCGTGCCCAATCTCTCCATCGATTCGCGCGGTTTCTGCGGCCCGGTCTGGTCGCCCGACGGCACAAAAATGGCCGCGATCTACGAGGGAGTGCTGGCCGTGTGGCCCGTGGCTCCGTCCGGCGAACCTTTGGGTCCGCCCCGCCACATGACAACCGAGATGGCCTACTCGCCCAGTTGGGCAGGCGATTCCCGGCACATCCTGTATCAGTCGATGGACAAGCTGAAGACGATCGACCTTGCGACTGGTGAGACAAAGGAAGTTCCCCTCGATCTGAAGTACACGCCGTCCATTCCGAAAGGGCTGATCCTGGTGCATGCCGGGAAGCTGGTCGACGGCAAGAGTCAGACCGCGCGCAACAACGTTGACATCCTCATCGAAGGCAACCGGATTAAGAGCGTGGGACCGCGCTCATCCGTCGTTCCGGCGGGCGCGAAGGTCGTCGACGCTTCCAATTTCACCGCGATGCCCGGGCTCATCGAATTCCACTCGCACCTGCAGAAGGATCTTGGAGAAGCCGAGGATCGGGCATGGCTCTCGTTCGGTATCACGACGGTACGGAATCCGGGTGACACGCCGTATGAGGGTGTGGAAGACCGCGAAGCTAACGACGCCGGCGTGCGTCAGGGCCCGCGCATTTTCACGGCCGGTTATCTGATGGAGTGGCAGCGCGTTTATTACAAAATGGGCATTGCTGTTTCGAGCCCCGGTCAGTTCGAAATGGAGCTGAAGCGCTCCGAGATTCTGCAGCACGATTTGATCAAGAGCTATGTGCGTCTTCCCGACCTTCAGCAAAAGCGCATGGTCGAGTTTGCGCACTCGATTGGCGTGCCGGTGGCCACGCACGAGATCTATCCGGCAGCGTTCGTCGGCGTGGATAATACCGAACATACTTCGGCGACGAGCCGCCGCGGCTATTCCCCCAAGGTGGCCACGCTTTCGAGAACCTATGACGACGTCGTCCAGCTTTTCGGAAAATCCGAACGGTACCTGACGCCAACGCTGTTTGGCGGTGGCGGCCTGCAGAAAATGCTGGCCGATGAACCGGCTTTGCGGACCGATCCGCGGTTCAAGCTGTATCCGGAGTGGATGCAGAAACAGATTCTGACGAGAATTCCGGTCGCGCTGATTGGTCCTGCCGAGGGCAGCTACAAGATGGTGATGGATGTGATGAAGGCAGGCGGAAAGATTGTCGCTGGAACCGATGAGCCGCACGGATTCTATCTGCACGGCGAAATTGAGTCGTATGTGCTGGCGGGAATGACTCCGTATGAGGCCCTCAAAACGGCCACTGTGAACTCGGCCGAGGCGCTTCAGCTCGACGCCGGAAGCATCGAGCCGGGCAAGCTTGCCGACATCGTGATCGTCGAAGGCAACCCCCTGGACGACATCGCGAATGCGCACAAGGTGAAGCGCGTGATCGCCAATGGGCGGCTGTTCGAAATGGACGACCTGGTAAAGGGCGCCGGCGCCGGAGTTGCGACTACCGCTCGCGCTTCGCGCTGACTCGCCACGGCTATTTGACGGCCAAGCGCTTTTCGAACCAGTAGTGCGCGTAGGGCTCGTTGTTGAAATTGTCTATTTCAACGTATCCCAGGCGCCGATAGAGCGCGATCGCCTCTGTGAGGTTGCGATTGGTGTCGAGCCGCAGGACAGCTACTCCAGCTTCGCGGGCATACTGCTCCAGTTCCTGAAGCATGCGACGCCCTGCGCCGAGTCCCCGCGCGCTCGGCGCGATCCACATCCTCTTCAAAACGGCCGGGGCGTCCTGATGAAACTGGAGCGCGCCACAGCCGATCGGCATTTCGCGCAGGCGAGCGATGAGCAGTACGCCATTCGGCGGCCGGAGTTCCCGCGCATCGAGGGGATTGCTGCGCGCGGGATCGAAGCCCCCGTCGAAACGTTTTTCAAGCTCCGCAAAATACTGTTCAAAGCACCACCGGGCATCGGGAGTTCCCGGATCTTCAACGGCAAAACGCATCATGGACGCCTGCAGCAGCCGCTCGACCTCTGTCATTGCCGCCACGAGCGTTTCGCGCTGGCGTTCGTTCAGGGGCTCCAGGATGCGGAGAGCCAGGTCGTCTGACCGGCGATCAAGTTCGGCGCGTTCGGCGAGCCCGGCGTTGGTGAGAAGAGCACGGCGCACTCGGCGATCGGCCGGATCGACGCGAACGCGCGCGAGTCTCTGTCGCTGCAGGGAACGCAGGAGCCGGCTGGCATATCCCGAATCGAGGCCCAGGCGGGCTCTGAGCGTCCGAATCTCCGCGCCGTCGGGTCCGATTTCCCACAGCAGCCGCGCTTCGCCCAGCGGCCGGTCCCGGCCGAGAAACCGGTCATCCAGTGCACCAATGCCTTCGGCGACGGTTCGGTTGAACCGCCGAATCTGCTGAATCGCGAGCGTGTTCATCCTCTGACTATAGTCAGAGATTACACGGAAGGCAACTCCGGCATTCGGCCGGTATTCCCGGCCGCAAATCAGACGGATCCGGCTTTGATCCAGGCCGCAAATACTTTGGCGCTTCCTTCCATCAGCGCCTGGTGCACGCGGGCGTGCTGCGCGGCCATCTGCAGGTCCATATAGTCGTGGAAGCCCTGCGGATTAAAAATGCCGAAAGTCATGAGCTGAAGCGCGCTGGCGGTTCCATAAAGAGGATCGGGAATAAATTCGCCGAAGTCGAATACCTTTTTGGGCCGCGAACCAGCCACGAACTCCATGACGCACTGTACTTCATTGTTATCCCTCAGGAAGAAGGAAAAGGTCTTCACGGCCCAATCGAACTTGCCCGGTCCGAAACCAAAAACATTTGGTATCGGCGCGTAGTCGATGAATGGATAGCCGATTGCCACTTCCAGCTTGTAGCCGGGCTTCGGGTTCTCGACAATGTGAATAAAATCGGGGTGCTGCACGACTGCGACGGCTTCCTTGAGGACCTTCTTCACCGGCCCGAGCGTGACGACAAAATCGTGCAGGTAGCAGGTAAACAACGACCACCGGTATTTCGGTCCGATTACATTCCAGTCCTGAACGCTTGCCAGCTGGTCGTCCGCATAGCGCCCGTATCGACCGTCGGCAGTGCAATAGAGCATCTGCTTGAAAGTGAAGCCCCCGGCGTCGCCGTCGGGATAGGTCCAGTTGGATGTATTCAGGAACAGGCGCAGCACATAGTCTTTCAGCCGCTGTTCCGGATCGGGGCCTGTGATCCTGCCGAACTCCACCTCCTGCCTGACGCCAAGCGCCGTCAGCGTCGTGCCGCTGATCTTAACGCTGCCAAAATAGCCATACGCTTTGTTCGGCAATTCGTACTTTCGGTCGAGGTCCAGCAGGTGCAGTTCGACATTGCGGGCTGGATCCCGGGTCCAGCGCTCCAGCTGGAGACCGTCCACGAGCGCCTTCTCGGTTTTTTCGACCAGAGAGCGCTCAAATGTGGAAAAATCCTCCGGTATCGTTCTCCGATCAGGTTGTGTACTCGTCATGTTGTCGAACACTTTAGCTTTAATGCGGCCCTCCCGTCAACGTCACGCGGGGTCCGGATCGAGACACTCTTTGGAGATTGGGTTAGGGGAGGAACGCGGCCGACTAATTCCTGTTGAGCACATCCAGGTTGAGCACATCAAGGAGGCGCAGGCCGGCATCAAATGAACCATCCTGATTGCCGCGGCAATAACGAACCTGACCCGTGACTACAGTCTTGTTGAACCAGACTGTGACGTTCGAGCCGACCTCCAGCGATGAGTCCAACCCCAGGCGGACACCGGAGGTGGAGATGTCAAGGACGCTCGCAGGAGTCGAATTCAGGCCTTCGCCGATGCGGACTTGTGCCGAAATGTCATCGCAGGGAGTCCGCTGCTCCAGCCGTCTGTCAACGAACTCGTGCGCTCCCCGGGACTGTGTTTGGACTGTCTCCGACACCGCGCTGTCCACTGTTTGTAGCGGCAGACCTCAACCCTTCAAATCTCCCAGAAAGCGCTGCGGTTTTCCAGATTGTCATCCGTTAGCCACCAAGGCGTCATCCGGGGTCAGGAGTCGGCTTCTCTTGAGGAATGAGGCATCCGTTTTCCCGGCAGTCGTGAGCGCACGCATCGGAGTAACCCTGCGCAATCATGGTATCGATGGCAGGCCGCTTGAAGTCGAGCAGGCCGAGGACGCCTCCCAGCGGCTTCTTCGGGTAGTAACGGTGAATCGCGAGCTTCAGCGGGACCATGCCATCGGCCCGGAGCTTTTGGCTGATCATGAGGGCCGCGCGGACGAATCGCTGGCCATCGGCGGAATCGAATGCTTCACCCCTGTACACTCGATCGAGGATTTCAATGCCCTCATTCACCCATCTCGCCGACTCGATGTCCTCGTCGATGTTTGCGGCCACCATCGCCGTAAACACCCGGTTGAAGATGTCCCAAGTCGTTCCAATATAAGTCTGGCCTAGGTCGGGAACGCTGGGGTCGAGACTCACCACGTGGATTTCGGTGGCGCCCTCGTCAATGGCGGGTCTGATGGGCGTATTCATGACTACGCCGCCATCGATGAAAATTTCACCGTCCATCCTGACCGGTGGGAATAAGCCCGGAATAGCCGCCGAGGCCCGGATGGCTTCCCACGTCTGATCGTCCGTCATCGTGCGGAACCTGAAAGTCCATGGCTCGCCGGTACGCCAATTCGTGGCCGTAACTGCGAGAGCTTTCCCGGATTCGCGCAGCACGCCGGGTTCGATCGAGTTCCGCACCAGCTTCTCGAATGGCTCGACGTTCATAAAGACACTTAAGTCCACCATGCCGATTAAATGGGTCAGCAGTTGTCCCTGAGCGGAAAGGAGTCTTGTTGTACTGCGCGTGGCATAGTCTCCGAAGGCGCTGAGGTCGCCGAGCATCCGCTTCAACTGTTCTAACGGGGTGCCGGGAATTCGGAGATTGAGATAGTGCTCAACGTCTCCTCGTAAGCGATAGACACCATTACCGCGGCCGTCGCCATTATCGGCGATATCGTTGATCCAGATATCGTGAAGTCGGTTCGCCGAGGCCGCCGCGCCGCCTTTGTTCATTGCCAGGACGGCCGCGTTGAAGTTCCCCACCGAAGTTCCCGCAAAAACGCCGGCGTCGAGCGGAACGCCCGAAGTCGCGGGACTATGGCCGCCATACAGGGCCTGTATGACGCCGACTTCATACGCTCCAAACGCTCCGCCCCCCGAAAGCACGAGGCCAGCCTTGCCTTGTGAATTGCCGTTCGGTTTCATTCGTACGTCCCTTCAAGCAAAGCGTAACGCGCGGAGCGGCGCGAGGCGCGACGAAGGTCATAACGATTTTCGAATCGTTGCGATTGCTATATCGAACGACCTCGTGAACACTTTTGCCGAAGGCTTTACGGGATTTAGTTTCACCCGCGTTGAAAAGACCCCGGTGCGAATCTCAAGTCAGACGCAGTCGCGAAGGGCAATGAAGCGGAACGATATCAACGAATATCGGTATCTGTTTTCGACCCGCCCGACGCCGCTCCCAAATCGGCGCGGACCTCTTCAACTTCTTCCGGAGTGGTCCAGGTCTGTGGCGTAGTTTGCACCAGAGCCGTATCTTCCGGGTCTTAAGGTATTGGTTTACGTCGGGATCGAGGCTGAGCTTTGCTTTTGGGCTTCTTTGCCACCGTCGCCATCTTCAACTTCTTGTCAAACGTCAGCTTCCCGGGCTTGACCGCGGCCCCGTCAGCCAGCCTTACGTTGATATCCTCTGCGCCCATCTGTGCAACGCGGTCAGCGGTCCATTCAGCGGCCTGACGCGCCGATTGCCGCTTAAGATCGTCCTGGGTAATCGGTTGGGCAGCCGGTTTCGCCCATCTGGCCGCCGCGGCCGTCCTGGCCACTGCCACGCGTTGCTCTGGCGTGAGCTTTTCCATACGGACCTTGCCGCTGGCTTTCCCCCCCTTGCGGCCGATCTCAGCCAGGTATTTCGATACCGCCGTCTTGCGAGCCATTGCATTGATGCTAACGGCGTTTCAGGATAATTTCAAATACCTCTTGACAATGCTGAAGCGGAATCAGCATAATTTCTGTGTTAATGCTGAAGCGGAGTCAGCATTAGAACGGGCGCCTGTTGCATCGCCGAGGGCTTGACAAGAGGAGTGATTGATTCTGTTGATGCCGTGCCAGCGGTGCTGTTCCGATGGCGGGACTTTTTTGTGCTGCCTGTGATGGGACCGGCCATCTCCAGGCGCACGCCGGATAAAGGCGGCCTTAAGTGAACCACACGGAGTTTATGGAACTGCATGCGGCCTCCGTGGCATTAATGCGATCCTACTTCGCTGAGGTCGAGAAATCGTCCACGATGCTTGCAGAATGCACCGCTGAGCCGCTACCCCTGAAAAAGCGCCTTGCGTTCACGTCTCAGGCCATGATCGAGCATGACGCCCACTTGAGGTATCTGGACGCCAGGAGTCTTCTCCTCAATGCGGCGCGACTCGGCTACGGTCTAACGAAGACACCCTGAAGAAAGGAATCCGTGCCGACGGAACAGGTCAGGCATCTTCCGCCTTTAATCTCCGGCCATGTGTTCGGTGTGTCGGCTGAATTACAGGGAACGGATCATTTGCCATGACGGCGAATTGATCGTGAAGAACAACGTTCAGCAGAGAGCTGTTAATCTTCAATTCACCGTTGTAGTCGATGAATCCCAGTTTGCGGAACTTTCTCATAAAAAAGCTCACTCGTGAAATGGTAGTGCCAACCATCTGCGCCAGGGCTTCAAAACTCATCTTCGGAATAACGCTCTTCGGTCTGCCTTTTTTCCCGAAGTTGGCCAGCAGCAGAAGCGCGCGCGCCAGCCGCTTCTCATTGGAGTTTAAAATCTGGCTCACCATGTCCTCCTCGATGCTGATGTTGCGGGTGAGCAGATGCGCGAGAAACATCTCGGAAAAGGCCGGGTCTTCGCTTAACAGACGTTTCGCGCTCGGCTTATCCAGCCGCATGATCGAAGACTTAGCCATGACCGTGGCGGTTACTGTGCGCGGCTGTCCCCTCAGGCATCCTTCGCCAAGAAAGCTGCCTGCGCCCAAAACGCCCACGACTGCTTTCTTGCCGAATTTGGAAACGACCGTGAGCTTGACGCGGCCTTTCTGAATGTAAAAGACGGCGTCCCCGGAATCCCCTTGCGCATAAATCACCTGGCCCAGACGGTAGTCTGAAAGCCTGATTCCATCACCGAGCTCGGTCAAAATCCTGGGATCGAATGGCGGTGAGCCGCGCCTTTCCATTTCCTTCATCACGATGTCGTTGTTCTCCAGTATCAGAGCCCGAAGCGGGGCGATTATTTCGTTAGTTCTGAGGGTAAGATCGGCAAAAGCGGCATCCAGGGCGGCAACGCAACCAGTGAAGCTGAGCCTGTGGCGACGGAAGCGTTTTATCGCCTCTCGGGTTTCGCGCTTATATACTTCCATTGTCCTTAAAGTATAAGCGGCTGTGCCGGGACTTCAATCTCGAGATTGCGGTTCAGCCGAGGAGCGCGAGCTCTCCACACTTCGCCCATCCCGCCCTTACCGAGCAGGGAGACGATTTCGCAGACGCCAAGTTTGTCGCCGGACGCGAGCGGCATATGCAGGATTCAGTTAATTTTAGCTGATCCGGGAGAGCATAAGTCCCGAACGACGCGCCTTCCGTCAACTATCCGGACGGGCCGGGATGACCCGCCCGGACAACGTGCAGTATCACTGCCTGCCGCACAAATCTGTGGGTGGGGTCTTTATTTTCCGTGCTTTTTTGCAGCCTTGCCAATCGAGGACCCGGCCTTGGCAAGATCCTGCGGGTTCATGACTGGCCGCAGCGAAACTTTTGCGCCAAAGGCGAGAAACCACGGCTCAGCGACTGCCGGAATCTGCGATGAATCCTTCATTTCGAAAACAATGGATCCCGATCGCTGGCCGCTGTCGTCCGCGAAGAAATAGGCCGCTTCCGGTTTGAGATCGGCCAGTATCCCCTCGATCGTGGAACCCAAGGTTCCATCCTTGGCAGCGGCATTTCCAGCCTCCACGGGAATCGACACTCTCAACAACATCCGCATAATTTTCGTCCTTTAAGGGAAAGTGGGTGCCGGTCAAGTAAATGCGAATTTGCGTGCGCAAGGGACCTGCTGATGGCCGTCATCCTTATGAAAAACGGATTGCGCCCGAACGACGCGTATTCCGTCCACAATCCGATTGGGCAGCTCTTCAGCCTGAGATCCAGCGAATGTATAGGGGACGAGCAGCCGACCATGCATTCCCTGACCATGAGCGCGGTGGCGATTGGAGCTGGCTGCGTGATTACCCGCAAAAATTAAGTGGTTTTGAGTACCGGTACAGGCTTGCCTCAGGCGCCAACGCAAGGCCAATTAGCACCCCGTCCTCTATTGGCAGCGGGCGGCAGACCTCATTAAGCAGCCTGTTTACAACGCATTTGCCAACGCCGCTACTGGTAAGGGCCCGCTTAAGAAACACATCGCCATTGTGGCAATCGTGTTGCGGGAAACATACCCATTGACGCTCTGAAATATAGGAGTGACAGAGAAATAGCGAGGAGGAAGGGGAACCTTATGAAACTTTGGCTGACTTCAGTTTTTGCCCTGTCGATTATGGCTTCAGGTGTCCGGGCAGGCATAATCGATTTCAATAGCGCCGTCCTGTCCACGGCCACTTACAACTTTCAGTATTACGACGGCCCTCCTCCTCCTCCCTACTTCGGGACAAGTTGGTACGACGGCGGAGGCAATACTTCTTACGGGTAATATGCTCCTCAATATTCCTACAACAACGTCTATATGGAAGTTGGCCTGCCGTCCTTCACGGGAACGATCGTCAGCGCAACACTCTATCTGAACGTCGAGGACTATACCGACGACGGGTCGAGGGGATCGGCCTTTTTGGGTATTCAGGCAAACCCTGTAAGCCTGACGGGTAATGCGTATAACGACGGTTATAGCCAGCTGAATAATCTGCAAGGGGTCCAGGACATTGTCGATCCGGGGGTTGGGCTGGATGGCTTCGACGTGACGACTGGTATTGAGAACGACTATCAGGACGGATCCAGCTTCGCCGCCTTCGGCCTGACATACAGCGGGGATCGCAATGGCAATTCGAATCTCGATTTCGACCCAGGCACATCCTTCCTGGAGATCATTACAACCAGCGCCACTCCCGAGCCGAGTTCGTTGCTGATGGTTGGCATCGGCGCCGCTTGCATGCTGGCGCGCCTGCGCCGGCGGACTTGAAATCGGCTGTTCTGACCGCTGGCGGGCAACACAGCCCGCCAACAGTGGTAAGTGCAAGTGATACTGCCTGTTTGTCGTTTAGAAAACGGGGTAGTGAATTCATATCGGGATGATGCAGTAACTGGTACTTCCATTACCGGAGTCTCTTGGGTGTAATGCTTTCCCACAACGCGCAACATATAACCGTCCGCCAATTTTGATCAGTTGACAGACACAATCTGTTCCGCGGGGAGAGGTTTTGCCGGAACGGGTATATAATCTGGAGCTGATGAATCGACTTGGAAAGACCGCGATTTCGTTGCTCATGGCGGGAAGCGCGATGTTCGCGCAAACTCCTCCGGCGAAGCGGGCGCCGATCCCGCGCGCGGCGGATGGACACCCGAGCCTGGAAGGCATCTGGACCAACGCGACGCTGACGCCGCTGCAAAGGCCGGTGGATCTGGCCGCTAAGGCATACTTCACCCCGGAAGAAGCCGCGGCCTGGGAGAAACAGATTTTGATACAAAGCGACACCGACAACCAGCCGCGAAAACCAGGCGATCCCGGCTCTTATAATGCGGCCTTCATGGATCGCGGAAACCATATCGAGAAAAGCCGGCGTACTTCACTCATCATCGATCCGCCGGACGGGAGAATTCCGCCCTTCACGGCCGACGCTCAGGCGAAGATTCAGGCGTTTCGCGAGTATGCGGCGCAGCACCCGGCCGACGGGCCGGAAGACCGGGACTTAAGCGAACGATGCCTCATGTTCAGCGGCGTCGGCCCGCCCATGCTGGCCGAGCCTTATAACAACAACTATCAGATTGTCCAGAGTCCCGGCTACGTTAGTGTCCTGGCGGAAATGAATCACGACGTTCGCGTCATCCCGACCGGTGGAAAAGTAACTACCCCGAATGATGTTAACCAGTGGCATGGGGTCTCGCATGGCCGGTGGGAGGGCGACACTCTGGTCGTCGAGACAACGAATATCAGATTCAACAACCAGAGCCATTTTGGAGCTGCCTATCGCGGCATGAGCGATGAAAATCTGCGCGTGACGGAACGCTTCGCGCGCACCGATGCAGAGACGATCATGTATCAGGCTACGGTCGACGATCCCTCGGTGTATACGAAACCCTGGACTATTGAAGAAGCTTTAACGCGGACGAAGGGGCCGTTGTTCGAGTACGCCTGCCACGAGGGTAACTACGCCATGCCCGATATCCTGAAGGGCGCGCGGCTGGCGGAGCAGGCGGGGAATGCAAAGTAGAGGGATGAAAATATGCAAAGACCCTGGACCATAGGTTGAAACTGCAGCGGAACGATATCAACGCGCCGCCGGGCGCAAACCGGGAATGCCCTGCATCAGGTCCGCGACCGCGTCGCGCAACTGTTCCAAATCGAGGTGAGGGTCGCCCTTGGGCGTGATCGGCTTGCCGATGCGCACCTGGATTTGGAAAGGCGGCTCCGGTCCATCGGCCTCGATTGCGGCGAAAATCAAGGTTTCCGGCGTCCAGTCAGGCCGCAGCTTGCCGATGGCTACCGGAACGACGGGACAACCGCTCTTCCAGGCGGCAACCACCGCGCCGGAACTCCAGTCCTTCAGTTGCAGCGATGGATCGGCAATGGCTCGGCCCGCCGGAAAGATAAGGATTGCGTGCCGGTCGCTTTCCCGAAGATATTCCGCGATGATGTCCGACATCCCTTTTTGTCGCGCAGCGCGGCCTGTGGCTGGATCCGGAACCAGAAGAGCGATCCCATAGTGGTGGAGCACCCAGCGTTCCAGCCGAACCCCTGATCTTCGGCGTTCCGCCGTCATCACGATGTGCGGCACGCGCCCCGCGCGCGTGGCAAGCAGGTGGCCCAGAATGAATCCGTCCACGCCCGACTTGTACGCATGGTTGGCTGCGACCAGGTATGAGCCCGACGGCAGATTCTCTAGACCTTCCACATCGATCCACTGGATAATGTACTTCGCGAAAAGAACCTGCATCAACCGGATCGGCCAGCCCTGTGCGCGAACATCTTCCGGTGCGTCGCGTAGTTCCCTTCGCAGCAGAAGGTGGAGGGGAATCGCGGTCGCCGCAAAGCCCAGCAGCGTCAGCGCGGCCGACCGGATGACTGTTCGCGCGATACCCCTACCGGGTTTCTGGTGGCTTCGATCTCTCAGAGGTCCCCGCAGCAGCGGTCCCGTCGGAGCCGGCGCTGAAAGCCCTCTGCGCTCATTGCCCGACCCTTCCGAAACAGACTGAGCAGTCATTCATAACGTTTTGCCAGCCACCATTGCTGCACGATCGCCAGCACGTTACCGGTGAGCCAATACAGCAGCAAGGCGCTCGGCTGTCGGTAAAAGATCGCTCCGAATACGACTGGCATGAAGATCATGAGTCTACCCGTGGTCGGATCGAAGTCTGGATTGGGTGTCATCCTCCCGAGCAGCCACTGAGTTGCGATCAGGAGGAGTGGAAGGACTCGCACCGGTAATTGCTCCGGACGGGAAAGATCGCTGATCCAAAGCCAGGGAGCACCGTGAAGTTCAGTGATTGCGTTCAGCACTCTGTAAAAGGCCATCAGCACAATCCAGGGACCCAGCATCGGGATGCAGCCACTCAGTGGATGAATACCGTGCTTCCGGTACAGCTCGGCAGTCTCCGTGGATTGCTCCGGATTCATCTTTGTGCCACTCGCCTTGTAACGTGCTTTGACCGCTTCAACCGCCTCATCAGCTTTGCATTGCGCGCAGCCAGCACCCGAAAAGGCAGCAGCAGGATGTTTATCAGGAATGTGGTGAAAACAATCGTCCACCCCCAACGGGACCGTCCTGTCCGGTACATCACCCGCGTATCTCCTCGCGAAGCGTCCACTCCAGTGGGCGCGCGACCGGGCCGAGGTAGCCGTAATCATGAGTAAGGGCCGCAGGGGTCGCCGGCTCGGAGTTACTCGTTGACGCAGCCGCTTCACACGGATTCAGGAGGTTGTAAAGAAGAAAGAGAATGCACAGCGAGACTCCGCTGAGCAGAAAAATAGAAACCAATCGAAGTCCGAGATCATGCACGACAGCGGTATCCTCCCAAGGTTCAAGAAATTATCGCACGCGCCGATAAACCTGAAGCGGCCGCTCTAAAGTTGTTTATATTCTGCCGATATGTCAGATGAAAGGAAGACTCCTTAGTGACGACCTCCATCTCCGGCACAATATCGAATCAACCCGCCTATACGCCTGCTCCCGCGCCGGCAGCGCCCCAGCCAGCGCCGCAACCAGAGCCGTCAGCGGACACGGTCGCACTTTCTCAGTCCGCGCAGGTTATCCAACTGAATCAACAGGGCCAGAGCCCGTCAGAGATCGCCGCGAATCTCGCCATACCCGTATCCACGGTAAATACCGACTTAGGGATTACTGCCGCAACTATCGCCTCAACGCCATCGGCGGCTCCGGTTGTAGCTACTCCGGTTGCAACTGCTCCGGCTGCAGCAGCCACTAAGAGCACCTGAGCGGCCTGACAGTGGACGTTTGGAAAAGGCTGACAGAGGCTGCAAATATGGCCAGTGGCGCCATTGCGCTTTATCTGCTGGTCAGGCCGCAAGGCGATGGCACTGTGAACCAGGCACCAACGCGGATTCCCATCCCCCCGGAGCACCCCGCATTCATCATTCTCTGTATATCGGTTTTCAGTGCATCTCTGGTGAACTTCATCGCGCTGCGGAGAACGACCAGCGTTTTGCGTGAGAGGATCGTCCCCTGGATCCCCGGGGCCAATCCCGACAAGGCTCCCCACGAACCTTCCAGCTAATGCGAAAGTCGGGATGAGAGCAGGGGCATGACAGACTAAAATCACTCGTGCTGACAAAAGGTTCTCTGTAGCGTCCATGCGCAGCCTCGTTAAAATTCTCGCGCTGGCCGGGATATTCTCCGGTGCGTTCTTCTTCAGCGCTGCCACCGGCGTCGCCAAACCCGAATATTCGCGCAGAACCAGGAAGGAGTGCTCGTTCTGCCACCCCGCGGGTTCCTTTAACTTGAACAAAGCCGGCGAATACTACCGCGATCACAAATACTCACTGCAAGGCTATGTGCCGCAACCGCAGGCCAAGCCCGACCCGAAGCAAGGCAAGAGCTAGCGCCCGGCGCTGGTGGATGGCGTTTGCGGATGAAGAATCAGTTTCTGCACGCGCCAATTGAAAGTTTCAGCGGTGTATATTTCGGTTTCCGTAGGGCAGGCAAGCTGGTGGATGCCGGAGAACTGCTTCAGCTGGCGTCCGGCGCGGCCCATGACCCCAAGCACCTTGCCCTCCAGCGAAACCTTGAAGATTCGGCCCGGGTAGTTCAGTTCTCCCACGAAAAGCACCTGGTCGGGGCCAGGCGTAATGCAGATTGAATTGGGAGCCCCGATCAGCGCGGCCAGGCTCGCGCCGGTTGGGGTGTTGCCGCTGACCGCGGGAATTCCGGGAGCGGGCGGTACGTCAATGGTAAATATGCGCAGAAACTTGCCCTCCGAGTTGAACACCTGGATGCGCCTGTTGCTGCGGTCGCCCACATAAATATTGTCATTGCGATCCGCCACAATCGCGTGCGGGAGGCGGAACTGCCCCGGTCCGGTCCCCTTTTCGCCCCATGACTTCACCCAGTCGCCATTCTTGTCGTATTTGGCGACGCGGGAGTTGACGTATCCGTCGGAAATGTAGATGTTGCCCGCGGAGTCCCAGGTCACGTCGGTGGGCTGGCGGAAGAGCCCGTCTATAGGCGGCAGAGGCGGGTCGGGATGCTCCTCTGGTTTGGCGTCGTCGGCCGCTTCCGGCTTGCGGCCAAAGGTCATGACGACTCGGCCCGCTTGATTGAACTTGACAACCATGTCGGAGCCCTTGTCGATGGCCCAGATGTTGTCGTCCCTGTCGATGCGCACGGTGTGAGCTTCCGACCAGGCGTAAAGGCCCTTCCCGATTTCACGCAGGAATTCACCCTTAGGGCCGAACTCGAACAACTGCGCCGCCGCCGCGCCGTAGGCCGGACCGCCGGCGCTGTTGGAGCGCGTGAACACGAAGACATGGCCTTTGGAATTAACGGCTACGCCGGAGACTTCGCCGAAATTCATCCCCGGCGGAAGCTTGAGAAATTCAGGCACGGAATCGAAGGAAATCTCAGGTACGCTTTGCTGGCCGAACGAGAGTGGAGCCAGAAGCGCGAGTATCACGAACAGACAGGTTTTCATCGGGGCCTCCAGGCACTTGATCTTCGAGTTTTGCAACTTCGGGACAAGAACGGATTCTATCCCACTTGCATCCAGTGCA
>Ga0181521_10002033_pt1 | contig 24494 bp, 19 predicted proteins | sample PEATcosm2014_Bin_32_FD_119764 | JGI IMG/M metagenome (GOLD analysis project Ga0181521, IMG submission 119764) | Peatland microbial communities from MTU Mesocosm Facility, Houghton, MI, USA - PEATcosm2014_Bin02_60_metaG | ecosystem: Environmental > Terrestrial > Soil > Wetlands > Peat | place...
GATAAAGCTCGCCTGCTGCAGCTGCTTGAGCGACAGGTTGATCGAGACACGGCCGGGGTTGGGGACGTGATCGCACCAGCTGCGGTAGTCGGCGCACACCCGCCGCAGTACCCACTCGCCGATCGGCAGGATCAGGTTGGTCTGCTCGGCGAGCGGGATGAAATAGGACGGCGGGATGTCGCCGTGGCCGGGCAGGCGCCAGCGCAGCAGCGCCTCCGCGCCCGCCAGTCGGCCCGTCGTGAGGTCGACCTTCGGCTGGTAGAGGATCACGAACTCGTCGCGCTCGAGCGAGCGCCGCAGCTTGCTCTTCAGCGTCAGCCGCTCGACCGTCTCGGCATTCATCTCGGGCGTGTAGAACGCGTAGTTGCTGCCGCCGCCCTGCTTGGAGTGGTACATCGCGGCGTCGGCATTGCGGATCAGGTCGATCGTGTTGCTGGCGTCATCGGGGCAGATCGCGATCCCGATGCTCAGCGTCAGGTATACCTCGGTGTCGTTCAGGAAGAATGCGCGGCTGACGTCCTCCAGCAGCTGGCGCGCGATCGCCGTGAGCACACTGCGATAGTCAGAGCCGATCGGCAGATTCTCGATAAATACCGCGAACTCATCGCCGGCGAGGCGACCGACGACCGAGCCCTTCGGCGCAACCCGGGTCAGCCGTTCGCTGAGGATCTCGAGCGTGCGATCGCCTGCCGAGTGGCCAAAAGTGTCGTTGACATCCTTGAAGCGGTCGAGGTCGAGGTACAGAAGTGCCAGCGCCGTGCCGCCGCGATGCGCGCGCGCGATCGCCTGCTGCAGCAGGTGCTGGAACTGCATCCGGTTCGGGATCTTGGTCAGCGTATCGTAGCGCGCCAGGTAACGGATTCGCCGTTCGGCGCGTTTGCGTTCGGTGATGTTGTGTGCGACGAAGATGCAGCCTTCGAAGCGCGCTTGCGGCGGCTCGGTGGCGGAGGCCTCCGGCTTCGCGTCGGTCGAGCGGGTGTCGATGATTTTCGATCCAGACATCGATACCGGCACGGACTCGCCGCTCTGGGTCTGGATCATGAACTCCCGTGTCTCGCGGACCGCCCGCTCGAGCACGAAGTTGCGCCGTTCGTCGCTGGCGAGGAGCGAGGTGATCTCGCGCCCGGCGAGCTCGGCCTCCGACCAGCCGAACAGCTGCACCGCGGCGTCATTCGCCCGCATGATGTGTCCGTCCGGGGTCGTGACGAGCACCGCATCGTTCATGCTGTTCAGCACTACATCGAGATAGTTCTTGGTGATCGTTGTCTGGCGCAGCTTCTCGCGCATGCGTTCGATGGCGGCGGCGAGATCGGCGAACTCATGCTCCCTGACGGCTGCGACGGGTCGCGTGTAATCGCCGTCACGCAGCTGGTCGAGGGTGCCGACGAGCGAGCGGATCGGCCCGCGCAGCTGGCGTACCAGGAACAGCCCGACGAGCGCGCCGATCAACAGGCAGCTCACCGCGACCCCGGCGAGCAGCACGACGTGCTCGCCGAGCGTGCCCCGCGCCAGCGCGATGACGGCTGCGAGTATCGGCACGCAGGTCGTCACGACGAGCGCGAGCCCCGCGACCAGCATCGCGCGGCTCCGCAGGTGGAATGGACCCTTGAGGCGCATGCGCTGCATCATATAGGGGCATGTTCTGGCCGGTAACGAAATTACAACGTCCGTCGCCCGGATTAAGTCAGGTGCCCGGGGGATCGCGGCGGGTTTCGAGTGCGGATGCTGCAATGCAGCATGGCGCTCGCCGCACCGCCACGCCGCCGCCAGCCGCCCGATGACGGCCACGCCGGTCTTTGGCCCGCTGGAGCTGACCGGGCGGACGCGGCGCCACGTCGTCGAACTCACGGAGCTCCACTGCGCGCTGCACCGGTCTGTCGTCAATCCATTCCTCGCGATGCGCGCCGCGGCCGCGCAGGCGCGCATCGATCTCGCACCCGCCTCGGCATTCCGCGATTTCGAGCTGCAGGTGAGGATCTGGAACGAGAAGTGGCTGGGAAGGCGCGCTCTTCGGGACCGCAGCGGCCGCCGGCTCGAGGCCTCGGACTTGACGCCCGCGCGACGGGTCGCGGCGATCCTCGCCTGGTCGGCACCGCCCGGGGCGAGCCGGCACCACTGGGGCACGGAGATCGATGTGTTCGATCGCGCGGCGCTACCGGCAGGCTCCCGGCTCGAGCTGGTGGCCGCAGAGTACGCCGCGGGAGGGCCGTTCGCGCGCCTCACACAGTGGCTCGATGTCCACATGGAACGCTTCGGCTTCTATCGCCCCTACGCCACCGATCGCGGCGGCGTGGCCCCGGAGCCGTGGCACCTCAGTTACGCCCCGACGTCGCGCGAGGCCTCGCGCCGCCTGCGGCTCGCGACCGTGCGTGCCGCGATTGCGGCGGGCGAGATCGAAGGGAAGGCGGCACTCCTCAGGGCGCTGCCGCGGATCTACGCGCGCTACGTGCGTGCGGTAGACCTGCCGCGGCGTTCATCCCGGTGAGTGCCGCGAGGCGCGCGAGCGCCGCCGCATCCGGGACAGCAATCCCGTGAAAACCCCGGGCAGGAAGCGCTTCAAGCGCCACAGGCGCGCATAGGCCGCGGGCAGCACGATGTAGAGCCGGCCCGCTGCGCAGGCCGCGAGCATGTCTGCCGCCGCCTGTGCGGCGGTGTAGGTGCTGGCATTCATCAGCCGCTGTGCGGCTGCAAGCGTGTCCGGCGGCGCGCGCGCCGTATCAAGCAGCCGCGTCGGGAAGAACCCGGGCATGGCCACCGCAGCGTGCACCGCAGTGCCCTCGAGCTCCTGGGCGAGCGTCTCGGTGAGCGAGACGACCGCGGCCTTCGAGGCGTTGTAGGCTGCCATGCGCGCGGAGGAGGCGAAGGCGGCGGCGCTCGCGATGTTGAGCACGCAAGCGGCATCGGCCTTCCTGAGGAACGGCAGCGCCGCGCGGCAGCCGATCGCGACGCCGACGACGTTGATGTCGAGCGCCCAGCGCCAGTCGGCCGCCGTGGTGGACGCGAGTTCTCCCGCCACGGCGACACCCGCATTGTTGATCATCAGCTCGAGGCCGCCCGCGCGGCCGGCAAAGTCAGCGATCGCCGCGGCAAACGCCGACTCGTCGGTGACGTCGACCGCATAGATGTGGACGGCCGCAGCGCCGACGCTGTCGAGTTCGCGGGCCGCGGTCAGCAGGCGCTCGCGATTGCGATCGAGAAGCCCGAGCTGCCAGCCGTCGCGCGCGAGGAGCTCGGCGAAGGCGAGGCCGAGGCCACTGCCGCCGCCGGTGATGAATGCACGCCTGCCGCGCAGCACGCCGCTGAGCGGCGTGATGGTTCGACTCACCCGCGGCCCCACAGCTCGCGCAGGTGACCCAGCATCAGTTGTCGCACGTTGGGCAGCGGGTTCGGATCATAGGTGAAGCACGGCGGATTGCGCCGCAGCAGCGGCCAGTTCTCGGTCTTGAGTACCCTGCTCAGAAACGCGAGGTGCTGCTCGATGGCCTGCATGTAGGGGTTCTGGCCGTCGAACAGCGGCTCGACGTAGCGGTAGGCGCTGCCGAACTCCCCGTCGAGACGGTCGCGCTTGGTGCGTGCCACGAAGTCCGGCGTATGTCGCAGCAGGTCGAGGCCGGACCCATAGCGCACGCGCACCTCGCCGCCGGCATCGTAGCCGGTCGCGACGCCCGCGAGCACGAACTCCGGGTACAGGCGGTCGCGGCACTTCTCGAGATAGCAGCGGTCCGCCATCTGCGCGATCAGGTCAGCCGTGCCGAGCAGGTGACCGGCCTTGCGGTCGCGCCAGTCGTCGAGATGAATCTCGGCGAACGGGAGCTCGTAGCCGGTGAAGTGCACGATCCGGGTGGCCACCGGCACCCAGTCAGTCATGCCGATCGTCGGCATGAACCGCATCAGGAACCGGGCTGAGCGGCTGACGTGCGAGCTGGTGTACTCGGCGCCGTTCCGGTGGCTGTCGCCGGTTTCGCGAATGTACCCCGCATCGTGAAACACGGCCGTCACGAGGGCCATCGCGGCGCGGTCAAAACCGAGCCGTTGATCGGGGCTGACGCTGCGCTCGTAGCCGACGAGCAGCCGCGCCATCGCCAGCACGACGTCGAGCGTGTGCTGACGGTCGTGATACACGGTGTCGACGCCGTTGTAGCCGGCCAGCTTGCCGGTGAACAGCGCATCGAATGTCTCGAGCGCCGTCTGGAGCGGGCCGAACGGCTGCCCCGGCCATTGCCCGGCGCACAGATCGGCGACGGCGCGCGTGACGGCCGCCGTTGAGCTCACCTGCACCGTGTCGGTGACGTCGAAGTCGCTGCGGCGATAGCGCGAGAACCGTGGACGCCCGGCGGGAACACTGCTCATGGTCGCGGCAGTTTATGCGGAAGTTCGCCGCGGCCGCCAGCTCGGCGTCACGATTTGGCGCTCGCCGGCCGGGATATGTCAGGCCGATAAGTCAAAGGTGGCGACCACCGGGGCATGGTCGGAGGGCCGTTCCCAGCGGCGCGGGTCCCGGTCCACCCGGCAGCCCGTGCAGCGCTCGGCAAGCGGCGGGCTCGCCAGGATCAGGTCGATCCTCAGGCCCGCATTGCGGCGAAATGCGCCCGCGCGGTAGTCCCACCAGCTGAAGGTACCCTCAGCCTGCGGAAAGCGCCGGAACACGTCCACGAGGCCGAGTTCCCTGAGCCGTCCCAGCGCCGCGCGCTCGTCGGGGCTCACGTGCACCTGGCCCTCCCAGGCCTTCGGGTCGTGGACGTCCCGGTCCTCGGGGGCGATGTTGTAGTCGCCGATCACTGCCAGACGCTCGTGACGGAGCAGCGCGTCCTCGAGGTAGTTCCTCAGGCCTTCGAGCCAGCGCAGCTTGTACTGATACTTGTCGGAGCCGACGCTCTGCCCGTTCGGTACGTACACGTCGATGACCCGCACGCCCTCTATCGTGCCGGCGATCACGCGGGCCTGCTCGTCGGCAAAACCCGGCATGCCGCGGACGACGTCCAGCACGCCCGTGCGCGCGAGCAGCGCGACACCGTTATAGGTGCGCTGGCCGTGCCAGGCTCCCTTCAGCCCGAGGCGCTCGACCTCCGCGCCCGGGAAGTCGCCATCGGCGACCTTCGTCTCCTGCAGGCCGAGCGCGTCGACGCCCGCCGTGGCGAGCCACTGCTCGAGGTACGGCAGGCGCACCTTCAGCGAGTTGACGTTCCAGGTAGCGAGGTTGAGCGTGCGCGCCGTCATGCGGCGATCCCGTCCTGCCTGAGTAGCGGCTGCACGTCCGGCCTGCGCCCGCGGAACGCGACGAAGGCCTCCATCTGGTCGCAGCGCCCGCCCTGCGACAGCAGCTCATCGAGGAAACGGCGTGCCGTCGCCGCATCGAAGATCCCGGATTCCGCAAAGGCCGCGAACGCGTCGGCCGCCAGCACTTCGGCCCACTTGTAGCTGTAGTAGCCCGCAGCGTAGGCGCCCGAGAATACGTGCAGGAAGCTGTACGCGAACCGGTTGAACTCCGGCGCGGGCACGACGCCGACGCTGCGCCTTACCTCGCCGAGGATCCGCTCCAGATCCGCGAGCGTGGCGGGCTGATCGCCGGCGGAGTGCAGCCGGAAGTCGAACAGTGCGTACTCGAGCTGTCGGGCGGTCGCAAGCCCGGCGTGAAAGGTGCGCGTCGCGAGCAGCCGCTCGAGCACCGCCTCCGGAAGCGGCGCACCGCTCGTCACGTGCGCCGACACCAGCGGCACGGCCTCCGGGCGCCACGCCCAGTGCTCCATCAGCTGGCTCGGCAGCTCGACCGCGTCCCACGGCACGCCGTTGATGCCGGCGAGACTCGGGTAGTCGATACGCGTCAGCAGGTGATGCAGCGCGTGCCCGAACTCGTGAAACAGCGTCAGCACGTCCGCGTGGGTCAGCAGCGCCGGCTGGCCGGGAGCGGGCGGCGTGAAGTTGCACACCAGGTTCGCGACCGGCTGCTCACTCCCGCCCGCGAGCCGCTTGCGGACGGTCACCTCGCCCATCCAGGCACCCGTCCGCTTGCGGTCGCGTGCGTAGAGGTCGGTGTAGAAGCCGCCGATCAACTCGCCGCCGGCACCGTGGATCTCGAAGTAGCGCGCGTCCGGGTGCCAGAGCGCGACGTCGTTGCGCTCCCGGATCCGGATTCCGTAAAGGCGCATTGCTATCTCGAATAGCCCGGCCAGCACCCGCGGCAGCGGGAACCACGGACGCAGCGCCTCGTCGGACACCGCATGCCGCTGCTGCTGCAGTTTCTCCGCGTAGTATGCGACGTCCCAGGCAGCGAGTGCGCGTCCGGCGAAGCCCTCGAGCTCCGCGAACTCGCGGCGCGCGGCCGGAACGTAGTGTCCCGCGAGGCGCTCGAGGAAGCGCACCACCTCGGGCGCCGTGCCGGCCATCTTGGTCGCGAGCGACAGGGCTGCGAAGTTCCGAAAACCGAGGAGCGTGGCGGCCTCGTGCCGCAAACGCAGGATGTCGGCGATCACCGGGCCGTTGTCGAACTGACCCGCCACCGGGCCGCGGTCGGATGCCCGCGTGACCCATGCCTCGTAGAACTCGCGCCGCAACTGCTCGGAGTCCGCGTGGGTGATGACCGCAAGGTAGGTCGGCTGGTCCAGCGTCAGCAGCCAGCTATCGCTGCCGCGCTCGCGCGCCGCGCTCAACGCACGCTCGACCACGTGCGCCGGCAGGCCGGCGAGCAGCGTCGCGTCCGCGACCGGGCGCGACCACGCCCGCGTCGCGTCGAGCACCTGTTCCTCGAACTTCGACTGCAGCTGAGCGAGCTCGCGCATCAGCGCCTTGAACCGCGACTGCTCGGCGACCGGCAGCGTGACGCCCGCGAGCCGGAACTCCCGTAGCGCGTAGTCAAGGACCTTGCGCTGCGCTGCCGTCAGCTGCGCCGCTTCCCGCTCGCGTATCGCCTCATAGGCGCGCGCCAGCCGCTCGTTCTGCCCAACCTCTGTGTGATACTCGGCCAGCTGCGGCAGGCATGCGTTGTAGGCGGCCCTGAGCTCATCGGAGTTTGCGACCGCGTTCAGGTGGCTGATCGGCGCGAACACGCGATTCAGCCGGTGCTGCAACTCCTCGAACGGCTCGACCAGCGTCGCGAAGGTCGGCTCCGGCTGCGCGAGCAGCTCGGTTAGGCGCGCGCGGTTGGCCGCGAGCTGCGCGCGGACGGCGGGCTCGGCATGTTCGGCGCGAATGGCGGCGTAATCGGGCAGGCCCCCGGTGGCGAGCAGCGGGTTCTCCATCGGCAATCCTGGCGGCAACAAACAGCAGAATCGTATCAGAGGGCGTGCGGCGGCCGGCCGCCGGACTATGATGCGCCTACTGGCATGTCGGTAGGCGCAGCGATGCCCATTCACTACGACTATATCGCCATCGGCGGCGGCAGCGGCGGGCTCGCGACCGCACAACGGGCAGCCGACCACGGTGCCCGTGTCGCCCTCGTCGAGCCGCATCGACTTGGCGGCACGTGCGTCAACGTCGGCTGCGTGCCCAAGAAGCTGATGTGGAACGCCGCCATGCTCGCGCATGCGCTCGAGGACGCGCGGGGCTACGGCTTCGACCTCACCGTGCACGGCCACGACTGGCCGCGTCTGAAGGTGGCCCGCGACGCCTATGTTGCACGGCTGAACGCGGTCTACGCGGCGAACCTCGCCGCGAAGAAGGTCGACTGGCTGAAGGGCGCGGCGCGCTTTATCGGCGCTGACACGATTGCCGTCGGCAGCACGGCGCTGACCGCGCCACACATCACGATCGCGACCGGCGGGCGACCGCAGGTGCCGGCGCTCCCTGGCGCCGAACTCGGTATCACCTCGGACGGCTTCTTCGAACTCGCGGACCGGCCGCGGACCGTGGCGGTGGTCGGCAGTGGTTACGTCGCGGTCGAGCTCGCCGCTGCATTCGGCGCGCTCGGCAGCAAGGTCACGTCATTCTTGCGCCACGACCGGCTGCTCAGGGACTTCGACGTCATGCTGTCGGCCGCGCTGATGCGCGAGATGAGCGCCGATGGCATCGAGCTCGTGACACACGCGACGCCCGCGGCACTGAAGGCCGCCGCCGGCGGCATCGGGCTTGAACTCGGCGACGGGCGCAGCTTCGGCGGCTTCGAGTGCGTGCTGTGGGCGATCGGCCGCCAGCCGGTCAGCGGGACACTGGACCTCGCGCGCGCCGGAGTCGAGCTGTACGACGACGGCGCAATCATCACCGACAAGTTCCAGAATACCAATGTCGCCGGCATCTACGCGATCGGCGATGTCACCGGGCGCGAGGCCCTGACGCCGGTGGCAATTGCCGCTGGCCGGCGGCTCGCCGATCGGCTGTTCGGCGGCTGGCCGGACCGCCACCTCGATTATGAGCTGATACCGACCGTGATCTTCAGCCACCCCCCGATCGGCAGCGTCGGGCTCACCGAAGCTGCGGCGCGCGAGCTCCACGGCGACGCCGTGCACGTGTATGCGGCGGGCTTCGTGCCGATGTACTACGCACTCGCCAGCCACAAGCGCCGTGCCGAGATCAAGCTCGTGTGCGTCGGGGCGGAGGAGCGCATCGTAGGCCTGCACGTGATCGGTCAGGGCGCAGACGAGATGCTGCAGGGATTCGCCGTGGCGCTGAGGATGGGCGCAACCAAGCGCGACCTTGACGACACGGTCGCGATCCATCCGACGGCGGCCGAAGAACTCGTGACGTTGCGCTGACGGCGCGTCGCGATGAACATCCGCAGCTTCGACGGCGTGTCACCGGTCCTCGGCGCACGGGTCTACGTGGATCCGCAGGCGACCGTCATCGGCCGGGTCGTGCTCGGCGAGGACGCGTCGGTGTGGCCGATGGCTGTCGTGCGCGGCGACGTCAATTCAATCGCGGTCGGTGCGCGCACCAATGTTCAGGATGGCGGCGTGCTGCACGTGACGCACGATGGTCCGTACTCGCCGGGCGGGCTGGCGCTCGTCGTGGGCGAGGACGTGACCGTCGGCCACAAGGCAATCCTGCACGCCTGCACGATCGGCAACCGCTGCCTCATCGGCATGGGGTCGATCGTGCTGGACGGCGCGGTCGTCGGGGACGAGGTGCTGATTGCGGCCGGCAGTGTCGTGGCGCCAGGCAAGAACCTGCCGGCTCGGACGCTGTGGGTCGGCAATCCCGCGCGTCAGGCCCGCATGCTGACCGAGCGTGAAGTCGAGAGCCTGCGGTACACAGCGGCGCACTACGTGCGGGTCAAGGACGCCTACCGTGCGGCCCGCTGACCGGGCCGGCTAGCGACCGTTTGCGGTCAGCAGCTCGAGCACGTGACGCGTCTGCGGGCGGATGCCGCGCCAGACCAGGAACGACTCGGCGGCCTGCTCGACCAGCATGCCCCAGCCCTTGTAGCTGGCCGCCGCGCCGCGCGCGCGCGCCCAGGCGGTGAACGGCGTGTCGCCCTTCGCGTAGGCCATGTCGTAGCAGACCGTCGCCGGGCCGATCGCCGCCTGGGCCAGCGGCGGTACCGCCCCGTCGAGGCTGGCCGATGTCGCGTTGACGATGATGTCGAAGGCGCGCGGCTCGACCGTCTCGAATCCGCTCACCACGATCGGGCCCTTCCAGGAAAATTCGGCCGCGAGCTCCGTGGCACGCGCGACGGTCCGGTTTGCGATCGCCAATACCGCCGGGTGCCGCGCGAGCAGCGGCCCGAGTACCCCGCGGGTCGCGCCGCCCGCACCGAGAATCAGCACCCGGCGACCGGCGAGCGGGAGTCCGAGGTTCTGCTCGAGATCGATCACCAAACCGACGCCATCGGTATTGTCGCCGATCAGCTCGCTCGCCGGACTCGTGTGGATCGTGTTGACGGCCCGCGCTTCCGAAGCCCGCGGCGTCAGTTCGTTGACCAGCTCGGCCGCCGCGTGCTTGTACGGCACCGTGATATTGAGGCCGCTGCCGCCGGCGAGAAAGAACTGCACGGCCTCGGCGCGGAAGCGGTCAGGTTCGACGTCGATCAGCCGGTATTGCATGTGCTGCTGCGTCGCGCGCGCAAACATGCCGTGGATGAACGGCGACCAGCTGTGGCTGACCGGATGTCCCATCAGCGCGTACCGGTCCGGCGGGCCCGTCGCGGTCACGGGGCGGAAGCCTCCGCGAGCCAGCGGGCGACGTCCTTCGCGAAGTAGGTCAGGATGCCGTCCGCACCGGCGCGCTTGATGCCGGTCAGCGCCTCGAGCACGACCTTGCGTTCGTCGAGCCAGCCGTTCTGGGCGGCCGCCTTGAACATCGCGTACTCGCCGCTGACCTGGTAGACGAATGTCGGTGCGCCGAACTCGTCCTTTACGCGGCGGACGATGTCGAGATAGGGCAGGCCCGGCTTGATCATCACCATGTCGGCGCCTTCCTCCAGATCGAGCGCGACCTCGTACAGCGCCTCGTCGCTGTTCGCCGGATCCATCTGGTAGGTCTGCTTGTCGGCCTTGCCGAGGCTGCCGGCCGACCCGACTGCGTCGCGGAACGGCCCGTAGAACGCGGATGCAAACTTCGCGGAGTAGGCCAGGATCCGCGTATGAATATGGCCGGCGGCCTCGAGCGCGTCCCGGAGCGCGCCGATGCGTCCGTCCATCATGTCGGACGGGGCGACCACGTCGGCGCCGGCCGCGGCGTGCGACACTGCCTGCCGCACCAGTGCCGCGACCGTCTCGTCGTTCACGACGTACCCGGTCGCATCGATGATGCCATCCTGGCCATGGGTCGTGTACGGATCGAGCGCTACATCGGTGATCACGCCGAGCGCCGGCGCCGCCACCTTGACTGCGCGCACCGCGCGCTGCACCAAGCCCTGCGGGTTCCACGCCTCGTGGCCGTCGAGCGACTTGGTCGGGGCATCCGGGACCGGAAACAGCGCCACTGCCGGTACTCCGAGCCGGAGCAGCTCTGCCGCTTCCTTGACGAGCTCGTCGATGCTGACGCGCTCCACCCCCGGCATCGACGGCACCGGCACCCGCTGACCGCGGCCCTCGATCACGAACATCGGGTAGATCAGGTCGTCGGTCGTCAGGCGCGTCTCGCGCATCAGTCGCCGGGAAAACGCGTCACGGCGCATCCGCCGCATCCGGACACGGGGGAAGGAACCGGGGATCGGGCGCATGGGCATCGTTACTCGGGCGTTCCGGCGCGGAGCGCGGCCGCAGCCACATATCTCAGCACAAGCGGCCCGGCCATGTCATCGGGGCTCCCGCCGGCCGCGGTCACTCCGGCACCTGCCAGCTGACGCGCGAGCGCCCGCGGCCGGCCGGCGCGAGCCGTTCCTTGAGCCACGGCAGCGCGGGCGTGAGGATCTCGTCGAGCTGCCAGGGGGGATTGATGATCAACAGGCCCGCGCCGTTGAGGCCCCCCGGCGAGTCGTCCCGCTGCACGCACAGCTCGGCGACCAGCTGGCGGCGGATCCCGGTGGCCGCCATCCGCTCCAGGAACCGGCCCGCGGCGTCACCCTGCGTGATCGGGTACCAGACGGCGAACACCCCGGCGGGCCAGCGGGCGAGAGCGGCGCTGAGCGCGGCCTTCAGCCGCTCGAACTCATCCGGCGCCTCGTACGGGGGATCGATCAGCGCGAGCCCGCGCTTCTCGCGCGGCGGCAGCAACGCCGGCAGCGCCTCGTAGCCGTCGCGCTCGTGGATCTGGGCCCGCGGGTCTCCCTTCAGCTCGCTCTTGAGAGCCGCTGCCTCGCGCGGCTCGAGCTCACACAGCGCCGCGCGGTCATCGCCGCGCATGCAGCCGAGTGCGATCAGCGGCGAACCCGGGTAACTCACCAGCTGGTCACCCTCGTAGCCGAGCTCCCGGACGAGGTTAAGGTAGCGTGCTACCGGCGGCGGTGGCAGCGGCGCCTCAACGACCCGCAGCACGCCGTCGCGGTATTCGCCGGCGTGCTGGGTCTCGGCGGCGGCAAGCAGATACAGTCCTCGGCCCGCGTGGGTATCGAGGTAGAAATAAGGGCTCGGCTTGCGGCCGAGGCGATCGAGGATGGCGACGAGCGTCACGTGCTTCAGCACGTCCGCGAAATTACCGGCGTGGTATGCGTGGCGGTAGTTCATGGATCGAGCCTAACTCCGCTGCAGCCCCCGGATCGCGGCGCGGCCGACCCGGATCGACGGGTCGGAACGATCGCTCGGCGGGCGCCGGTGGCCGCGCCCGCGCGCAGCTGTTGCATGGGCCGCGAGGCCCGGTCGGCGCTGCGGCGGATCGCCGTCGCGCCTCAGTTCGCGATGCCGGCCAGCCAGTCACGCGGACGCAGGTAGTCGCTGCAAAGGCGCGCCTCGGCGGAGCCCGGTTCGGCGTGCCAGTCGTACTCCCAGCGCGCCAGCGGCGGCAGTGACATCAGTATCGACTCGGTGCGGCCGCCCGACTGCAGGCCGAAGTGCGTGCCGCGGTCGAATACCAGGTTGAACTCGACGTACCGGCCACGCCGGTACAGCTGGAACTGCCGCTCCCGCTCGCCATAGGGCATCCCGCGCCGCCGTGCCGCGATCGGCAGGTAAGCGTCGAGGAACGCATCGCCCACGGCGCGCTGAAACGCGAACGAGCGCTCGAAGCCCCAGTCGGTGAGATCGTCGAAGAACAGGCCGCCGACGCCGCGCGTCTCGCTGCGGTGTTTCAGATAGAAGTACCGGTCGCACCAATCCTTGAAGCGCGGGTAGACGTCGGCGCCGAAGGGCGCGCAGGCAGCGCGCGCTGCGAGGTGCCAGTGCCGCACGTCCTCGTCGAAGGGGTAGTAGGGAGTGAGGTCGAAGCCGCCGCCGAACCACCACGCGGCCGCGTGTCCTTCCTTCTCGGCGATGAAAAACCGTACGTTCATGTGAGTCGTCGGCACGTACGGGTTGTGGGGATGGAAAACCACCGACACGCCCAGTGCCTCGAACGCGGCGCCGGCAAGCTCGGGCCGCAGTTGGGTCGCCGACGGCGGCAGCCCCTCGCCCAGCACGTGCGAGAACCCGACACCGCCCTGCTCGAGCAGTCGCCCGCCGCGCAGCACGCGGCTCTCGCCACCGCCGCCGCCGGGTCGCTGCCAGGTGTCGCACCGGAAACGCGCCCCGCCGTCCGCCTGCTCGACGGCCGAGGTGATCCGTTCCTGAAGACCCAGGAGATAGGTGCGGACGGCGGCCTTGTCGGGCTCCATCGGCGCAGTATGGCGCAAGGCGCGCCGGCTGAGGACGGCTCAGCGACCGGCGTTCTTGGCGGCTGTCCTGCGCACCGCCTTCCTGGCGGGCGCCTTCCGGGCGGCCTGGTTCGGGCCTTTGGGCTGGCCGCGCGGCGCCGCCTTCCTGATCTTGCTGGCGAGCGCAACCTTGGCCGGTGCCGGGCGCGCGGCGACGACCGGCCGCGCCTTGGCCTTGCGCGGCGCAGGCGGCTTGGGCGCCGGCGGTGGCGGCGAGACCATAGCAGCGGCGGGCGGCGCTTTGCCTTTCGCCGCGGCGCCTTTTCTGCGGCCAAAGCGGGTCGCGCCCCGCAGCGGCGCGTCCACCAGCAGCGCCCGCGCTTCCTCGAGCGTGAGGCCCGCCGGGTCGCGCTCCTTGGGGATGCGCGCGTTGCGCTTGCCGTCGGTCACGTACGGCCCGAAGCGGCCGTTCAGCACCTGCAGGTCGTCGATGCCGAAATCGCGGATCAGCCGCGCTGCATCCGCGTGCCGCTTCTCCTCGATCAGTGCGAGCGCACGCGGCAAATCGACGGTGTACGGGTCGTCGGTCTTGATCGAAACATACTTGGCGCCGTACTTGACGTACGGCCCGAAGCGCCCGATTCCGACCACCACGTGCTCGCCGGTCGGCAGCTCGCCGAGCGTGCGCGGCAGCGTGAACAGCTTCAACGCCTCGGCGAGCGTGACTGTGCCCATCTTCTGGCCCGGCCGGAGCCCGGCGAACTTGGGCTTCTCGACGTCGTCCTTGGTGCCGAGCTGCACGAACGGGCCGTACTGACCGACCCGCACGCTGACCGGCCGGCCGCTGGCCGGGTCGACGCCGAGCTGCCGCGCCTGTGCGACCTGCTCGCGCGTGACGTTTGCCTCGATGTCCTTGACGCGATCGATGAACGGGCGCCAGAACTGGCGCATCACGGGGATCCACTCCTTGTCGCCGCGCGAGATGTCGTCCAGATCGTCCTCGAGCCGGGCGGTGAAATCGTAGTCGACGTACTGCGTGAAGAACCGCACCAGGAACTGGCTGACGATCTTGCCGGTGTCGGTCGGCACGAAGTTGCGGCGCTCGTCCTCGACGTATTTGCGCGCGCGCAGCGTCTCAATGATCGCCGCATAGGTCGACGGGCGACCGATGCCACGCTCCTCGAGCGCCTTGACGAGTCCCGCCTCGGTGTAGCGCGGCGGCGGCTCGGTGAAATGCTGCTCCGGCCGGAGCTCGACGAGTTGGGCGATGTCGCCGGTCGCGAGCGGCGGCAGCCGGCCGCTTTCCTCGGCCTCGTCGTCGTCATTGCGGTCGACTTCGTAGACCGCGAGATAGCCCGGCTTAACGAGCGTCGAGCCGCTCGCCCGGACGACGCCTACCGGAGCGCCAGTCGCCGCCCCCGGGTGCATCGTGACGGTGACCTGCTCGAACAACGCGTTCGCCATCTGCGAGGCGATCGTTCGCTTCCAGATCAGCGCATACAGCCGCCACATGTCCTCGTCGATGTGGCCGCGGAGCTTGTCCGGCGTGTTCGCCGCCGACGTCGGGCGGATGGCCTCGTGGGCCTCCTGGGCGTTCTTCTGCTTGTTCGGATAGCTGCGCGGCGCCTCGGGCAGCGCTTCCTTGCCATACAGCGAGCCGATCGTCTCGCGTATCTGGCCGATCGCCTCGGCCGACAGCGAAGTCGAGTCGGTACGCATGTAGGTGATCAGTCCCACGGGGCCCTCGCCAAAGTCGACGCCCTCGTAGAGTTTCTGTGCGAGCTGCATCGTGCGCCGGGCGCTGAAGCCGAGACGGTTGGCGGCGGCCTGCTGCAGCGTCGAGGTGCGGAATGGCCCCTGCGGGCTGCGGGAGCGGGGTTTGGACTCGACGTTCGCCACCCGCAGGCGTCCGCCGCAAGCCGCGTTGAGCCGCCGCTCCACCTCGCGCGCCGCGGCCTCGTCGGTGAGGCTGAAGCGGCCCTTGCCAACGTCCGCCTCGAGCTTCTCGCCGTCGACCTCGACGACCCGCGCGCGGAACGGCTGTCCGTCCTTGGCGGCGTCGACCTCGACGGTCCAGTACTCCTGGCGGACGAATGCGTCGATCTCCGCCTCGCGCTCGCAGACTAGCCGCAGCGCCACGCTCTGCACGCGACCGGCCGACAGGCCCGGCATGATCTTCTTCCACAGCAGCGGCGAGAGATTGAAGCCGACGAGGAAGTCGAGGGCCCGGCGCGCCTGCTGCGCGTTGACGAGTTCGGTGGACAGTTTTTCGGGCGCGGCGATCGCCTTTTGAACCTCGTTCTTGGTGATCTCGAAGAATTTCGCGCGGTGCACCTGCTTGTCCTTCAGCGCGCCACGCGCCTTGAGGATCTCGTACAGGTGCCAGGAGATCGCTTCACCCTCGCGGTCCGGGTCGGTCGCTAGGTACAGCGCCCGGGCCTTCTTCAGCGCACGCTCGATCGCATTGACGTGGCGCTCGTTCCGTTCGATGAGCTCGTAGCGCATCTCGAAATTACGGTCCGGGTTGACGGCCCCTTCCTTCGGCACGAGGTCGCGGACGTGGCCATAGGATGCGAGCACCTCGAAGTCCTGGCCGAGGTACTTCTTGATGGTCTTGGCTTTGGCCGGGGACTCGACGATGACGAGGTTGTTGCTCATTGCCCAAAAAAACTGAACCGCGGACCCAAGGCCGCGGCTCGTTTCGACTCCGTTCGAAACAGCTGTTCCGCGCTTCAGTGCACGGCGTCAGACTGGCCTTCGAATACCAGATCTTCCATCCGCTGGTAGGCCTGCTCCTGCCCTGGCTGGCTGAACAGCACCATCAGCACCACCCACTTGACCTGCTCGATGTCGATTTCCTCGGCCTCGAGCGCCAGCAGCCGGTCGATCACGAGCTCGCGCTGCTGTGTCGACAGGATGCCGATGTTCTCGAGCTGCACCAGGTAGCCCCGCACGTCCGGCGCGAGCCGCGCCTGCTCGTAGCCGTTGAAGACCCGGAACGAGCGCTTGTTGGCATCCCCGACGGGTGGAGCGGTCTCACCCGACAGTCCCTCGAGCCATTCCAGCGCGCGCTCGATGCCGCTTTCCGCAAATCCGGCGTGCTCCAGTTCCTCGCGCAGCACGTCGCGCGTCGGCTGGGGGACATCGTCCGACTCGAGGTAGTTCTCAAACAGATAGATCAGGATGTCGAGCACGTTGTCTTTCATCGGGTCTTTCATGTTGCGCGCCTCTTGCACGCACCCTCGGCGCGGCGGCGGTAACGCCCGGCGCACAGGGCCATGCGACCCTTACCCTCACGGATTAGGAGCATGGAGGACACGGTCTGGGCGGGGGGCCCGTTCTTGTGACCAACGTGTCGACGTCCACCGGTTCGAAGCCGAGGGCATCTAACAGCATTTCACCGGGCTTGTCCAACCGCGCGGGCCGGCGGGCGCGGCGGTCGGCTGCGGGGATCGACCGGCCGGGCGTCGCCCGCGGCACGCGGTCGCGCGCCGCGGACGGCCTGACTGTGCGATGGCTGCGCGCGCCGGCGCGACGACACTACCGCCGCGCGACGCAGGCTCTACGGATTCTTAACGGTGTCGCCGACGTGCATCGCGTTGTGGGCGGTCATGATCAGGCCGTAGCTCACGCGATCGTAGGTCTTGAAAACCATGAATGTGCCCGCATGCTCGGACGGCAGCCTGACGTTGGGCCTGAATGGTTCGGTGAACTGGTTGGTGTTCGCGGCGCCGCCCGGCCCGCGATCTTTGACAATATCGCCCTGCTGCCACACCGCGAGCACATGGCCGGGCTCGAGGCCATCGCGCTTGCCGCGGTTGATCACGACGACCTGGTACTGACCGATCACCGTCACGCCGTCGAGCACGGAAATGATGGTGCCCCTGACGGGCTTCGGCGGCGCGTGCGGCATGAAGTCGAGCGGCACCTCGACCTGGTCGCGAACCAGCCGGTCGCCCACCAGGCCCTCGCGCCCGGACTCGGCGATCACCAGCTTCGCTATGCCATCGTCGCCGGCGGCGCGCTCGAGGCGGGCGAGACCCGCGTGGATGCCCTGGTAACCGAGGAACGCCCCATCATCGGGATCCTTCAAGCGCTCGCCGAGGTGCACCATGTTGTAGCGGGCGCCGGGCTCCACTCCGGCAAGGCGGCGCGCATAGATGACATCGCCAACACCGGCAATTACGTGGCGGTCGCCGAGCCCGACCACGTACGGCAGCTGCTCGGCTTCCTCGGGCGTGACGACGCTGGGTTTCGACATGAAGGCCGCGACGATGTCGTACGGGATCGCCGGAATCGCCTGGGCGAGCGGGGTCGCGCGAATCTGCGGCGAGAGCCGCTCGGTATTGCTGCCACGCTCCACCTCGATGTGCGGCTTGCCGCTGGCGTCATAGACGAGGCGCAGCGTGTCGCCCGGATAAATCCGATGCGGGTTGTTGATATCCGGGTTCAGGTACCAAATCTCGGGCCAGTACCAGGGCTGGCTCAGAAACTTGGCGGCAATGGCCCACAGCGTGTCCCCGCGCTGCACGACGTAGCTCGAGGGCGCATCGGGCGCGAGCGGCACCGAGGTGCTGTGGCCGGCTGCAGGCCGCGCGGCCGGAGCGTCGCTATCGGCCCCCAGCGCGAGCTGGCCAACGAGGGCGCCGAGCGCCAGAAAGCCTGCGAATTTAGGGAATTTTTTCATGGAGTTGCATGTCCGCTTGAGGGCCCGGCGCAAGGCCCATCCAATGAAGACCCGAACAGGCTCGCCGCCCTATAATCCGGCCATCCGAGTCGTACAGCAGGCGACATTAAGTCCAATGCCAGCCAAACTTTAGCAGCATTATTGCGCCGGATGCACGAATCGCCCCGTTTATAAACATGACACGCCTCACGATTCTCGAATATCCCGACCCCCGCTTGCGGACCCGTGCCGCCCCGGTGGCCCGAGTGGACGCCGAAGTCAGGCAGCTGATCGACGACCTGCTCGAGACCATGTACGCGGCCAAGGGGGTCGGACTCGCCGCCACGCAGGTCGATGTGCACCGGCGGCTGCTGGTGGCGGACGTCTCCGAGCACAAGGATCAGCCGCTCGTGTTCGTGAACCCCGAGATTCTCGCCCGCGACGACGTCGGCCTGATGCAGGAGGGGTGCCTGTCGCTGCCGGGCATCTACGAGGAGGTCAATCGCGCGCACCGGATCCGCGTGCGCGCGACCGGCCGCGACGGCAAGCGATTCGAGCTGGCTGCGGAGGGGCTGCTCGCCGTGTGCGTGCAGCACGAGATGGATCACCTGGATGGCAAACTGTTCGTCGACTACCTGTCGGAGCTGAAACGCACGCGGATCCGCAAGAGGCTCGAGAAGGATCAGCGCCAGCGCGTCGTCGAGGGCCTGCGGCCGCGCGCGCCGGCGCTCTAGACGCGTGCCGCTGACGCTGGTCTATGCCGGCACGCCCGAGTTCGCCGTACCGGCGCTCGAGGCCATTGCCGCCTCGCCCCACACGCTCAGAGCGGTCCTGACGCAGCCGGATCGACCGGCCGGGCGCGGCCGCGCCGTGCAGATGAGTTCGGTCAAGCGCCGTGCGCTGGCGCTCGGGCTTCCCGTGCTGCAGCCAGCGACCCTCACCGATCCCGCGGCCGTGACAACGCTCGCAGCGTACGCGCCGGATGTGCTGGTCGTGGCTGCCTATGGGCTGCTGTTGCCACCTACGGTGCTGGCGCTGCCGCGCCGCGGCTGCATCAACATCCACGCCTCGCTGCTGCCACGCTGGCGCGGAGCAGCGCCGATCCAGCGGGCACTGCTCGCGGGCGACCGCGAGACCGGCGTCGCCATCATGCAGATGGATAAGGGTCTCGACACCGGACCGGTGTATGCGATCGAGCGCATCGCGATCGGGCCGCGCGACACGGCGGCCAGCCTCGCGAACCGGCTGGCCGTGCGCGGTGCTGCCCTGCTGATGACGACGCTCGCGGCGCTCGAGGCCGGCACCGCGCACGCGGTGCCGCAGCCGGCGGAGGGTGTGACGTACGCGCCGAAGGTCGAGAAGTCCGCGGCGCTGATCGACTGGTCGCGGCCTGCCGAGGAACTCGACCGGCAGGTACGCGCGTTACTGCCGTGGCCGGTCGCCGAGACCCGCTTCCGGGGCGCGCAGCTCAAGATTTACGAGGCCGAGCGCGTCGCGGGCGCAGCTGCGCCGCCCGGGACGGTCACGGCGGCCGGCCCCGCGGGCATCGACGTTGCCACCGGCGCGGGGCACCTGAGGCTCGGGCGTGCGCAGGTTCCCGGCCGGACGGTGGTCGACGCCGCGGAATTCGCACGCGCCGCGGTCCGCCATGGGCCACTCGTCGGCGCGCGCTTCGACGGCGCAGCATGAGCGACGGCTCGGCAACCCGTGCTGCCGCCGTGCGTGCGGTCGCAGCGGTGATTGGTGCCGGCTCCAAGCTCGAGACTGCACTCGCGGCGCCGGGCGCATCCGGGCTCGACGGTGCCGACCGCGCACACGCCCAGGCACTCGCCTTCGGCACGCTGCGATTCGGCCACCGCCTGCAGCGGATCGCCGCACCGCTTCTCAGCCGGCCATGGGACACCCAGCCGCCGGAACTCAAGGCACTGCTGCTGGTGGGGCTCTACCAGCTCGAGTATGCCGGCACACCGGCGCACGCGGCGGTCAGCACCACCGTCGAAGCGGCCCGCGCCGTCGGCCAGGCACGTGCCGCCGGCCTGGTCAATGCCTGCCTGCGGCGCTTCCAGCGGGAGCGCCCCGTGCTCCTCGCCCGCGCCGATGCCTCGCTCGCCGGGCGCACGTCGCACCCGCAGTGGCTGGTGGCTGCGCTCGAACGCGACTGGCCAAGCGCGGCCCGCGGGATTCTGGCGGCCAACAACGAGCACCCCCCGCTCACGCTGCGTGCCAACGCGCGGCGCATCACGACCGCAGCGCTCGCCGACCGCCTCGAAGCAGCGGGCTTCACGGTGCGCCAGGCGCCGTTTGCGCCGCGGGCGCTCGTGATCGAGCCGCCCGTCGACGTCCGGGAACTGCCGGAGTTCCAGCAGGGGCTGTGTTCGGTCCAGGATGCGGCCGCGCAGCTCGCGGCGCCGTTTCTGGCCGCGGCGCCGGGGATGCGGGTGCTCGATGCCTGCGCCGCCCCGGGCGGCAAGGCCTGTCACGTGCTCGAGGAGGTGCCCGGTCTGACCGAGCTCGTGGCGCTCGACATCGATCCGGCACGCACCGCCCGGATCAGCGAGAGCCTGGCGCGGCTGGGGCTGACCGCCACGGTCCGGGTGGGGGATGCGCTTGAGCCCGGGGTCCTGGCGGGCCAGACCTTCGACCGGATCCTGCTCGATGCCCCCTGTTCGGGCACCGGGGTGATCCGCCGCCACCCGGACATCAAATGGCTGCGGCGCCCCGCTGACCTCGGGCCGCTGGCTGCCCGCCAGCGGCAGCTGCTGCAGGCGCTGTGGCCGCGGCTTGCAGCCGGGGGGCGGCTCGTCTACGCGAGCTGCTCGGTCCTGAAGGCCGAAAATGCAACAGTCGTGAGGGGGTTTCTCAGCGATACGCCAGGGGCGGTGGATGTCACGGAATCTGTTAGCCTTAACGTCCCGGGGCTGCCGGCGCAGCCCGCCACGGATGAGGCGGGTGTTGCATTGCTGCCCGGGATCGCCGGCACCGACGGGTTCTACTACGCGTGCCTCGAGCGGTGCGCTCGCTGATCGTCCGACGTGACGGGATTCGCTGCTCGCTCGCCATGAACCGAATCGTCGCCGCCTTCGACTGCTCGCGCGGCCCGCCGTGGAGGCTCCTCGCCGTCCTGGCGGCGTTCATGCTTGGGCCGGGAACGATCCGGGCCGACGAGATCACGCTCGAGGACGGGGGGCGGTTCGACGTGCGGTCCGCATTCCTCGAGTCGGACGAGCACGTCTACCAGCTGCATGCGACGCTCGACCTCGCGTTGAGCCGCAGCGCCCAGCAGGCGATCCGCGAGGGTGTGCCGGTCGTGCTCGAGCTCGATATCCGGGTCGACCGCCGGCGCCGCTTCCTGCCGGACGAGGAGGTCGCGCTGCTCGTGCAGCGCTGGCAGATCCACTACCACGCCCTGTCGGAACGGTATCTGGTCAACAACCTCAACAGCGGCCAGCAGGGCTCCTTTTCGAATCTGGCCAGCGCGCTCGCGGCATTGTCTGAGGTGCGCGATCTGCCGGTCATCGACGAAGCCCTGATCGAGCGGGGCCAGCGCTACGAGGCGTCCCTGAGGGCGGTTGCCACGATCGAAGGAGGGCTGCCGAACGCGCTGCGGGCGATGATGTTCTGGATCGACTGGAAGCGGTCCACCGACTGGTACACCTGGACGCTACGGCCATGAACTCCGCGACGCCCGGCGAACAGACTCCCGTCGTGCCCCAAACCCCGGCAGTCACCGAGGCTCTGGCGCCGACCGCGGGACTTGCCGACCGGCGGTCGCGGGCGCGGCGGGTCGCGCTCACTGCGCTCGCCGCCCTGGGCGCACTCGCGAGCATCGCCTCGCTCGTGCTGCTCGCGAGTACCGCGCAGGACGCCCGGCTGTTCAACGAGCTGCAGCCGTGGCTGCTCGCGGTCAACCTGGCGGGCGTGCTGGTGCTGGTCGCGCTCATCGGCCGCAAGCTCTATGAACTCGCGCGCGACTGGCGCGCGCAGGTGGCCGGCTCCCGCATGAAGGCGCGCGCGGTGCTGATGTTCGGCACGCTCGCGCTCGCGCCGATTCTGGTCGTGTACCTGTTCTCGGTGAACGCGATCAACCGCGGCATCGACAGCTGGTTTGACGTCAATGTCGGGCGCGGGCTCGACGATGCGCTGGCGCTGTCGCGCGCCGCATTGAGCCTGCGAATGCGCGAGTTCTCGAGCCGCACCGGCAAGCTCGCCGAGGAGCTGCGCAACCTGCGCGACTTCGAGCTGGTCTCGCAGCTCGACCGCTACCGTCGCTTCGTCGGTGCCGCGGAGCTGCTTGTCGTCGGTGACCATGGCCACATCGTGGCGGCCAGCACCGATATCGCGAGCGAGGCGCTGCCGAGTGCGCCGGCGGAGGAAGTGCTGCTGGAGGCCCGCCAGGGGCGCAGCTCGGTGAGTCTCGACCCCGGCCCGACGGGCGGCTACCGGGTCCTGACCGCCACCGCGCTCGCCTCGGGCTCCGGGCACGACGCGCGCGTCCTGGTCGCAAGCTACGAGGTTCCGGAACAGCTCGGCGGCCTCGCCGACGGCGTGCAGAATGCTTACTCGCAGTACGGCCAGCGGATCTACCAGCGCCCCTTCCTCAAGTCGACGTTCACGCTGACGCTGACGATCGTGCTGCTGCTGTCGGCGCTCAGCGCCGTGTACGGCGCGTTCTTCTGGGCGACCCGGCTCGTCAAGCCGATCCAGGACCTGATTGCAGGCACGCGCGCCGTCGGCAAGGGCGACCTCAACACCCGCCTGCCTCTGCCCTCGCACGACGAGATGGGCTTCCTCGTCCACTCCTTTAATGACATGACCAAGCGCCTCGGCAGGGCGCGCGCCGACGCTGAGCGGAGCCGCGCCGCGGTCGAGCGGGAACGCGCCAGCCTCGCGGTGATCCTGGCGCGCCTCTCGACCGGCGTCATATCGCTCGAGCCCGACCTGACGCTGCGCACGGCGAACGCCGCCGCCTCGGACATCCTCGGTGTCGACCTCGAGCACTGGGTAGGCCAGCGAGTTGCCGACGTGGTGACGGAGCCGGCGCTGCTCGAGCAGTTCGTGGCCGCCTGCCGGCGCCACCTCGACGCGGGGCAGACCGAATGGCGCCAGCAGCTCACGCTGAAGAGCGACACCGGTCGCCGCGAGCTGATGGCGGCGTGCACGGCGCTGCCGGGAGCCGACGGCGCGGCACCGGGCGTTGTGATCGTGTTCGACGACATATCCGCGCTGCTGCGGGCCCAGCGCGATGCCGCCTGGGGCGAGGTCGCACGCCGGCTGGCGCACGAAATCAAGAATCCGCTGACGCCGATCCAGCTGTCGGCGGAGCGCATGCGGCGCCGCTTCCTCGGCCAGATGAACGACAAGGACGCCGAGATCCTCGAGCGGGCGACGCATACGATCATCCAGCAGGTCGAGGCGATGAAGCAGATGGTCAACGCCTTCTCGGACTACGCCCGTGCTCCGGCGATGGAACTCGTGAGCTTCGATCTCAACCAGCTGGTCACCGAGGTCGCGGAGCTCTACCGGGCGCAGGGAAGCCACGTCAAGGTGCAGCTGTTCCTGGACCAGAACCTCGGGCTAATCGAGGCCGATCGCGGCCGCGTGCGTCAGATCCTCAACAATCTGCTGACCAACGCCTTCGAGGCGCTCGAGGGCCACGCCGACGGCTCGGTCATCATTGAGACCCGGCGCACCGCGGTCGGTGGGCACCCGGCGCTCGACCTTGTCGTCTCGGACAACGGGCCGGGTTTCCAGCATGAGATCATCGGTCAGGTATTCGACCCGTATGTGACCAGCAAGCCCAAGGGCACGGGCCTCGGGCTGGCGATTGTGAAGAAGATCGTGGAGGAGCACGGCGGCCGCATCGAGGCCGACAATGCCCGCGGAGGGGGTGCGCGCGTGCGCATCCTGTTGCCCCTCAACGATGCGGCCCGCGAGACACTCGCGGCCACGACGACCCGTGACGCCCGCAGACCAGAGCCGAGGAGAGAGCGTGCATGAGCGCACCCCGAATTCTCGTCGTCGATGACGAAGCCGACATCCGCAGCACCCTCAAGGAAGTGCTGACCGACGAAGGCCACGAGGTAGACGTCGCCGCCGATGCGGCGCAGGCCCGCGCAGCGCGAGCGCGCCACGAGCCGGACCTCGTGCTGCTCGACATATGGATGCCGGACACGGACGGCATCACGCTGTTGCGCGAGTGGTCGCGAGCCGGCGCACCCAGCTGTCCGGTGGTCATGATGTCTGGTCACGGCACCGTCGAGACCGCGGTCGAGGCGACTCGGCTCGGCGCGTTCGACTTCATCGAGAAGCCGCTGTCGCTTGCCAAGCTGCTGCGGGTCGTTGAGCGCGCGCTCGAGGCCGGACGCAGAAAGCGGCTCGCGATCCGCGCCCTGACTCCCCCGCTCGTGGCCCCGGTCGGCAAGAGCCGTCTGATGCAGGCACTGCGCGAGCAGCTGCACCAGGTCGCCGGCCGCGATGCGCCGGTGCTGCTGCTCGGCGAGCCTGGCTCCGGGCGCGAGGCCTTCGCGCGCTACCTGCACTCGCTGAGCCCGCGCTCAGAGCGGCCGTTCGTCGTCGTCGCGGGCGGCAGCCTCGACGAGCGCAATGCGCTCGAGCGGCTGCAGGGCGTCGAGCGCGACGGCAGGACCGAGCCGGGCCTGTACGAGCAGGCCGCCGGCGGTACGCTGTATCTCAGCGGGCTGGAGGACTTCTCGCCCGCGGTGCAGCGCATCC
>Ga0181521_10002034_pt1 | contig 24482 bp, 17 predicted proteins | sample PEATcosm2014_Bin_32_FD_119764 | JGI IMG/M metagenome (GOLD analysis project Ga0181521, IMG submission 119764) | Peatland microbial communities from MTU Mesocosm Facility, Houghton, MI, USA - PEATcosm2014_Bin02_60_metaG | ecosystem: Environmental > Terrestrial > Soil > Wetlands > Peat | place...
CTCGTTCTAACTCAAAGCGAAAATCCTTTGACTCAAAAAACAGAACTGATATGAATCCCTTGCCTCAGAGTGGCCGGTTTTGAATCGCTCACCTCTGGCTGGTTTTCAACCGCTCGGTGACAGTGCATGGAATTCGTGTGCCCCAGGACGTTGAACAAGGCATGCGCCTCATGCGCCGGTCAGCAGAACGGGGTTTTGTGCATGGAATGGAAGGCTTGGGAAATCTCTATATGATGGGGAAGTTTGTGCCTCACAATTATAACGAAGCATTGTATTGGCTGCGTCTCGCGGCTGACAGACAAGACTCTGACGCAGAACGGGATTTGGGGTTGTGCTACGAAATGGGATTTGGTGTGGAAACGAATTACGCCATGTCAGTAACCTGGCTTCGGCAGGCTGCTGAACACACCAATTACGTCGCCATGAAAGACTTGGGTGTGTTGTATATGAACGGAACCGAGGTGCCAAAGGACTATGAAGCTGCAAAATACTGGCTGATGCTGGCAGCAAAAAATGGGAACTATGCGCGGGCAATGTATGACCTTGGGGTGTTGGGAAGCATGGGGGCACTTGGCACCAATTCACAGGTTGAGGCATTCAAATGGTATCATCAAAGCGCAGACATGGGTGACGCGCTGGCCGGTTGGAACTTGGCCGTTTGCTATCGTGACGGTACTGGCGTACCCCGAGATCAGGCCAAATATATTTATTGGGCAGGAGAAGCCGCAGCGCAAGGCAACGCCATTGCACAATTTTCTTTAGGAGAAGCCTATCGCACGGGTTATGGCGTACCCAAAAGCAAAGACACCGCCATGTCTTGGTATCGCGTCGCGGCAACGAATAATCAACCCCACGCGTGCTTCCTTTTGGCATTGGGGTATCTGGAGGAAAAAACCAATCAGGAAGCTCAAATCGAAGCTTACCGTTACATGTTGCAGGCCGCTCAAGCCGGACATCGTGAAGCACAATTTCAATATGCGCTGGCATGTTTGCATGGAGATGGCGTCCGCAAAAACTATAAACTGGGAGCTGAGTGGCTAAAACGTTCAGCAATGGCCGGATGGCCAAGAGCAGAATTCAAAATGGCGATGGTTTATCTGAACGGCTTGGCTCCGTTTCCAAAGGATTCAACGGAAGGAGAAATATGGTTGGAACGGGCAGCGGAACACGGCAATTTGGATGCTCAATTTACGTTGGGCACCAGATTGATGAAAGACCCCGACGTGACACGGAATCCTACGGAAGCCGTAAAATGGTGGCGTTCTGCCGCCGAACACGGTTATGCAAAAGCCCAAAACGAGCTTGGCTATGCTATTGAGAAGGGTGACGCAGGAAAAACTGATCTCGTGGAGGCTTGCATGTGGTTTCTACTGGCAGCAAAAGGGGGCATCGGGCAAGCTCAAACCAATCTGGCAGACCTCTCTTCGAGCCTGACCGTAGAACAATACCAGGAAGCATCCCAACGAGTCCGAGATTTCCATCCTCAACCCGTGCCGGTGTTAAATCCGGTTAAAATGGACAATGACACAGACGCCCCTCTGTTCAATATGTCAAGCGACCAGTGAAAAAGTGCCGGCAGGAGTGCCAGCAAACGCTGATTGGATGGAGTAAATGTTACGAACTTTTTTGACATCATAAAGTAAGTTGACAAACCATTCTTAAAAAACGTGCCAAGTTCATGCCAAAGGCCATGAAAAGCAAAAAATCGGTACCGGAGCAGCTTCTTGGAGTTCACGGTCCCGCAATGCGGGATGCTTCCTCACATCTATTCATCCGAATGTTTCAACACGAGGGCCACCCACATCCAGTACTGTCCCGGCCAACCACAAGGAAGCTTCGGCGAGACCTCACCAGCAGGTCTGCGAGACACAGGCTCGCCCATGCCCAAACGCGATGGAAGCAGGTTCAGAAACGCGACTGCATCCGGCTCCGTGAAATGGAGGATTTCGCCAATAACGCAACGAGACAAGGAAGAAAATCAAAGAACATGAGGATTTTCGCTGGAACGATTTCAAGGACGAGCAGCCTTTTGTCTGCAAAATCAACTTTTAGTCCGTTCGCTTTGCCTTCTTCATCCGAAACACCACAGCCAGTCTATGCCCGAGAGGATGACAATATCATCCTCATGTATATCGAATTCGGCATGGCTCAAAAATATGTTGATGACTTGAGCAAGAACGTCAAACGCGGCTTGAAAACCAAGATAGAAAACGGCTGGTATTCAGGTAAGGCCCCGGCGGGCTACCTGAACAACACCGACAAGTTGACGGGCGAAAACACCCTGGTCAAAGACCCGGAACGGTTCCCGTTGATCCGGCGCATGTGGGATTTGATGCTGACCGGGCTATACACCCCGCCCAAAATTCTGGAAATTGCCAACACGGAATGGGGCTTGCGAACGCGAATTACGCGACGGATACTTGATGGCCCAATCCTTGAACTGCTGGGAGATACTGATGCGGGCAAGGTGCTCATTGATCTGCTTTTCCAGTTCCAGTCCGGTCACGCATTTCTGCGAACACAACAATGGCCTTCGGCTTTTCGAGCAATGGTAATAGGTGTAATGGAGAAACAGCGGGTTCTCCATTTTTTCAATCGTCGTCTCGCAACGCGGACATGTATTCTGCCTCCGATACGCAAATTTGAATTTGCAGTAGCCGCACAGGACCTGATGTTTTTCCTCGGCTGTCACCGCCCTGCCACAGTCCCCGCAACGGATGAGGCCGGTGAAGGCAAATTCGTGTTGCGATTGTGCGCGGGGATTCCCATTACGGCCCAGCAACGCCTGCACCCGGTCATATTCCGCTTCGGTGATCATTGGCTCGTGCTTTCCCTGATACCATTGGCCGCTTCCGTGCGGATATTCAAACCAGCCGTAATAGAAGGGCTTGGTGAAAATCTTGTAAATGGCGCTTCGGACAAGCGGTTTGGATACTCCTCTTTTGTGGTTCGGACCGAAGGATTCTTGGACAATTCGGGATGCTTGCGAGGGCACGGCTTGTTTTGGATCTACGGGTTCGGGGAAAACAAGCGGTAGCGGGCGGGCGATTGCCAAAGCGCTGCTTAATGCCGGTTGTGGCGGTCTTGTCATGTGCGCCAAACCGGACGAAGCGGATTTGTGGAAACGGTATTGCCGCGAGACGAACCGTTCGGATTCCCTGATCATTTTCTCGCCCAGCGAACGTTGGCGCTTCAACTTTTTGGATTATGAATTGTCCCGGCCGGGCGATGGCGCTGGTTTGACGGAAAATCTGGTCCGACTTTTTGGCACCATCATGGACGTGGCGGAACGCTCACGCGGCCCGCAGCCACAGCAGGATTTTTGGCAACGCACGACAAGACAGCTCCTTCGCAATTGTTTTGACCTGGCAATTGTAGCGCACGGCCGTCTTTTGCTACATGAAATTTACGACGTGATTGTGACAGCGCCGGCCAGCCCGGAGGAAGTCACCTCGACCGCGTGGCAAGATTCGTCAACCTGTTGGCGCTTGATTCAGGAGGGCGAAGCCAAAACCAAGACCGGCGACCAAGCCAATGACTTTGCCCTGGCAGTGAAATACTGGCTCAAAGAATTTCCCGCACTTTCATCAAAGACCCGCAGCATCATCGTCACCAATTTGACCTCGATGCTGGATATTTTTCTGCGGGGCGCGCTACGGGAATTGTTTTGCACCACGACCAACATCGTGCCGGAACTGACCCATGAAGGGGCGGTGATGGTCGTTAATCTGCCTGTCAAACAATTTGCTGAAGTCGGGCAGCTTGCCCAAATGCTCATGAAATATATCTGGCAGCGGGCAAGCGAGCGGCGGGACGTGCGCCAGCACGGACGCCTGTGCTTTCTCTGGGCCGATGAAGCCCAATTTTTTGTTGATCCCCGCGATGCTGAGTTTCAGTCAACAGCCCGGGGGGCGCGAGTCGCCACGGTTTATTTGAGCCAAAATATCGGAGCCTACTACGCGCAAATCGGCCAATCCGAGACTCACAGCGTCATGGGCAATCTCCAAACCAAATTATTTCACGCCAATGGCGATCCCATGACCAACAACTGGGCATCCGACCTCTTTTCCAAGAGTTGGCAATATCGAGGCACCGCCGGCACGTCCACCAGCGAGGGAAACACCGGGCGGCAAACCGTTTCAAAAAATTACGGCAGCAGTGATTCGCTCGATTGCGAAGTCTTGCCGGGCGAGTTCACCAGCCTGCGCAAAGGCGGGCCTGAAAATAACGGGAAAGTTGAGGCGATCGCTTTTCAAGGGGGTCGGATTTGGCATGCGACAAACAAAAACCATATCAAAGTTTGCTTTAGCCAGCGCTAAGGTGATTTTCAACCTGCTGGCAGTCAGCGCTGAAATCGCCGTCCGGAGCAATTTCGGCGTGCGATATGTTGGCACGCTGCTGGCCGGATATTTCCTTTTTGTTTTCTACATGCTCGCCGTTCAAGGCGTTGAGCAAAATAATTCGCCCTGTTTGGATTTGTATTTCGTTTTTCTAACTGTCCGCCTCGTTGGCCACCTAATTAAAATGTGCCAATCACAAAGCCGAATCGTCCATAGCCTTTCGTCCGGCACGTCATGGAGCCTCTGGCAAAGTTTGACCGTGAAGCTTTGGCTCGTCCAATTGGTGTTTGAACCCGGTTTGTTTATTCTCGTTGGCTGGCTCATTCAGCCACGAGACCAGGCATTGGCATCCTGGCTGGTGGCGTCGGCTGGTTGTTTGTTTGTCAAAAACTCCATTTTCCAATGGAAACGATATTTTCATTTGCTTGATGTGGTGGACTCACGAATTGAGGGTGAACAAATGAGTGAAGCTGTCCGGCGGCACACCGCTCCCCCGCCACGGGCAGCAGGAGGGGTCAACCCCGTCATGGCAGCGGAACAACCGCCGCTTCCACCGCAACCGCTCGAACGCATATTTAACAATCTCGATCAGACACTGAGAAATCTCTTCTCGACCGACGCACAAAATCCATCGGCGCCGCCGGCCAGTCAACGGTCTGAAAATTCTCAATCAAAGAAACATGATGATGGACCTTTGGGCCATTTGCCGAGAATCACCTCACGTCGAAACCAAACATGAACAACACAGGGAGCCAAGCGGCAGACAAGCAGTCTTCCGCTTGGCTCAACCGGCGGTCGTATCAAAAAAGTTGGCGATCAAAAATCATGAATGCTGAAATCAACGAAATCCTCGCCGCGAAATCGAACGGCAAGCCGGGGCTGATTTCCGCCCAGGCCAGGGAATTGCTGAACCTCCGGCGATTGCCCGCCATGTTGAACACCCCGCAAATCGCCGTCCTGTTGGGGCTGGCCGAGCATGACATTCCGTTGCTGATCGCCGCCGGATTGCTCAAACCATTGGGCAATCCGCCGTCCAATGCGGTGAAATATTTCGGCACGGTGGAAGTTTTGGAAATGGCCGGCGAAAGCGCCATCCTCAATAAAATCCGCAGCACGGTTTATCAATACTGGCGTGGTAAAAATGCGGGCAACGCCAAGCCGCACCGTTCCCGCAACGGCCGCACCCGTCAGGGTGTGGCCAAATAGTAATCATCGTCTTCGGATTGAGGCGGCTCATGGAACGGAGGAAATCTGTCTGCCGTCAGCAAACACCTTCAGTTGCCGTTCGTATTCACCCAAGGATGGCAATTCCACTTTTGCCTTGCGGGCGTAAGCGCGATGCACCGCCTTGCTGTTGTGGCCAAGGGCTTCCTGTGCGAACCGTTCGGGGTAGCCGGCGGTTTTCGCCCGTTCCGCCCAGGCGTAACGATAGCTATGCAGCGAAACGCCTTTGATGCCCAGGCCGACACAGCGTTGGTGAAACTCCGTCGAGCGGTCGCCGGCACGAACCGTGCGCAGATACGGAAACAACGGGCCGCTTCCGGGCAAATCCTGAAGAATTTCCGCCACGTCGTTGTCAAAGCGCATGATGGCGACGCTTCCGGTTTTTTTACGCGCAAAACTGATGACGTGGTTTTGCCAGTCAACATTCTCCGCTTCCAGAAACGCAACGTCCGATTGCGACGCACCCAAATGCCATGCGATCTTGTAGAAGGCACGGCGTTCGGGATTCAATTCGCGGGCGACGATGGCCAGATGTTCCGCCAGGGTGATGCCACGCTTGTCCTTGAACTTGATGACCGGCCAACGATTTTTGGGCAGCACCGGCCACGGCAGCCAGCTCATGTCCAACGCGAAATTGTGGATGCGTCGCAAATAAATGTTGGTTGAGATCGAGCCGTTCTCCAACACTTTCAAAAAGTGTTCGGCCTGGGTTTCCAGCACGACCAGATGGCGGATGGAATCCATCGCCTTGTCCTTGATGGCGGTCAGCCAGCGGGTTTTCGTCTCTCCCTTTTTGAGTTTGGGGATTTCGTCCATGACGTGTTGCCATGTCCGTTTGGCGGCGGCGGGATCGCCGGCCTTCCAATACACCCGCGCCAGATGCAGGCTAAACGCGGGCGCGTCCTCGGTTTCGTTTTTGGCGGCGACGAGACGAAATGCTTCGTCCTTGTCGCGGGTCTTGAGGGTGGTTTGCTTTTTGGCAACGAGGTCTTCACAGTAGTAGGTACCCCAGCCACGGCGGAACACGCGGTAACGGTTTTTCATGTTTCGATTCATGTTGTGAGCATGAACCATCCGTTCCGCCCGCGTTAGCGAGTAGTGGACGAGTTAAAGTGATTTAATCCGAATAGTGGCGGAGTAGTCCGGCCACTGAAGATTTCACTGAAACTCGACGCTTTTTCCTCCAAAAAACCCTGTATTTACAGGCGTTTTTCATGGAGGCGGAGGTCGGAATCGGACTTTTAAGAGGCCGAATTCGGGTTAAAAATACCAATGTTTACCGGCTAGTCAAGCACTAGGATGCCACTAGGCATTCACTACTTTTTATACACAGTTTTATACACAGTTCCAACCAACCGTGCACAAATTTAAAGAGCTGTTTTTTTCGCGCGCGAGGAATTCAACAATTCGCCGTTGGACGCGACGTTGCTGCAAGCCGCGCGGCGGGCGCCAGCCAGGGAAGATAAAACCGGTGGCGACGGCGATGCCGGTTACACGGTCAAACAAGGCCAACCGCATTACGGCTACAAGGCACACGTGGCGGTGGATGAAACGCACACGCTGATCCGGCAGGTGACGCTGACGGCTGCAACGTGCATGACAGTCGGGAATTTGAGCACGTCGTCCACGGAGACGAGGAGATGGTCATCGCCGACAAGGCGTATTGGAGCCAGGCCCGAAGCGAATGGTGCGGGAAGCAGGGCGTGGCCAACGGGATTTTGCGCAAGCCCAGCCGGGGGCAGAAGTTGCGCCCAGCGACGGTGCGGGTCAACCGGCGGTTGAGCCGGATGCGTTGCGGGATTGAAAGAATCTTTGGCTGGTGGAAACGGAGCGCGGGTTACCGGCGGGTGCGGTATGTCGGGCGCGAGCCCAACCGGTTGGAACTGGAGTTCAAATGCATTTCAATGTTTGCAATCGTTTTCTGCTTACCGTCATGCAAAAGGCCAAACTGTTTCCTAAACCGCGGATCCCAGTTCAATTCCGGGCGGGAGTACCATTCGTTTTCGCAAGCCCTTTATCGCTTGGGCTTTTTGCCAAGACGCATCGTAGGAAAGTGAAATGGACGTGGCGTTCATGACAGGCCAAAGCGACGGGCCTTCGCCTTGACGTGAGCAAAGATGCAAGACCTCAGCCCGTTTCCAGACCGCAATGCGGGCTGCGCCGGAATTGCTGTAATGCGAGACGGACGGCGCAACGCTGCCATCGTTGCGCCGCCGTCATCCAATCATTGACTGACGCGATAGAATCGTGCCTGGTCGGTCGCGTTGGCGTTGGTAAACATCAGCAGTCCATTGATCGGTGCGTTGGTCCACACCGGAATCCAACCCGTCGTGAGGTTGGTGGACGTTTCCAACACGTAGTTCTGTCCGTTCTGCCCCTGGAACGTCAGGCCGAACTGGCCGCTGGTTTGCGTCCAGGACACCGTCAGGGTCAGCGGTTGCACCACAATGGCGATGGTGGCGGGAGATTTATTGGTTGCACCGGCATTGTCCGTGGCGGACGCGCTCAGGGTATAGCTGCCAACCGCGGCATTGTTCCACGTCAGGCTGTACTGGTTGCCGACGTTGGTGGTGACGTTGCCCAGCAGGGTAGTGCCGTTGAAAAACGCCACATTCGTCACCGTGCCGGAGGCATCCGCGGCCGAGGCGGTCAGGGTGATCGTCTTGGGCTGGATGAAAGTTGAGTTGTTGGTCGGAACCACCCAACTGATCACGGGTGGCACATTGGTCAGGAAGCTCGCGCTGACGTTATCAATCACAGACACGGTGAGGGTTCCGTTGTCGTGCGAGCAAACAGGCAGGCCCACGTAGGCGCTAACGGCCATGGTGATATTGGTAGGTGTTCCAATCTGGGTCCAGGTATTGCCGTTGCCGGAATAATAGGCCGTGAAGGTGTTGTTGGTGCGCGTCAGCCGCACCCAGTTGGGCGCTATCTGTCCAGTGACAGTGCTCGAGCTGCTCACGCCGTTGTTGGTTGCCCGCCAGATGAACTCGATTCCGGTGCTCGTGACCGGTTCCACGTCTGCCAGCACACGCCGGGAACCCGCTGCAAGCGTTTCGCGGATCATCACGCCACCCTTGGCGTTATTGGAAGTGTTTTGCACGCTGACGACGCGCGCACGGATGTCGCAATTGGTGCTGATCGGAACATAAACATAAACGAACTGGAACGCGTCGTTGGTGCCCCAGATGTCGGCACCGCCTCCGGCAATGGTGAATTGCCCACCGCAGAACGAAGCGCTGCCGGCCGGACTGGGGCCACCAACGTCCGCATTTGTAAATTGCGGTGGCAGCGGACCCGGTAATTCGGCGCTGGCCACGGCCGAGGGCAGGCTTTCGTTGCCGGCATTGGTGACGGTGACCACATAAAAATAAGTCAGGCAGGTGGCCACGCTGGAGTCGGTGTAATTGGTGTTGGCGATGGATGCCGCGATGGTGGTGTAGGGTCCGCCAGTTACAAAAGAACGCTTTACGTTGTAGTCGGCGTCGGGCGAGCCGTTCCAACTCAACACAATCTGGCCGTTGGTCGCGGTCGCCGTTAGGCCGGTGACAATGGCTGCCGGAGTGGCGCTGACTTCCGACGAATTGACACTGGTGCCGTTTCCATTGGCTGTGACCACGTAATAATACGTTGTCAGGTTGGTGACGTTGTTGTCGGCGTAACCTAAATTCACACCCCCGATGTTCCCGGCAATGAGCGTGTAGGGGCCGCCGCTGGTCGTCGCTCGCCACAGATTGTATGTGGTCGCGCCCGGGACGATGTTCCAAGTGACCGTCACCAGCGCGTTCCCTCCGACGGCTGCCACTCCCGTGGGAGCGGCGGGAGCCGGCAGGGTGGCCGCTTCTGTGATGGTGATATTGGTCGAGGTCAGCCCGGTTGCAGTCGCCGTCAGGGTGATGGAACCGGGCTGGTTGGTGGATTGGACGATGACCTCCGCCAAACCGTTGAAGACGGCGCGCTGACTGCTGGCCTGGTCTGCTTCGTGAGAACTGGGATTGCCGTTGCCCACGCCGATGATGGCGCCGCCACTGATGGAAAAACTAATTTCATTGGTTGCCGTTGGCACAACGAGGCCTTGGGAATCCAGCACTTCCACCGTCACCACGGACACATCCAGACCGTCGGCCAGGATGGTGCTGCGGTCGGGAATCAGCGCAATGGCCGCCGGCGTCCCGGTGGTTACGATGGTGTTGGTGATGACGGCGACTCCGTTGTTATAGCCGATGGCCTGGAGTGTCCCCGGCGCGTAAGGCACGTTGTCCCATTCGACGTGGCCTTGAACATTGAGGGTTTGCTGTCCCACACTGACGCCGTTGGTGAACAAGGCAACCGTCTGGCAATTGCCATAGGCCCAGACGCTGATCAACTGTCCCGCTGTCCAGTTCCAGTGCGGGAAAAGATGCAACACGGGTTTGAGCGTCCAGTTGGCCTGATAGTAGTAGAACAAGTCCTTCGGGAAACCGCACGTGTCCATGCTGCCGAAGTGCGAGTTGATGCACGGCCAGTTGTAAGGCGTCGGCTCACCGCGATAATCAAAACCGGTCCAATCGAATCCGCCGGATGCCCACGGACGGGCGTAATAGATTTGCCACCAGGTTTCTGCCGTCTCACCCCACGTGACCGGGTTGGGCAGACCGGTCGTCGTAATAATATCGTAGGAGGCAACGTAGCAGTTCACCGTGTCATTCGTGTAGATGCCGCGCGTCGTGACGGTGCTGCCCACTTCTGTGCCGATGATGGGCGAGTTGGGGTTGCCGGGGTGGTAGGAGTCAAGAGCGCCGGGGATGTTGTAGTTGAGACCCTGCACGTCAAGCACGGCCGAGAAGCCGGTCCCCCCCAGTGAACCATTATTTATGGCCGCAGTGCACAGCCGCGTTGAATCCAACGAATGCACCAAGCCTTGCATCGTCGCTATGATCACCTGCCCGGTGGAAGAGGTTTGCATATCCCATTCCTCATTCGCCAGCGACCAGCAGAAAACACTGGGATGATTCCGGTCGCGAAGAATCTGGCGTTGCAGTTCGCCCATCGGTTCGGCATTGGTCCCAAGGCGGCGGTTTTCATCCAGCACCAACATGCCCAACTGGTCGCAGGCGTTGAGCAATTCTGGTGTCGGAGCATTGTGCGATGTGCGAATGGCATTGCACCCCATCTCCTTGAGCCTTTCGATCCGGAAGTCCTGCAGGCGGTCGGGCAGTGCCGACCCCACCCCGGCATGGTCCTGATGATTGCACAGCCCCTGGATTTCCACGTGCTGTCCGTTGATGAAAACGCCGTTGGTCGGATCAAATCTTACCATCCGCACGCCAAAGGGGGTGTTGTAAACATCCGCCACGGCATTCTGGTTGGTCACGGTGGAAACCAGATTGTAAAGATACGGCGTTTGCAGCGACCATAAATTGGCCGACATCGTCACGGTCTGCGTCACCACCAGATGGTTGTCGGCCGGCACGCTGATGGCCGAGGTGATGGCCGTGACCGCGTTGCTGTTGGCATCCAGTATCGTTGAAGTCAGACTGCCACTCGCCACGGTTCCGCTCTGATTGGTCACATCGGTTTGCACAGTTATGTTGGCATTGGAGCCGACCAGATTGGTGGTCGCCACATACGTTCCCCAGTGCGCGACATGCACCGGATTGGCGGAAACCAGCCAGACGTGGCGATAGATGCCGCCCCCTTCGTAAAACCAGCCCTCAAACCGGCTGGCATCCACCCGCACCACCAGTACGTTGGTCCCGCCGGGATTAGCGTAAGGAGTGATGTCAAAGGAAAAACTATCGTAACCGCTGACGTTGCGGCCCAGAATTTGGCCGTTCAACCACACCAGACAGTTCCGATAAACGCCGTCAAATTCCAGCCACAGCGCCTGGCCGGCATAATTCGCCGGCAGGGTGAACGTGTGCCGATACCAGGCAATGGTGTTCGGACTGGTCGATCCATTGATTCCAGATTTGAAACCATGGCCTGTATCCGCGCTGGAACTGAACGGTAATTCCACCACCCAGTCATGCGGCAGATTGAGTTGACGCCATGCACTGTCATTGTAGTTGGTCAGGACAAACGAGATATTCTCCCCCGCGTGCGTGGCAATGGGATCAACCCGGATGGACTCCATGTAGGATTCTGTATCTGTCCCGGCACCCACTTCATTGGAATCCAGCTTGGCCAAATCGGTGATTTCAGGATAGTAGGTGACGTTGGTGGTCACATCCACGGGATCACCCAACTGAAAGGTCCAGCCGGCGTCCAGCAAGTCCCGCTCGCGGGCGACCGCAGTGGACAACGAGGCCCCGGCCAATAGTCCCAAAATGCTCAGATAACCAATAAATTTCAAGGATTTGCCGTGGAATAAGGCGCCTGACGATGTTCGTTGCATAATGTTTACCTTCGTTTTTTGATAACAATCCTTCCCCTCAGTGAGAATATTTATGGGAGAATGTAACACTTGCAGTATCCCCATCAGCCACAACGGGAGCAGTGGTTTCATAAGCATTTCATAAAGCTGCCACATCGGCACGATTTCTTCTCACACCCTCCTCAATGGAGTTTTGTCATTCTATAGCAGTTCCAGTCAACGTTGGCACAGTTTGGCATGCCTCTGGGAAAAGCGGCGGCGGGCCGCCGCAATCCAAGACGCTACGCGCAACACGATGATTTGCCGCGAACGGGGCGAACTTAAAAACCGTCCAATGGAATCCACGGTCAGCGGGTGGGGCGTGAGCCCGGGGTCTCATTCAAATTCCAATAGTAAGACCAGAGACCTTCCAGTTGGGTAAATTCCGAATGGCCATCGGCAAGGCTGAGATTCACCCCTCCTTTCCACAACGGATTTGTGGTACCAGGCACCTTCATCATTGTCGCTAGGGGACCTTTCCCGCTATGGCGCGCGATGCAGCAGCGCGCCATGCCTTGGTCCTGACTACCAGTCGTCGTCGTGTTCGCCAAGTTATTATCCGCGTATAATTCCCATTCTCCATTATTATCATCTGGAGTTCCGCCTTGATAGGGCCACAAATCCGGCCACAATGAATCCACAAACATGGGGGTTTGCGAAGGGTGTAAAATCGCTGTGTCGCTCGGGAAAAAGCGGAGCGGGTCACCATTTGAGGTGCTAATCCAAGGCATATTTCCTGCATCATACTTGTAAAGCCATCCGTTCAAACCATAACTGCCGTTTGTGGCAACAACGGCGCTGGCTGGATTGTTCGGGTTTGAGAGAACATTCCACATCCAGGCATTATTGGCTGTGCCTTGGGCGTTCGGAGTGGCCCCCTTGGTTGGATCCGTGGCAAACGGACACATCCGAATCTCTGCCGATCCTTGCTCCGAAATTACAGTCGTCAACCACAAAGAGTTGACGTTTTGCCCCCAACCAATAGCGCCGTTATCATTTTCATACATTATCGCCCCCGTCGCAAGTTGCTTGAGATTATTGATATCTTGCATGTTTTTCGCTCTATTTTTTGCCCCGGCCAGAGCCGGCAGCAGCAACGCCGCCAGGATGGCAATGATGGCTATCACCACCAGCAATTCTATCAGCGTGAAGCCGGAGCATTCCGTCACATGCCGGTTGCTCAATCTATCTGCTCTTTTGCATTTCACCATATTTGGTTTTGGAATTTTTTAAACAGCCGGTCGGCCGCCAACGCTTCATTTCAGATGAAGCAGCCTGGCCCAAACCGAGCATGACATTTTTGCTTTCACAATGAGAGAGAGGCAGGGTGTCCGGAACACCCCGCCTTTCATATGTATCAAACGTCCACTTTCAATCGTTATTCTCCAATTCTTTACGGATACCGGGTGCGGTAGAACATTACCGGACTCGTAGGTGCCACCGTGTAAGAAGGCGCCATCGCGCCCGCAGTTGTTGTCCACGGACCGTTAAGACTGGTCGCTTGCACCAGAGTTCCAATGCTCCAGTTCAATTGCAGGCTCGATCCGGACCACTGAACGGTAGGCGCCGGCGGGCCCGAGGTGCGAACAATCACAGCGGCGATGTAACCACCACCGCCAGCCTGACCGACACTAATGACTTGAGTCGAGGCGGTGGCAATGAAGGTTCCCACCACATAGACATTGTCTCCAAAGGTGAAGGAGGGTGAAACATCATTGTAATCAGTCGGAACCGAGAAGTTCCCCTGACGAGTCGGTCCGGTATTATCATTCAACGCGAATATCTGCACTGTATAGATCTGGCCTACAGTCAGGCCGTTCAGTGTGATGGTTGAGCTGCCGTAAACTTCGTCATCAGTATTAAGAACCAAATCGAGATTCGTGTCGCCTGTGCTCGGCCCGCTGTACTGCCCGGTCAACCCCCTGGTAATATCAGCGATGGCAGCCGAAGCACCCGTATAGTCAAAGCTGAATATGGTGGCGCCATTCGTCACCGTTACGGTGGAAGTGCCATTGAATGATTCGGCTTCAAAGTATGTGCCGTACGGATTCAGAATTTGGGCCGCAGTCAGAGCCGTGAGCGGAGTAGGATCAATAGCCACCGGGGCCGACCAATGAATAGCGGAGTTGGTTGACGCCAGTATTACCAACTGAACCCAGGCGCTGTTGGTGGTAGTAGCGCCCGAGAGGCTGTTGGAAGCCTGCAGGCTGTAATATCCGCTGGCGCTTACCGGCGGATTGAACAGCGTGTAGGTGGCGTTGTTCGCGCCGGGGATATTCACTGCGCCAACGCCGTTCGATACGGTATTGACTTGCCACTGATAGCTAATGGGCTGGGTGCCGGTAAACGACGCGCTAAAGTTCAAGGTATTGTTGTTGCCGGCCTCATTGGTTACGACGGTTGAGCCAAACCCAGGGGCATCGTTGGGGTAAATCGTAGTGTTGTTCACGAGGAGTGGCTTCGAATCCACGACCGTCAATGTTGCCTCCGGCCCATTGGGTAGTCCGCTGGTGGTTGAGCCGGCCCCATCCGTCACGATCACCCTGTAATCCTTCTGGTTGAGGGCAGCGGTCACATTGGAGATTGACAGAGTGGGTGTGGTCACTCCGGAGAATTGGCCGCCATTTGACAGGTTAGCCCAATTCGTGTTGCCCACAGCCCTGTTGGTCTGCCATTGATAAGTCAGGACGGAAGTCACACCGTTGCTGTTCGCTGCCACACTGAACGTCGCTGTTGTGCCGGTGTAATTTGTCGTGCTGAACGGAGGCGAGCTGATCACGGGGAGGGGGCTGGGTGGTATCGCGGCGAGGACAGAATAATCGTTGAACTGGAGGGTGGTACTTCCGGAATGGACGACTGTCAAACCGATACCCGTGATGTAGCCGGTCAAATTGTTGGTGGCCGCCGGCCCGATGACGTTAGTAAGACTCACACTATCGCTTCCGACGCCACTGATGGTCAACTGATTCCAAGCGCTGGCGGTGGGATTAAATTTGTAGGAATTAGTGACAAACGTCAAGCCGGTAGCCTGCATCGCGTTGGTTGACACATACCAGCTACCGAAATTCATCTGCACGCAGATGAAGCCACTCTGTGACGTTGAAGCGCTTGGAGTATTCATAGCCACGTTGAAAGCCACATTTTGCGCGACGGCTAGATTAATGCCGGGGAAAGCCATGCGATTAGTGACTGGATTTGGGCTTGCCGGATAGGGTCCGCCGGTTATGGTTGAGACGGTGCCATAAAATGACTCGGTGTTTCCGGAAGGACTATAGGAATAGACGGCGCAGATGGGGTAAGTCACTCCATGGTTGTTGGAGAAAAGGCGGTTGAAATACGGCCCCGATACATCGTTCATCCAGCCGACATGCTTTACTGTCTGATCGGGCGCTGTTGGCATATTGAAACTTTCAAAATAAAGAACTGCTGACACCGTCAAATTGGCCGGCGGCGCGCTGGTAACCGAGCCGGAGTTGTTGGACACCACGACAACAATATCCATGTCGTCGTTTGTCGTCACACCGGTGATCGTCAAATTGGTCAGGGTTACGCCGGAGAATTGGCCGCCATTCAGAAGGTTGGTGTAAACGCCGCTGCCCGGTGCCCCCGCCATCCATCGATAGCCTGTAGCGTTGAGCGCCGATACTGTGAACTGAAGGGTGCTTCCCAGAGGTGCGGTCTGGCTGACCGGCTGAGTGAGAATGATGGGCAGACTGTTGACTGGCTGCACATATAGGGCGAAATCGTCATACCCCGCGAACACGTTTGCGGTGTTCGTTCCTACCTCCCCAGTATTGAAGAAAACACCAGGATACATGTTGGTGTCCGCAGCGGTGACTGTATAGGTGAGCGAGTATTGCACCCAACCATTAGCAAGCCCATTGCTCGTAATGACAAGGGGGATGGTGTTTGTAAAAGGGTCGTTTGCAATAAAATTGCTGTTTGTTGCTTTTATGATACCAACTATTTGCATCGGATCGGTAGGGTTGGTGCCTTGAGCATCGCTGGAAGTGGTGCCCAGCGCCCACCAAGTCAGGACAATCTGCTCGCCAGCGACAAGCGGCACTGGATTGGTGCTGATTTGATAAGCCCCATCATCGCCCCACATTTCAAACGCCCGATAGGTGCCACTATGTGCGCCGGCGTTTTCAACCCCTGTATTCGTATAATTTACTCCATCATCACTCCAATAGGGAACATATAAGAAATTAGTTATTTTCCCCTCGGCAGGCATCTCAAAGCCGGGATTGCCCAACAGGTTGACAAGCTGTGCCTGTGCAATGCCGCACGTGACGGCAAACAACAGACATGTGAATGAGATTATTGACTTGATTGGTTTCATAAGTTCTGGTTTTTGGGTTGGGGTTGAATCGGAGAATGGCTCTGTCAGGTTGCGTGAAACTCAGGCGTAAAATCTAATACATGATCGTTTTTGTGTCAGGCAAAAGAGACATCGCTTCTGCCAACATCCTTGCGAACTTTTAGATCTTTTAGATCGTTCGGGTGTCATTAATCTAAATATGCCTCAGTCTGAACCTATTTGCCTAGCCGGACAAATGTCCGGCTTTGTGACTCGGGATTATGGGCTTAACAGACGCAGAAAGTTTTAAAAACCAAATAAACAAGCGGTCAAAACCACTATTTTTGCGGCGCCGGACAGGAAGAAGCAAGTGTAATTGCTCCCATTCAACCACGCCATCCGGAGCGGTGGCGCAGACACACTGCGTAAAGGCACGTTCATTGGGCAACACTCTGTTAGAAATAATGAAATCGCCAAGTACGTCAAGAAAGGTGTCTTGGGCCGGCCGTACAAACAAAAAACCGGAGGGAATAACTTCCCTCCGGTGCGTTAAAACTTATCAATCCAGATGGCGTTTGATTAAGCGCGACGGCGGAAAGCCAACAAGGCAAGCCCGCCGAGACCGAACAACGCAATACTAGTCGGCTCTGGCACAACAGAAAGAACAACACTGCCGTATGCAGTGTAGCTATCGTCATTGTTTATGGGGTTACCACTCTCAGGTGTTACGTTCTGGATTTCCACCCCTAGAAGATCCCCAAAAGCCGCCGACGGAGCTGTGGCAGTGAAGCTCTCAGGGGTCCAAGCCCAAGCGTTGGGCGTGTTGAAACTGTCAGTGGCGAAAACTACCCTGGTTGATCCAGCCAAATAGTACAGGCTTACCGTTGTATTGTGGTTGCCGTCAGGAGCCCATTCGCCACTAACGTTTAAACTCAACGAATAGTTATCGCCGGGCTGAATGGTATAGCTTGATGTATTGTAGACAGCAGGATCATAAGAGTCCAGCCACAAGTGGCAGGCACCGCCGTAATTACTGTCGTCACTTGCCCCATCCACGCCAGAGTTACCGACGTACGCACCTCCGAGGTCATAATTTATGGCCGCGCCAGGACCAGTGGGTGTCCAACCCGGGATCAAACCAGTAGGAGTACCGGTGGCAGTCCAGAAAAATATCTTGCTTTGTCCTTGGTTTGCGCTGAAATCACCATTCACGAGAGGGATGACCTGCGCTTGAGCTTGAATCAATGGCAGCGCCATCAGGCAACTGACCGATAACAATATGGATTTTATTTTCATAGGTTTTAGGTTTTTAGGTTTTAAGTGTTTTTGAGCATTAAATGCCCGTGTTTCTTTAATGGAGATTTACCGCATGAATAGTTTTACAGTTTTACAGTTTTACAGGTCTTTTCGCATCCACCAAACCCTGGCTAAAGCTTATGCTTTCGCTGGTTTTTGGCTGCTTACTAGGGGTACGTTAACTCAAAATATTCAAGTTGCCTAGCCGGACAAATGTCCGGCTACGTGATTTCGGGGTCCAATGAAAATTAAAAATCGTGTTTTGGAGAAACTTGCCTATACTTCAGTTAATGCTGACAGTTGCCTTTTTAAAATGGTGCGGTCGGGCGGCAGGGTTGAGGTGCCTGATTTTTGCCGGAAGCCTGGTTTGCACTGAAACTGTGTCAACCGGGCAGACTGTGAGCGCAGCACCGCTGCTTGCAATCACCAATTGCCTTCAAGCCCGGCAAATCGGCGTGCAAAATCTGGGCATCTCCCATCCTATCCGGCTTGAAGGACAGGTTTGCTGGGTAAGCCCGACGCACAGGGCATTCGCGATGATGGACGCGTCTGGAGGCCTGATACTGGAAATGGACGCGCCGGATCAACGTGTGAGCCTCGGACAAAGATTGCGTTTGACCGGTTCTGCCACGGTCATGAGAATGGGTGACGTTTTCAAAATCGGGGTTGACGGGCTGATAGTGGACAATGACGGCCTTCACCCCATGGCCGAAAGAGCCGGAGCCGTTTTTCTTAAAGCGGGGAAGATTCCAATTCGGGTTGACTGGTATAATGGTCCAGGGTTGTTCGGACTGGAAATAAACTATGAGGGGCCAGATTTGCCTCGGCACAGGATAAATGATTCCGAACTTTTCAGGAGTTTGGGCGAAACCACCAATTTGGTGAGTGGGCTGGATTACCGGGATTATGAAGGTTGGTGGACTGAGCTGCCGGATTTTAGCAGGCTGAAGCCGGTCCGGACCGGAACGATTCACAATTTTGATGTGGGCGTGCGGACGCGTGATGAAGACGTAGGGCTTCAATTCACCGGGTTTTTCGAAGTGCCCCGCGACGGCATCTACAAATTCTATCTCACCTCGGATGATGGCAGCCGTCTGTTTGTTGGCAGGCCGAACATGCAAGTAGAAGTCATCGGCCAAGGCGCGTTGCCGGCACCACGCCAGATATCCATCGGCCAGATACTGGATGAAGCAGAGGATGGGTCGTGGAGCCAGGTCGAGGGCAAAATCACACAAGTCTGGCCCGAGGACGATGGTTTGCGGATGGAATTAAGCGTCGGTCTTTCCCGCATGCAGGTGGACGTCACAGATAAAGCGGATTGGCCCAAAACAACGTTGATGGACAGCCTGGTCCGGGTGACTGGGTTCTGTGAGGGCGCCTACAACTCCGACGGATTAAAAGTGCCCAACCTTCTGTTGGTACCGGAAAGCCGGTTCATTGAAGTTGTCGCTCCCGCAGCCGGAATCACCTCCACCAATTCAAACGGGCTTCCGGTTTTGACGACGGCGAATGAAGTGCAGCATCTGAAACGGGTGGAGGCGCAGTTGGGATACCCGGTGAAAGTCCGAGGCGTCGTCACCAGCACTTCCCTCTACTATGGTTTTACGCTCCGAGATTCGACGAGTGGAGTGTTTGTGCTAGGCACTAATTCGGTGCGGGTCGGAGATTTTGTGGAAGTCGAAGGGGTGACTGATCCCGGCGGTTTTGCCCCCATGATCAAGCTGAGCCGGATGAACCACCTGGGTGCGGGGCGTTTGCCTGAACCCATTCGCCCCACATGGGACCAACTAATGAGCGGCAGTATGGATGCCCAATACGTGGAAATCGAGGGCATTGTCACGGCGGTCAGTACGGACGGATTGCTGCTTCTTACACACGGAGGCGCCATCAAAGCGGTGTTGCACAGTAGTATGGGCCAAGAGGAACTGAAGCGTTACGGAAACACGTTGGTTCGGATTCGCGGCTGCCTGCTCGCTTCGCGGAATGATCAAACGCACCAGGTCATACTTGGAGAGTTCGTGATTCTCAATCCCAACTTGATAGTAGAGAATTCAACTTCGGAGGATATTCTTTCCGCTCCTTACAAAATGCCGGCGGAATTCCTACAGTTTGATCCCCAGGCCAGCTTGTTTCAACGGATCAGAATGTCCGGGCAGATTGTTCATGTCGGAGAAGACATGTGCTTCATGATGATAGGAACCAACGGCGTCCGATTCGTGGCAAACAAGTCCGTAGCATTGCAGGTTGGTGATATGGTGGATGTGGCGGGCTATCCCCAACTCGGCGGCGCCTCTCCCTTGTTGCGCGAGGCCGTGGTGAACAAGACAGGTCATGCCGCTCTGCCGGAGGCCAGACCGTTGACCTCCGGCAGCCTGGCTCGCGCCGAATGCGACTCCACGCGCGTTCGGGTGGAAGGAGTGTTGACTGGCTTGAGGGAGACTGGCACGGAAACGGTGCTGGAGATGCAGGACGGAGCGCAGAATTTCGTTGCCCGAATGAAAGGGGGACGTGAGTTTCTGCATTCGCTCCCCATCGGCTCCCAGCTTCAACTGGTCGCCGTCTACGTGGTACAGGGGGAGAATCAGGTTTCAGACCAACATATCGCCTCGTTTACTCTCTGGCTGGATTCGCCTGCGGACATCAAAGTTCTGGCCCGACCGCCATGGTGGACACTCCAGCGGCTGCTGGTCATGATCGGCATGCTGGCGTGCGTCCTAGTGATCGCCGTGCTCTGGATCACCCAACTCCATCGCAAGGTCGAGGAACGCACGGTTCAGCTCAAGGAACAGATCCAAAAACGCCAAAGCATTGAACAGCACCGGGCTATGGAACAGGAGCGCGCCCGCATCGCCCAAGACTTGCATGATGAACTCGGCTCCAGCCTTACCGAAATCGGCATGTTGGCCGCTGGCCCGGTTGCAACCACGGATTCCTTCCGACATCTGGATCAAATTGGCGACCGGGCGAGGCACATGGTCACGGCCCTGGACGAAATTGTCTGGGCGATGAATCCGAAGCACGATTCACTGGAGTCATTGGGAAGTTATCTCTGCCTGTATGCGGACCGTTTTCTGAAACTGGCAAACATCACCTTCCGTTTGACAGGAACACTCGATCTGCCCAAACAGACATTGAACCCGATCCACCGGCACGAGTTTTTCCTGGCTTTCAAGGAAGCCTTGACCAATGTCGTACGCCATTCCGGAGCTACGGAAGTCCGGCTCAGCATCCGGATCATCGGGAACCGGTTGCGCTTGTCTCTGGCCGATGACGGTGGCGGCCTGGGATCCATCCGGCCAACCGCCGCAATGGACGGGTTGGCCAACATGCGGGCGCGGCTGGAGAGGATGGGCGGACGGTTTGCCATCGCCAGCCAGGCCGGGCGCGGCACCACCCTGCGATTTTACCTGCCACTGAATTGAAGATTTATGATTCGAGTCGCCATCGTGGAAGATAACAAGACCATCCTGGAAAACCTTGCGCGCTTTATCCGGGCCACACCAGATTTCCAATGCGTATGCACCTGCGGCACCGCCGAGGAGGCTTTGCAGATGCTGCCCGCCCATCAGGTTGAAGTCGTGCTCATGGACATCCAACTGCCCAAATTGTCCGGCATCGAATGCACCGCCCGGCTGAAACGGCTGTTACCCTCGGTCCAGATCATTATGATCACTGTGTACGAAGATACGGAACGCATCTCGGCGGCACTGCGGGCTGGCGCCTGCGGCTACCTGCTCAAGCGCTGCACGCCAAAAGAACTTGTGGCGGCCGTCCGCGAAGCGCGATTGGGCGGCGTCCCCATGCCGCGAGAAATTGCGCGCAAGGTCATCGCCGCCTTCCAGCAACCGATCACCACGGCGGCAGAAATAGAAGATCTCCGGCCGAGCGAGAAAAAAATCATTGAACTGCTTGCGCTGGGGCTGCCCAACAAGGAGATAGCCAATCGCCTGGGTCTGGGCACGCGCACCGTCCGCTGGCATCTGGAGAACATTTACGTCAAACTCCACATCAACTCCCGCACCGAAGCCATCCTGAAGTACCACTCCACGAAATCCCAGTAAACAATCCTGCAAGGTTGATGTGCCTGTTTACTCTGACATTGCCGGTTGACATTTCACCCGCCCCGGTGCCGACCGTTTAATGGTTCAAAAAGCGGCGGCGATGGTTTATGCTGGCTCCATGCACGCCATTTCTTTTGCCCATCCGGGGCGGACGGCGGGCCGTTGCCGCCTGGCGATGACGGTCATTTTGGTTGCGACCGGGCTTGCCGCGGCGGGCCAGGAGCCGGCGGGGCTTTCGTTTCCCGGGGTGACGAACATCGCGCAATTGCGGAACCTGGGTTCCCAAGGAATGAATGCCTGCTACTCGATTCGTTTGGAAGGGACCGCTTGGTGGGGAAATGCAGGTCGCGCAAGCCAACATTGCGCGCGCCGGTTTGTCCAGTGTCGTTGAACTGCGTCTCGGACCGGCATTGACACCTCCATCATCAACGAGGTGCGCCAGAACGTGGATTCGTGGCGGGCCTTGCCCAACCCCAGCCAATGGCAGGTCACCCCGGAAACGGCGCGCCTATTGGAGCATTGGCGGCACCACAAGTTCGGCGGCGTCCGCCCGTTCTTCTGTCAGGTGGAAGCAGTCGAAACCGCCATCTGGCTGATCGAGGTCGCTCCCCAATCCAAGAGTGGCAAGCGATTGCTCGACCACTTGGCGAACGCCAACAAGGACGCCAATCCCGAACTCATGCGCTTCGCGCTGAAACTGGCCACCGGTGCGGGCAAAACCACCGTCATGGCCATGCTCATCGCCTGGCAGACGATTAACGCCGTCCGCCGCCCCGGCAGCAACATTTCACCCGCGGATTCCTCGTAGTGTCACCGGGCTTGACGATCAAGGACCGGCTCCGCGTCCTCCAGCCGAACGACCCGGACACCTACTACAAGGACCGCGAATTGGTGCCGGGCGACATGTTGGACGACGTGAACCGCGCGAAGATCGTCATCACTAACTACCACGCATTCAAATTGCGCGAGCGCATTGAACTTTCTGCCGGCGGACGCTCGCTGCTCACAGGGCGCACTAGCGACGAGCTGAACACCGCCGAGACGGAAGGCTGGGATGCGAACACCGTCACTCACGTACTCGGCATTCGCGCCTTTAGGAGCTGTTCGAGGTTGTCGCCGCAATAAACGACACGGGTGACTGGCAAAGTAATCAATCCCTTTTGAGAGTGGCATTGTCGGCCGGTTTGGTGACGTTCAGGTAAAACGCTTTTCACACAACTCAAAAGCCATCGTGCTGCGGGCACGGTGGCTTTTTTTATTGGGTGGAAGAATCCGGCCTAGCCCTTTTGGTCACATATTTGGAGTCGCTAAACGACGAGGATTACGCCGCTGAGTTGGACGAGATTTGTCTGGCGCTGGCTTTCGTGATCCGGCGTCGGGACTTTGCTCGGTCCGCCAATGTGGCGGTGCAGCAGTTGCCCGCGCCGGTGCTGGGCCACCCGCAGCCCGCACCGGTGGCGCCGGGGGGGACGCGCCACTGGAACTGACGATGTGGCCTTGCAGCGTGAGGTGGCGGACGAGCGCCTTGCGGACGATCGGCGCGTAAGGTTCATCCCCCGCTTCGAGCAGGAGCGCGGCGTAGAGTCGCGGCGGCAGCCGGGCGAAAATGTAGCTGGTTTTTTTTTCCGCACTCACGGGCAGCATCGTCTAACAATGTATGACAATGTCAAACATTTTTCTTTCTTGCCAGTGCTATGCAAAGCCATACAATGAAAACATTTCATGGCCTTCTCTTCAATGATTATGGTTCGCTCGGCGACAAATTGCTCGCCGCGATTGACGCTGAAGTCAATGTCCGCCAAAAGCGCGGTGACTTTGCCGGGCGGTCCGGCGTGGTCCGCGTGGCCATCGTTGATTTCTTGCAGCGGAACGGCAGGAAGACGAAATGACAGTTCGTTGCCGGCTTCCAGACGGCGAGCGGCAGCGGATGCAAATTTTAACACTGTATGGCAGAAAATGCGCGACAGCGCCGGCTGGTTTATTTCCGAGCAGGCGATTCTCCGGTACCAGCAGGACCACCTGGTAAGTTTGGACAGGTCCGTGCCGGTCCGGTCGTCGCAGGCAAAGTTCAACGCCTGATTTTTATGGAAGCAAACACCACCCCGATGCTTTTTGATGATATTGACGACGCGGCGCTTCTTTTTACGCCCGAGCAGATGCGGAAGAATTACACGGCAGCCCAGGTGTCGAAGTTGGAGCAACTGCGCGAGGCAGTCTTCATGCTGATACCGATGTGGCCAACCGAGGACATTGCCCGCCACCTGAAATTGTCCACGCGGACGGTTCGAGCCTTGTCGGCGAGCGATTGTCAAAAAGTAGCAGGGTCAAAGCGCGAGTTTACGAACGTACTCCGCTCGACGGCGGCGCGATGGTTGGCTTTGGCCCGGACGCGCGAGCATGAGGCCAACTTTCAGCAGCTCGCGATTGGCTTGGGGATCATCCTCGACAAGGCAAGAGATTTGGAGGGCCTGGACACGGGTGGGATGGGGGAGAAAGAAATTGCCAAAGAGGCCGAGGACCACGCAGCGGTGGCGGCGAAGCTGCGCGCCTGGTTCGAGGCCGGCGTGAACGGATCGCCAGCGCCGGCGCAGCCGACTGATTTGCCAACAGGAAATCTTTGTTCCGCAGCAAAAAGGCTTTCGTGATGCGCTCTCGATAGTTCATGCCGAAAGGGCGGGAATCGTTGTCACTGTTCGGCGAATTGCTTTGCGCGCGTTACAATATTTATCTGGTTAAATTGAACGTTCCGGTACAAACTCCGTTATGAAGAATAACAAGCCAACGCGCCGGATCAGCCTTCAACCGCTGGAAACCGGTCAAATCTGGCGGATGGCGGAGTTAAATCTCAAGGTGGGACTGGTTGGCAA
>Ga0181521_10002037_pt1 | contig 24471 bp, 22 predicted proteins | sample PEATcosm2014_Bin_32_FD_119764 | JGI IMG/M metagenome (GOLD analysis project Ga0181521, IMG submission 119764) | Peatland microbial communities from MTU Mesocosm Facility, Houghton, MI, USA - PEATcosm2014_Bin02_60_metaG | ecosystem: Environmental > Terrestrial > Soil > Wetlands > Peat | place...
GGCGTGCGCGGCTCGGCGGTGAGATAATAACAGCCCAGCGTGATGTCCTGCGTCGGCGTGATGATGGGTTTGCCGGACGACGGGCTGAAGATGTTGTTCGGCGCCATCATCAGCAGGCGCGCCTCCATTTGCGCCTCGACGGACAGCGGCACGTGCACGGCCATCTGGTCGCCGTCGAAGTCGGCGTTGTAGGCGGTGCACACCAGCGGGTGGATGCGGATGGCCTCGCCTTCAATCAACAGCGGCTCGAATGCCTGCACGGACAAACGGTGCAGCGTCGGCGCGCGGTTGAGCAGCACCGGATGGCCCTTCGTGACCTCCTCCAGAACGTCCCAGACTTCCTTCGTCTGGCGTTCGATCATTTTCTTCGCGCTGCGAACGGTGTGAACGTAGCCCAGTTCCTTCAAGCGGCGGATGATGAACGGCTCGAACAGCACGAGCGCCATCTTTTTGGGCAGACCGCACTGGTGCAGCTTGAGTTCGGGGCCGATGACGATGACCGAGCGGCCCGAATAATCCACGCGCTTGCCGAGCAGGTTCTGGCGGAAACGGCCGCCCTTGCCCTTGAGCATGTCGCTCAGGGATTTCAGCGAACGATTGCCCGCGCCCGTGACCGGGCGACCGTGACGGCCGTTGTCGAACAGCGCGTCCACCGCCTCCTGCAACATGCGCTTTTCGTTGCGGATGATGACTTCAGGCGTCTTGAGCTGGAGCAGCGTCTTGAGCCGGTTGTTCCGGTTGATGACGCGGCGATAGAGGTCGTTCAAATCGGAAGTGGCAAAGCGTCCGCCTTCGAGCGGGACGAGCGGGCGCAAATCCGGCGGAATCACCGGCAGCACCGTGAGAATCATCCATTCCGGACGGCTCTTGGAGAGCGCGAGCCCCTGGAGCAGCTTGATCCGCTTCGCAAGTTTCTTGCGGATTTGCTTGCTCTTGGTTTCGGTCATGGCCTGCTGCAATTGCTCCGTCTGCTTGGCCAGATCCACCTTCGACAGGGCCTCGCGCACGGCTTCCGCGCCCATCTTGGCGACGAACGCGTCCGAACCGTAGGTTTCGCGGGCTTCGCGATATTCGTGCTCGTTGAGCAGTTGGTTTTGCTTCAGCGCCGTGTTGCCCGGATCAATGACGAGGTAATCCTCGTAATAAATCACGCGTTCCAAGTGCCGGGCCGTCATGTCCAGCGCCAGGCCGATGCGCGACGGCATGCACTTGAAGAACCAGATATGGCAGACGGGCACGGCCAGTTCGATGTGGCCCATGCGTTCGCGCCGGACGCGGGCGAGCGTCACTTCGACGCCACAGCGGTCGCAGACGATGCCGCGATGCTTGATGCGCTTGTATTTGCCGCAGGAACATTCCCAGTCCTTGACCGGGCCGAAAATGCGTTCGCAGAAGAGTCCGCCTTTTTCCGGCTTGAACGTGCGGTAATTGATGGTTTCGGGGTTTTTGACCTCGCCCTTGGACCAGGAACGAATGGCTTCCGGCGACGCGACAGAAATCGCGACGTAATCCACCTGGTTGACCTTGTCGAGGCCGAGCAATTCGCGGGCGCTTTCTTTGGAGCTGGACATAAGCAAATTCTTTGAGTTAAACCGCTGTCAGGATCGCGGCGGGTTCGCCATTGGTTGGATGTTCAATCGGATTCGAATAACCGACTTTCACGTCGAGGCCGAGTGACTGCATTTCCTTCACCAGCACGTTGAACGACTCGGGGATTCCCGCCTCCAGCGAGTTGTCGCCCTTGACGATGCTTTCGTAAATGCGCGTGCGGCCCTGCACGTCGTCGGACTTGACGGTGAGCAATTCCTGCAACGTGTAGGCCGCGCCGTAGGCCTCCATGGCCCACACTTCCATTTCGCCGAAGCGCTGGCCGCCGTATTGTGCCTTGCCGCCGAGCGGTTGTTGCGTGACGAGCGAATACGGCCCGACCGCGCGGGCGTGAATCTTGTCTGCGACCAGGTGGCCGAGCTTCATCATGTAAATGTAGCCGACCACGATTTCCTGGTCGAATTGCTCGCCGGTGCGGCCGTCGTAGAGATGCGTCTTGCCGTGTTCCGGCAGGTTCGCATCCTTGAGGTAACCGCGAATCTGTTTCTCCTTGATGCCGTCGAAGACCGGCGTGGCGAGTTTCAGGCCGAGAATCTTCGCCGCCCAGCCGAGGTGCGTTTCGAGCACCTGGCCGACGTTCATGCGCGACGGCACGCCCAGCGGATTCAACACGATGTCCACCGGCGTTCCGTCCGCGAGAAACGGCATGTCTTCTTCCTTCACGATGCGCGCAACGACGCCCTTGTTGCCGTGGCGCCCGGCCATCTTGTCGCCGACCGACAGCTTGCGTTTCGAGGCGATATAGACCTTCACCGACTTGACGATGCCGGCCTCGACGCCTTCGCCCGCCTCGGCGCGTTCCATTTCCTCGTCGTATTGCATCTGCAAATCGTCGAACTTCTTTTTGAAGCTGCCGATGATTTCGTTGATTTTGTTGCGGATGGGCGAAGGATCAATCTCGATGCGGTCATAGACCGTCGCGAGTTTGCGCAGGAGCGTCTTGGTGATTTTGCGGTTGGCCGGGATGATGATTTCGCCGGTCTCGCTGTTCACCACGTCGAGCGGGATTTTCTCCCCGAGCAGTATGTTGCTCAGCGCTTCCGTGAGCTGGTCGCGCAATTCGTCGGTCTTTTTCTTGTGGTCATCTTCAATCTGTTTGGCGTGGCGTTTTTCCTCTCCGGCGGAGGATTTGCCGACGCGTTCGCCTTCCTTCTTGGACGAGACCTTCACGTCCATCACGATGCCATAGGTGCCGGAGGGCACCTTGAGCGAGGTGTCCTTCACGTCGGCAGCCTTCTCGCCGAAAATGGCGCGGAGCAAACGTTCCTCCGGCGCGAGTTCGGTCTCGGATTTGGGCGTGATTTTGCCGACCAAAATGTCGCCGGGCCTGACTTCCGCGCCCACGCGAATGACGCCGTCGGGGCTGAGATTCTTGAGCGCCTCGTCGCCGAGGTTCGGAATGTCGCGCGTGATTTCCTCGGGCCCCAGTTTCGTGTCGCGCGCGCTGACCTCGAATTCGTCAATGTGAATGCTCGTGAAGATGTCTTCCTTCACGATTTTCTCGCTGATGAGGATGGCGTCCTCGAAATTGTAGCCGTTCCAGGGCATGAAGGCGACGAGCACGTTGCGGCCCAGCGCAAGTTCGCCGTCTTTCGTGCAGGGGCCGTCGGCAATGATCTGGCCCTTCCGCACGTGATCGCCCTTGTCCACCAGGATTTTCTGGTTGATGCACGTCGCGGCGTTGGACCGCATGAATTTGCGGATGGGATAAACCCAGACGCCCTTTTCCGGATCGTGCTTAATCTTCTTTTTCGTCTCCGGCAATTTGCCATCTTGGGTGACGATGACGTGATCGCCGCTGACGGAGGCGACCTTGCCGCTTTCCTCCGCGACCGCCACGGCGCGCGAGTCCCGGGCCACGCGGTCTTCCAGACCGGTGGCAACGAGCGGGGCCTCGGTCACGAGCAGCGGCACGGCCTGGCGTTGCATGTTTGAACCCATCAATGCGCGGTTCGCGTCGTCGTGTTCCAAAAATGGAATCAACGAGGCGGCGATGGACACCAATTGCTTCGGCGAAACGTCCATGTAATCCACCCGCGCGGGTTCGACATCAATGAAGTCGGTCCGGGCGCGGCAAACAACGCGGTCGGTCAGAAATTTGCCCTTGTCGTCAATCAACGAGTTGGCCTGCGCGATGATGAATTGTTCCTCGCGGTCGGCGGTCAGGTAATCAATTTTCTCGGTGACCCTGCCGTTCTCGACCTTGCGATAGGGTGTTTCGAGGAAGCCGAAATCGTTGATGCGCGCAAACGTCGCCAGTGACGCAATCAAACCGATGTTCGGGCCTTCCGGCGTTTCAATCGGGCAAATGCGACCGTAGTGCGACGGATGCACGTCACGGACTTCAAAGCCCGCGCGGTCACGGGACAAACCGCCCGGTCCCAGCGCGGAGAGACGGCGTTTGTGCGTCAACTCGGCCAGCGGATTAATCTGGTCCATGAACTGGCTGAGTTGCGACCGGCCAAAGAAATCGCGGATGACCGCCGAAAGCGCCTTGGGATTGATGAGTTTTTGCGGCGTCATTGCCTCGACGCTCTGGTCGAACAGCGTCATGCGTTCCTTGACGAGGCGTTCGGTGCGCGCGAGGCCGACGCGGCACTGGTTGGCGAGCAATTCGCCGACGGTGCGGATGCGGCGGCTGCCGAGATGGTCAATGTCGTCAAGGCTGCCATCGCCCTTTTTGAGGCGGAGCAGATATTTCGTCGCGGCGACCAAATCGTCCTTGGTCAGGATACGCGAGTCTTCCTTGTCCTTGAGGCCGAGCTTCTGGTTGATTTTGTAACGACCGACGCGGCCCAAATCATAACGCTTGGGATCGAAGAACAGCCGTTTGAGCAACGCGCGCGCATTGGCGGCGGTCGGCGGATCGCCCGGTCGCAGGCGCCGGTAAATGTCCTTGAGCGCCTCCTCCTCGTTCTTGGCCGGATCTTTCTTCAGGCATTTGATAATGATGCCCTCGTCCACGGCCGTGTCCACGACCTTGATTTTGGTGACACCCAGTTCGGCGATTTGCTTGACCACCGCCTTGGAAAGCGGCTCAAAGGCGCGCGCGACAACGAGTCCTTTCTCCTCGTCCATGGCGTCCTGAATCAAAACGCGGCTCGACAGCTCTTCCAGTTTCTCGGCTTCCTTGATCGTGAGTTCCTCAATTTCGTAAAAGAGCTTGAGGATTTCCTCGTCGGTGCCGCGGTTTTTTTCGCCGTTGTCCTTGCCCTTGCCAATGCCGCCCTCGACATCCAAAAAGCTCAACGCGCGGAAGAACGTCGTCGTCAAAAATTTCCGGCGGCGTTTCTTGCGGTCGAGATAAACGTAAAGCAAATCACTCGTGTCGAATTGCGCTTCATACCATGAGCCGCGGTCAGGAATGACGCGGAAGCTGTGCAGCATTTTCCCGTTGGGATGCTGCGTGGCCTCGAACGCAATGCCCGGTGACCGGTGCAACTGGCTGACGACGACGCGTTCCGCCCCGTTGATGACGAAGGTGCCCTGGGGCGTCATCAGCGGCAGTTCGCCCATGAAAACCTTTTCCTCCTTGGCGCTCTTGCTTTCTTCAACCAGCTTGAACGTGACGTACAGCGGCGCGCCGTAGGTCAGTCCCTCGCGCAGGCATTCGAGCCAGTCCAGTTTTGGCGCGCCGACTTCGTAGGAATCATAGGCGAGCCTGCACTTGCCGTCGTAGCTCTCGATGGGAAACACCTCCTGGAAAACCGATTCGAGGCCGGAATGTTTCTGGCGCTTTTTGGGCGCCGCGTCGGCTTGCAGAAATTCCGTGTAGGAATTGGTCTGCAATTCAATCATGTTCGGCGGCACGACAATTTCCTTGATCTTGCCGAAATTGATTCGTTCTGTGGCTCGCGATGGCATTTGGACTTTCTGGTTGGCCGGCTGTTCGCCGGCGCGTTTAATCAACGACACAAGGCTGGCGCGCCGCGTTCAACGGCCGAACCGCCTCCTCGAAAACTGCTGGCTGTTTCCTTTTGCAACAAAATCGTAACATTATACACGAACGACGGCACATGACAACCGGGCGGCTCCGGCAACCACCAGAGCCGCCCCGGAATTCGCCCATTATTTGACTTCCACTTTGGCGCCCGCTTCTTCGAGCTTCTTTTTGGCGGCGTCCGAATCCGCCTTGTTCGCTCCTTCGAGCACCGGCTTCGGCGCGCCTTCCACCAGCGCCTTGGCTTCCGCCAGGCCGAGTCCGGCCTTCACTTCGCGGACGGCCTTGATGGTGGCAATTTTCTTGTCCGCCGGGGCGGACACGAGAATCACGTCGAACGTATCCTTGGCGGCGGCAGGCGCAGCGGCGCCACCGGCAACCGGGGCCGCAGCCACCGCCACCGGCGCGGCGGCAGTCACGCCCCATTTTTCTTCCAGTTTCTTCACCAGGTCGGCGGCTTCGAGAACCGTCAACTTGCTCAATTCCTCTACGAGGTTTGCTATGTCAGCCATGTTACCTTTCCTTCGTCTCGTCGTCCGCCGCGTTCCGCCTTCGTTGATGTTAGTGGAACAGGCTTCCAGCCTGTTTAACAGGCAAGATGCCTGTCCCACTAATTCAGACTTTGGCGCGACACGCCACGGCGTTTTTAAGTTCGTTCCCGAACCGACGATTTACGTTGTTGTTCTTGTTTGTTTGTCCGGTCCGCCGGTCAGGGCGGACTGGAAATGGTTCAACTTTTCTCCGCCTTTGCCTTGATCACACGCGCGAGCTGTGACGCGGGCGTGTTGATTAAAACGACCAGTTTCGTCGCCGGCGCGTTCAACAAGCCCAGCAACTTCGCGCGCAAAACGTCCAGGCTCGGCAGATCCGCCAGGGCGACAATCGCCGCCTGTTCCAGACGCTGGTTGTCCAAATAGCCAAATTGCACCTTCAGCTTGTCGAACTCCGCGCCGAAATTTTTGACGGTCTTGGCGGCGGCGGAAATGTCCTTCTGGCCGGTGACCACGGCCAGTTGTCCGGTAAGTTCGCCGGTCATTTCGCCGACCCCCGCCTCCCTGGCCGCGATGCGGAAGATGGAGTTCTTGACAATGTGAATTTCCGCGCCGGCCTTTTGCAGCCGTTTCCGGAGTTCGGTCAGATGGGCCACCTTGAGGCCCTGATAATTCACCACGATGAAGAACGGCGAGGCATTCAGCCGCGCGACATATTCTTTCGTCAAAATTTGTTTTTCAGCTCGCATGATGCAAAATCGGTTTCGGGTTAATGGGTCGTGAATTCACGCACGTCCAGGCGCACCGGCGGACTCATCGTCGCCGAAAGCGTGCAGGTGCGAACATAAGTGCCCTTGAGACTGTTCGGACGCGCCTTGAACACGGCTTCAATCACTGCGCGCGCGTTCTCCTCGATTTGATTCGCCGGGAACGACACCTTGCCAACGCCCACGTGGACGTTGCCCGCCTTGTCCACTTTGAACTCGACGCGGCCGGCTTTGACTTCCTTCACGGCCTTGGCGGTGTCGTCCGTCACGGTGCCGGTCTTCGGATTGGGCATCAGGCCGCGCGGGCCGAGCACCTTGCCCAGCTTGCGCACCTCGGCCATCGCTTCCGGCGTGGCCACCGCCACATCAAAATCAGCCCAGCCGCCCTGGCATTTGGCAATCATGTCTTCAAATCCGACAAATTCCGCGCCCGCGGCCTTGGCCGCATCGGCTGACGCGCCGCTCTTGGCGAACACGAGCACGCGCACGGTCTTGCCACTGCCATGCGGCAGCGGGACTGTGCCGCGAACCATCTGGTCGCTTTGCTTCGGGTCCACACCGAGGCGGAACGCGAGGTCGATGGTTTCGTTGAATTTCGCCTTGGGAAATTTGGCGAGGACGCCCACGGCATCTTTCAGTGGATACACCTTTTTGGCGTCCACCACTTCGAGCGCTTTCCTGTAACGTTTGCTTGGCATTTGCTTTGGTGCGGTGCAAGCGAGCCTTTAATGACTCTCCCGCGGTTGTTTTGTTTATCCGACGACTTCAATTCCCATGCTGCGCGCCGTCCCGGCGATGACCCGGAACGCGGCTTCTTCGTTTACCGCATTCAAATCCTTTGATTTCATTTTCACGATGTCCAAGACCTGTTTGCGCGTCACCTTGCCGACCTTTTCCTTGTTCGGCTCCTTGGACCCGGCGGTGATGCCCGCGGCTTTTTTCAACAGCACCGACGCCGGCGGCGACTTGGTGATGAACGTGAACGACTTGTCCTGGTAAACGGTGATGACGACGGGAATCACGAGTCCCGCGTCGGCCTTGGTCACCGCGTTGAATTCCTTGCAGAAGCCCATGATATTGACGCCGTGCTGGCCGAGCGCCGGCCCGACCGGCGGCGCGGGGTTCGCCTGACCCGCCGGAATCTGCAGCTTGATTTGTCCTATAATCTTCTTCGCCATAAATTTCTGTTTCCGTAGCCGCAGGCTTCAGCCTGCGAATCGCAACCTGAAGGTTGCGGCTACATTTTTCATCTCACGCCTTTTCCACCTGCCAGTATTCAAGTTCCACCGGCGTGTTGCGTCCGAAAATGTTGACGGTGACCTTCAATTTGCCGCGTTCGGGATCAATTTCCTCAATCACGCCGCTGAAGTTGAGGAACGGCCCGTTGTTGATCTTGATCGTTTCGCCGGGTTCAAAATTGACCTTTGGTTTTTCCGTCTCTTCCGACGCGGAAATCTGCGCCTTGATGGATTCGACTTCCGCGGTGGGTGTCGGCACGGGCGGCTCCCCGCCGACAAAGCCAATCACGCCCTGCGTTTCCTTGATGAAATACCACGGCTTTTCAATGATGCGATTGGTTTCATCCAGCAACACCATGTCCACGAACACGTACCCCGGCCACAATTTGCGGCTGGACACGGTCTTCTTCTGGTTGCGCACCTCGACGACCTTTTCCATCGGGACGAGGACTTCTTTGACGTATTCCTGCATCTCGTCGGTTTTGACGCGTTTCTCAATACTCTCCTTGACCTTCTGTTCCTGGCCGGAAAGCGTATGGATGACAAACCACTGGCTGCGCATGGTGCTCAATGTTTGAGGAAAATGAAAACCAGGACCAGATCAACCACCCGGACGAACCCGCCCATCAGGGCAATGGTGATGGTGATGAGCACGGTTGAGCCTTTCAGCTCCTCCCAGGTCGGCCACGTGCACTTTTTCAACTCCTCCCGTGTTTCCTGAATGTAGGTGGCAAACCGACGGATTTGTCCCTGCCACCATAGATAGCCAAAGACTGATCCAATCACCACCACCCAAATTGCAATTGTCAAATTACTCACAAATACTTGCTCACAACTCTTTCCGGCTTGCCGGGCCGCAGCTCACGGCGTTTGTTCACAGCGCAGACCCGACTTCGCACTTCGCTCCGCTCCAAGCGAAAGTTTGACTGGCCTGCCGAGCCGCAGCTCGGAGTTTTCGTCCCATCACACAAAGCCCGCCTTCGCTATCGCCTCGGCGCGGCAGCCCCGAAAGCCTTCGGGACTGGCGGAGAGGGAGGGATTCGAACCCCCGTTGGGCTTTCACCCAAAGCGGTTTTCAAGACCGCCGCGATAGACCACTCTGCCACCTCTCCGCGAAGTGACAAGTGTCATGTGACAGGTGACAAGATCCGCCGCTGTTTCTTGCCACGTGCCACTTGTCACCTTCACCAACATGTTTGGCACGGCAGGAGGGACTTGAACCCCCAACCAACGGTTTTGGAGACCGCTACTCTACCAATTGAGCTACTGCCGTATCCGCCCAATCTCGTTTGTCATTCGACAAAAAGGGAGCCGCAGGGTTCATCGCCCGCGCTCCGGATTTGAAAACCGCCTTACGCGATGACTTCCGTCACGCGACCGGCGCCAATCGTGCGGCCGCCTTCGCGAATCGCGAACCGCTGGCCTTTTTCCATCGCCACCGGCGCGATGACCTTAACTTCCACAGAAACATTGTCGCCCGGCATCACCATTTCGACGTTCGGCGGCAACGTCACCGTACCGGTCACATCCGTCGTGCGGAAATAAAACTGCGGACGATAATTCGTAAAGAAGGGCGTGTGCCTCCCGCCTTCCTCCTTCGACAAAACATAGACTTCCGCCTTGAAGTTCATGTGCGGCGTTATCGTGCCCGGCTTGGCCAGCACCATGCCGCGCTCGACTTCTTCCTTCTTGGTGCCGCGCAACAGCACGCCGACATTGTCGCCGCACTGCGCCGAGTCCAGCAACTTGCGGAACATTTCAATGTCCGTCGCCACGGTCTTGCGCGTCTCGCGCAGACCAACCACTTCGACATCGTCCATGCGCTTCAGTTGACCACGCTCCACCCGGCCGGTCACCACCGTGCCGCGGCCTTCAATGTTGAACACATCCTCGATACACATCAGGAACGGCTTGTCAACCTCGCGCGTCGGCAGCGGAATGAACGCGTCAATGGCTTCCATGAGTTTCTGAATGGAATCTTCGTGTTCTTTTTCGCCTGCCAATGCCAGCTTGGCGCTGCCGCGAATGATCGGCGTCTTGTCGCCCGGGAATTCATATTTGGTCAGCAAATCACGGACTTCCATTTCCACCAAATCCAGCAGTTCCTTGTCGTCCACGAGGTCAACCTTGTTCAGGTAAACCACAATGGCGGGCACACTGACCTGGCGCGCCAGCAACACGTGCTCTTTGGTTTGAGGCATTGGACCCTCCGAGGCATCCACCACAAGAATGGCGCCGTCCATCTGGGCCGCGCCGGTAATCATGTTCTTGATGAAGTCGGCATGGCCGGGGCAGTCAATGTGGGCGTAGTGCCGTTTGTCGCTCTGGTACTCCGTGTGGGACACGGCAATTGTGAGGGTCTTGGTCTCGTCGCGCACCGTGCCACCCTTGGTAATTTCGGCGTAGGACTTGAGTTCCGCCAGGCCCTTCTTCGACTGCACCTTCACAATCGCAGCCGTCAAAGTGGATTTGCCGTGATCAATGTGTCCGATGGTGCCGACGTTGACGTGCGGCTTCGTTCGTTGAAATTGCGCTTTAGCCATTGTTGTCTCCTGCGTTTAGTTTTTTGTTAACGGTCAAACCTGCAAACTGGAGCCCATGATCAGGATTGAACTGATGACCTCGTCCTTACCAAGGACGCGCTCTACCGACTGAGCTACATGGGCGCAAATCTATCATCAGTTCTACCCGAAATGCAAAACGACAATAAACCATCTCCCCTCGGCTTTCTTTCGAAAAACCCAAGGAGCTGACGGCTTTTTGACTTTTTACGGACTACCGACGCCGCTTAAATTATGGAACGTGCGAATCCCTGTCAACAGGAATTTTCGACTTTTTTTCGCCCGGGCTACAGCCGGAATTTACCGCCAAAATTGAGTGCTCTTGAAATCTTTGTTCTGGATTGCGCCGGGGCAACCCTGACTCCATCCCAAACAGCTCCGCACTTCTCGAAACGGGTGCTTGAATTCCGGCAGGCCAGTGTTGACTTCGCACGAATCAAGTCCGGGCGGTTTCCCGAAATTTTGTGTTTGAATTCGGACTTGCGAAGCAGGTTCCCAGAGCACAAAACGATTGTAAATTCGGCTTTCGCCGCGACAGAGCAATATATGCAAATAGAATGACAATGGATGGTCAAGCCTTTTCCTGCTCAAGCCGGTTGCTGGCATAAGCCAAGCAAAGACGGGAGGCATGAAATGTTTTACGTGTTCTTTGCGTGGTTTCCTGCGGGCAAAATGTTTTTCGCTTGCTGGAATTTCCCTGATAAGTTTTCTGCTGGTTCCGCCCTGTTTCACGCGCCTTGAAAGTGCGGTTGTCATCCCCGCCAGTCCTTGCACGCTGGCATGGAATCTTTGTCAGGACGTTTCTGTGGCGGGTTACGCTTTATATTTCGGGATTATGGGTTCGTCCACAACGAATCGTCAGGATTTGGAAATGACCAATACTGTCACGCTCTTCAACCTGGTCGCGTCTTCAAATTACTTTTTTTACGTGGTCACGTATGATGCCGAAGGCGCCGAAAGCCCTCCTTCCAATGTTCTGTATTACGAGCCGCAAGCGCTGTCCTCGTTGAAGCTGGTCTCCCCGGTTCAAGGGACAATGAACCTTTGTTTTCGTGCTGCACCGGGCTCGGTTTGCCTGATCCAATACACCCCTTCACTCAATCCGGCACAATGGCAAATCCTGGGCAGTGCCACCGCGGATTCAAATGGAAACGTCACGATAACCGATCAGATGTCGGGAAATACACCGAGCCGATTTTACCGGGCTGTCACACCTTGACGCTTCCTACGCCCGTGGATGCGCCGCGTCGTAGGCCTTCTTCAATCGCTCGGTCGTCACGTGCGTATAAACCTGCGTCGTGATGAGATGCGCGTGGCCGAGCAGTTCCTGCACGCTCCGCAAATCCGCGCCCGCGTCCAGCAGGTGCGTGGCGTAACTGTGCCGCAGCTTGTGCGGCGTCAGGCCCGGATCCAGCCCGGCGATGACCAGATATTGCTTCAACCGCCGCGAAAGTTGGACCGGCTGGAGCGGCGCGGCCTTTTTCGTGTGCGTAAAAAAGACCGGGGACGCCCCGGTTGGCGGCTGCCTGAGGGTGCGCCAATAATTTTGAATCGCCCGCAACGCCGGCTCGCCAATCGGCACGAGCCGTTCCTTTTTACCCTTGCCACGCACGCGCACGAGCTGCTCGCTCCCGTCAACGTCCTCGGCGCGCAGACCGCACAGTTCGCTCACGCGCAGGCCGCAGGAATAAATCGTTTCCAGCACCGCTACGTCGCGCAGGCAAACCGCCGCGGACACCGGACGGCCCGGCCCGGTCCTTTGACTTTGCGTTTCCAGCAATGTTGCCGGGGCGGCGAGCAAATCCAGAATCTGCTGTCGCGTCAGGTATTTCGGCAAACGCCGGGCCGGTTTCGGCAGGGCGAGATTTTTGACCGGAGAAGCCCCGACCGCACCGTGCCGGATCAGGAATTTGTAAAACGTCCGCAGCGCGGAAAACCGGAGCTGCGTGGCCGCGCGGCCCAGATTATGCCGGCCCAGAAATCGCAGGTAGCTGCGAAAGTCATCGCGCTGCAATTTTTCCCAAGCAGGGCCCGGTCGCGCCGAAGCGGATTTATCCGCGAAGGCGGACGGCCCCCGTTCTTCCCGTTGCCAGCGGGCAAATTCGTTGAGAGCGTCGCGATAATTCCTTTGTGTGTAAGCCGACGCGCCGCGATCCGTCGCCAGATGCGCGAGGAATTTCCGGATCCACCGGTCGTGGATTTCGGGGTTGCTTTTGTCGGGGTCGTGCCGCATTTCAATGCAGGTTATGCCGATTCTGCAAACATTCAATCTGCCGGCGGCGCCAATTCAATGGTGTGTCAGCGCCTCGCCCAGCCGCAGTAATTTCCGGACGTCCGTGTCCGATTTCGCCTCCGCGTAAATCCGCAGAATGGGTTCCGTGCCCGAACCGCGCAACATGAGCCAGGACGTGTCCTGCGCGATGAATTTTACGCCGTCAAACGTTTTCATGCCGGCGAGCGGCGAACGCAATAACTTCGCGGGCGGATTTGTTTGGAGAAATTCCATCAGCGACGCGCGTTGCTCCAGCGGATAATGCGTGTCAATCCGTCCGTAGCGGTGTGGACCGAATTGCTTCTCCAGTCTCGCAAGGAGTTCGTTCACCGGCACGCGTTCGGTCGCGAGTAATTCCAGCAGCATCAAGCCGGCGGCGATGCCGTCGCGTTCGGGGATGTGGCCGGGGAAACCGATGCCGCCGCTTTCCTCCGCGCCCAGCAGCACGCCGCCTTTGAGCATCTCGGCGCAAATGTATTTGAAGCCCACGCCGGTCTCGACCAATGGCAGACCGTAAGCGGCGCACATTTTGTCCACCATCGAGGTCGTCGTGAGCGCCTTCACGACGCGTAGTGGCGCGGGCGTCTCGCCTGCGTGTGCCAAACGGCCGCGCCGGGAATTGGAACTCACGGGCGGGGCGCCCGTGCCACTGCCACCTCGGTTCACGATGAGATGATGCAGCAGCAGGCAAATAATCTGGTGCGTCGTGAGGGCGTTGCCGCGACCGTCCATGCCGCCGACGCGGTCGGCATCGCCGTCCGTCACGAGGCAAATGTCATGCGGATGCGCGCGCAGGAATTTTTGACTCGGCCCGTAATTTTTTTCAATCGGCTCCGGGTTGATGCCGCCGAACAGCACGTCGTGCCGCGCGTTGAGCGTGGTGACCGTGCACGTCGTGCCTGCGAGCAACTGCTCGAAGCAGCCCGCGCCGACGCCGAATAATGCGTCGTGGGCGAAACGCAGTTTTGATTTCGCAATCAATTTGAAGTCCACGAGTTTTTTCAGCGCGGCGTAATGCGCCGGCCGCACGTCCTGCGTCAAAATCTGTTCCGCGGCGACGGCAGTGGTCACGGCGCGGACCGGATTACGGCCAAGCAAACTTTCGACGGCCTGGCATTCGTCGGGACTGCTGGAGCCGCCGTAATACGATTTGAGTTTGAAGCCGTTGAAAATCGGCGGATTGTGGCTGGCGGTAATCATCACGCCGCCGACCGCGCGCAGGTGTTTGACGGCAAAGGAAACCGACGGCGTGGGTGTCGGCGCCGGCGTGAGGATGACTTGAAAACCGTTGCCGGCAAAAACCTCGGCGGCAGTTTGGGCGAAGCGCTCGGAGAAAAACCGGCGGTCGAAGCCAACCACAACCTTCAACTCATATCCGAAGACTGTGGACTGCGGACTGCGGACTGTGGACTTCCAGAAGTCTGCGGTGGCCTGCGCGACGCGCGCGACGTTGGCAAAGTTGAAATCCTCCGCGATGACCGCGCGCCAGCCGTCCGTGCCGAATTTGATTTGAGCCACGCGGAGAGCTTGGCACAGGCGTCTTCATCTGCCAAGCGCGGGAGATTGACGGTAGTGGTACGTTTTGAAACTACGCGTCTTCATTCTTGAACCAGAACGCTGCTAGCTTTCGGCTTTTGACGACCAGAAATAAGCCGACCACTAATTGTATAACTGCGCCAATCGCGTTGGACAATTCCTCAGTCATTACGACATCCCATTTAGCCGCCCCCAATGCCACAACCAATGGAGCACCAATCCCAATAACCAATTCTGGGATGGCGCATAGGCAAACGTAAAGCCCTAGAATCTTGATTAAGACATTCGCAAGTTGTTTTGATTTCATATTTTATAGCGATTGTGTTTGGAGGATAACGCCCAAACCTGAACCCTCAACGTCCGAAAATCAAGGCGAGAGGCTGTTTGACAAGCTTTGTGCGGATTGGGACAGCAAGCATGCTAAAGGTCGGTTTTTGAATCCGCATGTCATCCCCGGCTAAAAACAAGTTCACATTCCTTTGCCGACAAAGCTCGCCATTGGCCGGCGGGCAAATCGCCGAGCCGGAAATTTCCAATCCGCACCCGGATCAGCCGCAAGGTCGGATGCCCGATGGCCACCGTCATGCGCCGCACCTGACGGTTTTTGCCTTCAATCAATTCCAAACCAATCCAGCAAACCGGCACGGTTTTGCGAAAACGGATCGGCGGATTGCGCGGCGGAATTTTAATTTCCATTTTGGTGGGGCGAGACTCCGTCGAGCCCAAAATATTTATTAAGTCAGGGCTCGAGAGACTCTCGCCCCACCGGATTTGTGTTGCTGTCGAAATTTCCGGTTGCGGCTCCAAAATCCACGCGCGACAGGGCAGGGTTTTGTGACCTTGAATCAAAACGCCTCGTTGCAATTTATTCAGCGCCTCGCGTGTCGGAATGCGTTCCACCTGCGCCCAATACTCACGTTCGTGGGCGTGGCGCGGATGCAGCAGGCGCTCGTTCCATTCCGGTTCGTCACTCAAAAGCAGCAGGCCCTCGGAATCCGCGTCGAGCCGGCCGATCGGATAGACATTTTTCGGAAAACCGAAGGCCGCCAGCGTGCGATTTGGCGAACCGTGGCCGGTGAATTGCGACAGCACGCCAAACGGTTTGTGGAACGCGATGAGCATGGTGGCAAGACGCGGTTGATGGAGTTAATGAAATTCAGCCGCCGTCACGCGAAGGGTTCATTACTTGGGCCGGGTGGCCCTTTCCTGCAGCCACGCGACGTCGGGATTGTTTGGCGACGCAAACCAGTCATTGACGAGACCTTCGGGCACCAGGGGCGGCATGGTGCGGCCATCGCGCCAGCGGCGCATTTCGGAATGACCGTCGGCAAACGAAAAACCGCACGCCAGATGATGATAAAGACCGGGCAAATCAAAAAACCCGTAGTTAGCGGGCTGATTTGGCCAGCCGGCCATGTCGGTGCCAAAATTTCCCATGTCAATGCTGTCTTGGCGCATGTCGAGAAACACAAAAAGACTGGAGGGACCGGGATTGATCAAGTCGGACTGCTTTCGGTAGATTTTGAAATTGCTCCAGACGGGACCCATGACCAGGTCCCAATTGCCGTAAGTGCCGCCCCAGCCGCCGAGATAGACGTTCATGGACATGCTGCGAACGCGGTCCTTGGGTTGCCCATTGACCAGCACGAACGATGTGTCCGCCGGACATTTCCAGATCGCAAGACTATTGCCGCAATAGGGCCACATTGGGCTTTGCTCAATGGTAAGCGCAGGGTCCCAATTCGATTGATTGGCGGGATTGAAGTTAAGTGTGCCGGTAATCCATGCGCCAGCGGTGGTTGCCGGGTTGTACGGGTCTTCACTGGCAAACAACAACTGGTCTCCGTTGTCGTCCGACCACATCCTCCATGCCAGGCATAATTGCCGGTGACTGGACAGGCATTGCAGTCCCTGCGCCTTGAATTTCGCCTTGTCCAACGCCGGCAACAAGAGGGCCGCCAGAATCGCGATGATGCCAATCACGACGAGGAGTTCGATCAACGTGAAGCCGCTCTTAAATGGCAGCCGGGTTGATGGATGCCGGAAGTATGGCGTTGTTCGGCTCATGCTCATATCCATTATAATTGGATATCGGTGTTATGCAAATTGCCTGCGTCCAGCGCAACAACGAACTCTGATTATGTTGCCTCAAAATTTCCCTCCGTTAAACTGGGCGCGTGATCCGCAACATCATCTTCGACTGGTCGGGCACGCTGGTGGACGATTTGCCCGCCGTATTGAAGGCGTCGAATTTTGTCCTCGCGCAGGCGGGCCGCCCCGAAATGTCGCTCGACGAATTCCGCGCGGAGTTTTCCCTGCCGTTCACGAATTTTTACGACCGCCACACGCCGCACGTGCCGATGCCGCAACTCGAGGAATGGTTCCATGCCAGCTTCCGGCAGGCGCAGGATTCGGTCTGCGAACTGCCCTACGCCCGCGAGTTCCTCGAATTCTGCCGTGCTACAAAACTCCGCACCTTCCTGTTGAGCACCGTGCACAACGAGTATTTTGCCGCGCAATGCCGCGTCACCGGCTTCGATGTTTTTCTCGACAAACCCTACACGGGCGTTTGGGACAAGCGAAAGAAAATCCACGAAATCCTCGCCGAAAACCATCTCCAGCCGGACGAAACACTGTTCATCGGCGACATGCAGCACGACATTGAGACGGCGCGGCACGGCGGGGTCCACTCGTGCGCCGTGCTCACCGGCTACAACACGCTCGAGCAATTGCGCGCGGCGAAACCGGATTTGGTCGTCGAGCATCTTGGCGAGTTGCGCGGTGTGCTGGAAAAGAACCACCTGCGCCTCAAACCGGCGCCGGGAAAGTTTGAAGACACGCATTCGCCGCTGGCGACCGTGGGGGCGCTGATTTTCAACGGCGCGGGCGAGGTGCTGATGATTCGCACGCACAAATGGTCGAATCTTTGGGGCATCCCCGGCGGCAAAATCAAATGGGGCGAAACCTCCGAAGCCGCGCTCCGCCGCGAAATCAAGGAGGAAACCAATCTCGACGTGACCGGCATCGAATTCGTTCTCGTGCAGGATTGCATTCATTCAACGGAATTTTACCGCGACGCGCATTTCGTCCTGCTGAATTACGCCTGTCGCTGCCAGGGCAGGCCGCGGGTGAGGCTAAACGACGAAGCGCGCGAGTTCCGCTGGGTCACGCCCCCTGCCGCCGCCAGAATGCCGCTCAACACGCCGACGCGTATTTTGCTGGACGCAGTTTTGAAAAGGGGAGCGCGCGCGTCTCGCGCGCCAAAAACCGCACGCCAGCGGCGTGCGCTCCCCAAATCGTAAATCGTAAATCCGTGAAGATTTCCATCATTGACCTCGAAGTGTTCTACCGCGTTGGCGTGCCGGAAGCGGAACGCGCCAAACCACAGCGTTTGCTGCTGACGGTGGAAATGGAATTTGATTTTGCCAAAGCCGCAAAATCGGATTCGATTGCCGACACGATTGATTATTTTGCCGTGTCGCAGCGGCTCTTGAAATTTGGCGAAGGCCAGAGCTGGAAGCTGATTGAAAAACTCGCCGCCGACATTTGCGAAATGATTTTGACGGAATTCAAACCGCAGAGTGTTTCGGTCGACGTCAAAAAATTTCCGATTCCGCAGGCGCGGCACGTTTCGGTTGTCGTCACGCGAAAACGGTAGGGACGCCGCGCTGCGGCGTCCGGTCGGCGCAGCGCGCCGACCCTACCGGCTTCCCAATTTCCATCCGTCCATCGTCTGCAATTGCCAGCCGGATTTGTCCGTCACAATTTTCACCGCGCGGGAATCGCGCGTGTAAATGACTGGAATTTTTCTTTGCGCCAAGCGGTCCTTCAATTCCCGGCTCGCGCGGCGCGTGGCGGGAAATTCCGAATCGGCAATCACAATGACTTTCGGCTGAATCGCGTCGAGCAGCGCGTCGGAAAGCGGCTGGTCTCCGTTTGGCAAGCCACCAACAACAATGTCCGCGCGCAAATCGTTCGTGCCCGCCAGCAATTCGCTTTGACCGGCGCGGCCCAAATCGGAGAGCAGCAGAATTTTCGCGCCGGAGAACTTTCCGATCAGCACCAGCGCGTTGTCGTCGGCGCGCGGAAGGTTGCTCGTTGCCGACGGCCACAAAATTTGCCAGCAGCCGATTTTGTCGCCGGGATTCAGAATTTTGTGGCGCGACGGCGGCTTTTCAAATTCCGCAACGGCATTGCGGTAATCCGTCGAGCGGAATTTTGCGTTGCTGGTCCACAATTCGCCGACGCCGAAAAGCTCCTCCAACGATTCCGCCCCGCCGGTGTTTCGCAAATCGCTTTCCGTCAAAACGAGCCTCGGGATTTTGTTCACGCCCTGGGCGCGCAGGAATGGTTTGAGGGTGAACTCCACGGCATTCGTGTTCCCGCAATTCACCAGCCAGTCGTTTTTCCGTCCGGCGGCATCCACGAAGACGGCGTGACCGCCGTTGAGCGGCAGCACGGTCATTTGGATTTCATCGCGGGACTGCTCCCAGCGCCAAAGATAAAGCCCCGCAATCAGGACCAAAATCGCCACGCTCCAAAGTCTTCGCGCGGGCGCGAACAGCCAGCCGCTCAAGGCGCCGACGAGAAAAGCGTAGTAGATTCCGACGGTGAGCCACGACGGTCCGGGCACATAGTAAAATGCGCCGGGGATTTTCGTGAAAAGTTCACTGACCCACGTCATCGCCACCATGAAAAACCAGGCGCTGTGATTAAACAGGCCGGTTGCCCACGGCAGCCAGTTGCCGCAGACGAGACTGCCGAGGTTGCTCATCAGCGCGAGCGTGCCAAGCGGCACGGCGACAATGTTCGCCAGCGGCGAAACCGGGCTGAACAGATGAAAGTAAAGCGCCGACAAGGGAATCGAGCCTGCCCAGGCCGCCAGGGAAAGTGCAAAATACCGCGACAACATCCGCAGCGCCGTGTTCAGCGCGCGCCGCCAGTACGGCAGCAAGTCGTCGGGCAACAACGGATCGTGCCGCAGGAGCCGGTCGGAAATTCTATTCAAGGGCGGCAGCATCAAGGCAATAATGAGCACGACGAAAAATGAAAGTTGGAAGCTCGCCTCGAAAATCTGGCGCGGTTCCCACAGCAGAATGATGAATGCGGCGGCGGCGAGGGAATTAATCAGGTCGCTCGGACGCTTCAACGCCCAGCCGCCAATGACGATGGTCATCATCACCGACGCGCGGATGGCGGAGGATTCCCAGCCGGTCGCGGCGGTGTAAAACCAGATGACCGGAATGGCGACGATGCCGCACCAGGCGCGTGAGACCTGCAATACGCGGAGCAGGGCAACGAGCATCCCCGAAATCAGCGCGATGCGCAGCCCGTCAATGGCAAACAAGTGCATAATCCACTTCGCTTTTCACATAATGGATTGTAAATCCCCTTTTCCACCCGATTTCCCGACCGTCTGGCCGTCAACATCGTCAATCGGTTCTGGTCTTACCGACACTCAGTCGGACCGACCTCGTTTTTGTGTAAACTGACTGGCTTTATGGATTATTGCGACAGCGGCAGCGTGCCAGATTACGAAAGCGGTATCCGAATTTTAGACGTGGCCGGGCCGCGTGCGTCGAAGGAGCCGGAAATCGGTGAATTTGTAAAACGTATTCTTCATGCGTGCCAGAACACGATTGCGGTCTGAACCACAATTGCCAATGATTGCATAGGAAGTCTTTGCCTGCTACCGTTGCCGGGCATGGGCAACGCCTCGACAAAGTTAAAGCACGCAAACGGATTTATGTTCCGCTCTATACTGAGCAGGTCGTCAAACAGCCGTTTTTCAAAGGACTGAAAAGAGTCTGGGAAGAGGAGGTAAAACCCGACGAGGAGAACAGCCTGTTCTTGATGGATGTTGATGCCTACGAGTATGGCACCATGTCGTTGTCTCAGGTTTTGAACAACCCGGCCAAATCAATGGGGCACGGTTTTGTTCTGGCGATGCTGCTTACGAACGATGCAGCATTGCAGGAATGCGAACTTCGCTAGGCTCTTCCGGTTGTGGTTCATGTGATGCAAACCCGTGGATTGAATCGAAGGCTTGCGGCTGACGGAAGCTACCTCCGCTCTGCGGCGTCATCTGATTCCAACATCCTGCGCACGCCCATCACTGAACCGCAGTGGGAATTCCTCAAAAAAACTCCGGTGGAAACCGTTCGTTGGAGCGCAAGGGCAATCCGAGCCTTGGAATACGCACAGTGCAAGAATCTTGGCGATGTCTTTTCCATTCCAAAACAGAATTGGGCTGAAATGCGAAATGTCTGGAGAAAAACTGTCCGGGATATGGCCCAGCGCATCGAAGCCTTGCTGAATAAAAACAGTGAAATAAGAGGTTGCAGCAATCCGAACACTCTTGAGCAAAAAATCCGACGCAACCAGATACGGACGGCGCTGAACGAAGCCTTTGTCTTGGGCGAACTGACCGTGGTACAGATTAAAGTGCTGGAACTGCGCTACGGGCTTTCCGGCCATCCGCCGCTCCTTCTGGAAGAATGTGCCAAGAAAATGCGTCGGACAAAGCAATGGATGCAGTTTTCGGAAGCGGCCGGGAACCGGCATCTGTCCCGTCATCCAGAAATCATGCGGGGATTTCAACGGGGACTACAGGCCATTCAAGGCCGGTTATGGCGGCGAGTGGCTGGCAAGAACAACGCCCTCATATCGAATCAACTCACTTCGCGGGAGTTATACAAACGAGCAGGCGGGCCGGAAGGCCTGCTGATAAAGGTGTGCTATGGGGACATGCGAAAATGGCTCGATAAAAATCTGCCCTCAACACCCAAAGGCTGGCTGATACCGGTTTAGACCGGCAATTGATTGTGGACAAATGCATCAAACCATTGGAACCGCCCGACAGCATCCATTTGAATGCTGCGGAAGGCTGGCTTGGACTTGGAAATCATTTTGAGGCCAACGAAGAACTGGACAAAATCACACCGGAATTGCGTGTCCACCCCGACGTGCTGGAAATACGATGGCAGATTTACGCTAAAGAAAAATATTGGGAGGCGTGTGTGGATATTGCCACAGCGGTTATCAAACTCGCACCTGAAAATTGTAACGGGTGGATTCACCGTTCCTTTGCGTTGCACGAATTGAAACGCACACAAGAGGCGTTCGACAATTTGCTGCCAGTCGCCAACCAGTTCCACGAGGTATGGACAATTCCTTATAATCTAGCTTGCTACTGCTCACAGTTGCAGCGCCTTGAGAAAGCGCAAGAGTGGCTCAAGAAAGCGATGGCGATTGACGAACAAACTGTTAAGCCGGTTGCCATTGACGACCCTGATTTGAAACCATTGTGGGACAGCATGAGTGGGACTTTGTGGAAACGGGCTTAGCCGTAATTGTATAAAATCCATCAACATTTTCCTCACATGTGGGGGTAACCCAGTTTGACCCGCATAAAAAATCCGTTAATCGCTTCTGTTCCGCTTTCGCGTTTGACATCCTTCGTCCAGCGTGGCAGTTCCTTGTCGGGGCCAGCACTCATATTATGAAACCACAAGACAAAGCAGCAAAGGGACTTGAACTCATCAAGGAAGCTATATTGGATTGTTTGGAGCAGCATAAGGAGGGAATTGGCAACGCCGCGATTGCCAGCGAATTAGGTTTGCAAGCAGGCCCGAAGAAGTTCACAAGGACTTTGTCATGGATTTTGCTCCAACAACTGGTGCGTGAAAAACGAACTCGCTCCAAAGGAAAAGGGAGGGCAAGGGTCTATTTTTCCGTGGGACATAACCAAAAACGAGTCGCTGGTTAGCTTCTCCTCACATGTGGGGGTAACTGATTAACAAGCCCTTCACCGCATCCAAAATCCAAATCATGCCCGCCGTGTCCTGCCCGCAATACTTTTCAAGGGCACGTCGTACCCGCTTCCGTTCCGATTCGCTGACATCGGTGAACGTGACACGAAGAAATTCCCGGCCAGCCGCTTCACCTTCCTGAATCTCCAAATGCTCATAGCCCTTGCCGGTCAATGCCGGCAACACCTGCTTCAACGAAGCACTGCCGGACTGGTTCGGGTGATAAAAGTTGAATCCCCTGAATGGAATCAGCAAATCAACCACCCGCTGATTCACCGCTGCCACCCATGATTTATATTCCGGCAAAAATTCAGCACATTCTTCCATCCGCCCCTTTTCAAACGGTGCATTGAAAACCACAATGGAACCGTGCGGTTCAACCGCCGACTTCAATTGACGCATGAATTCCGAACGCGGGTCGTTCCGGCCCTCAGCCAGAAATTTGCGATGCTCCGGCTTGGCTCCGGCCTTGCGAACGATGTGCAGGGAAAATTGGAACGGGATTTGTTCGTATGGCCGTGTGCCGTCAAACATCGGAATCGCCGGGCTGAAGGTTTCAAAATCCAAAAAATGAAGCGGGTGTTGCAAATTCTTCAAGAACGCCTCAATCTGCGTTCGCTTGATGTGTGGCCTGCCGGAAATTGCCACCGCCCGTTGAATCTCCTGTTTGTCCGACAGTGGATAATCAGCAGGGATGTCAGCAATCCGCAACACCCCGCGTTTCAGCAAATCCCAGCCACGCCCCTTTGTGTCATAGTAAAGTTCCAGAACGTTTTGGGGTGGCAGAAATGACCAGCAATGTTCATGGAGTTGACAGGTGTAGGGGCTGTCGCACTGTTTTCCGATTTGGATTTCAGGACATTTGGCTGAACGAATTGTTTTTCCCATTTCACCGACCCGTTCCTCAATGACGCGGGAGAACTCAGCGACTTCCGCCGTCACGTCACGCAACGTAAAGAATTCCTTCGGGTCAATTTCACCGTGCCGGATAAACTCGTTATTTATGTGGCACAGAACGCATCGCCGAATCTTTATTCCAGCCTCAGTGAACACCCACGCCTGAAAGGCCAAGTCAGCAATGTGAATGTCCTTCAACGACGTGGTGGATTTGACTTCGATGATGTCCCATTCGTCTTTGCCGACCGGATTCAGGATGTCGGCACGGGCGTATCCGCCATTGGCCGAAAACGTGGCCTCGAAAATTGGACGCCGTGACGAAAGTGCTTTATGGGTCAACAGAATGGCCCCCTCAAAGTCGGTTGGGTCTGTGGCAATTTCAACACCATTGGGAAACATCTTCTTGGCAAATGCTCCGACTTCGTGGCCTTGGTCAAACACGGCTTGGAGGGCGTCGTCAACTTCGGGGAACAGGTGCTTTGCGTTGTAGTCGGACCACAGCAATTTTGGACATTGCAGCCCTTGAAGGAACTTCGATTTTGAAATGTATGGTGTTCGGCTCATCAATTCAATTTTCGTTCACCAATACATTGAAGGCGAATATTTTTCAGGGGCGAGCGAATTCCATCCATTTGAGGATGGTTAATGAACAAGAAAAGTCTGATTTGTGGCAAGAACGGTGGATTGACAGAGTTTTAAGGTGGTGAGTAAATGGCAGGTGCTTTGAAAGGCTAAAAAGAATAGGCATATCAGAAAGTCAGTTTTATTGCCGGGGACAGCTGTCCAATCCCGGTGGGATTGAGGCTTGCCGGGGTGAAAATGGACATGCTGTTTTCCCGACGGAAAGAAAACATTTATGAAAACAACAAAATCATTATTCGGAATTCTCACAATCGCCTTGGTTCTTTTGTTCGGCCTGTCTGCCAACGCCCAACAAACCACACCTTTCAGTTCATCGCTGGTTTTGGATTTGCCCTTGGATGGCAGCGCCGTGGATGTGGGGCCAAACAACTTCACCGTCATAACCAATGGAGGGGGAACATGGGTGACGAACAGATTTTTGCAGACGAATTCAGCCCTGTCCTTGAACGGAGTGAATCAGAACATCGAGATTCCATACGATTCACGGTTGTTTCCAGACGAGTTTACTTTGAGCGGATGGTTCAATTTCCAACAAATCAACCTTGTATCGTCAGTGTGGGAGGTGGGCAATGGCTCCTCCGACGGGTATCACGGCTTTCAATTGCAGTTTCGGGGATATGATTTTGAATACCAAGATTATACTGGCAGCACGGGTAACGCAATGCTTTCAGTGAACTTAACAAACCTTGTGGCTAATACATGGTGTCA
>Ga0181521_10002038_pt1 | contig 24468 bp, 22 predicted proteins | sample PEATcosm2014_Bin_32_FD_119764 | JGI IMG/M metagenome (GOLD analysis project Ga0181521, IMG submission 119764) | Peatland microbial communities from MTU Mesocosm Facility, Houghton, MI, USA - PEATcosm2014_Bin02_60_metaG | ecosystem: Environmental > Terrestrial > Soil > Wetlands > Peat | place...
ATCGGCCAGCGAAACCTGAAAGCCCGGTTCGCCTGCAATCGCCAACCGAGTCATCGCCAGGCGGTCTTCGAAGCTCGCGGCGGGACCCTCCGGCTTGAGCGGCTGCATGCCCACCGGCGCAAACAGCACCGCGTCCAGCGCGAAGGCGGCACGCGCGGCGCGCGCTACGGCCAGGTGGCCGTTGTGCGGCGGGTCGAAACTACCACCAAAGAAGGCTACGCGACTGCCTCCCAAAAAGGCCGCGCGCATCCCCCTCCGGTCAGCTGTTTCAGACTGACCCAAGCCGGAAGCGTGCCGGGACAACTTCATAGCTTCATCCTACAGCGTTCGCAGATTGGTTCGGCCGCGCTGCGCATCAAGCTCCGACGGGCAGGCCGTCGCGTAAAATCAACAACAGGAAGTCCGTACGCGCCATCACTCTTCCCACCCGCTATGCGATATTTCATCATGGTTCTCGCTGTTGCCGGCATCGTCATCTCTGCGCTGGCATTGCCCCTTCACTACTCCACTACCACTGCGCCCTGCGACATCAACGCGCACTGGGATTGCGGTACGGTAAACCGCAGCAGCTTTTCAACGATCGCCCACGTACCGGTTGCTGTCGTCGGCATCGCCGGGTATCTGCTGCTCGGCTGCCTCGGCCTCGCGCGCCAGCGTTTCGCCACATTCCTTGTCGCGTGCTTGGGATTTCTCTTCGCGTTCCGGCTTTCTATGATCGAGCAATACGGGCTCGGCGTCTGGTGTCTTTATTGCGCCATTTCGCAGGCCATCATCGCCCTGATCCTGTTGCTCAGCCTGGGCTGGTTTATGGCGGAATATTTCTCACTCAAGCGTGCCGCGCGCAAAACCAACTCTTAGCTCACAATGAAGCGTTCCGAGCTGACAACTTCCTTGCTCCATCGCGGCCTCGCGCTGAATTGCTAAACTTAATGTATCGACATGTTCAGAGACTGGTACGGGCGCTGGATGTACGCGTGGGAGACGCGGCTGACGATGCGCGACGAAAACCGCGTGGTGCGGCCCCTGGAATGGGGTTTCGAGTGGATTGTGCCGTTTCTCGAAGCGCACGGCTTTGACTCTGTTGTGCCCGGGCCCGAGGTGGAGCACGACAATGCCGCCGCCGAAGCCGCAATGGTCGGCATCAACCAGTTCCTCGTCAGCCACAGCAATTCATTTTTTGGCTATGAGCGCCCTACGGATTTTCGGCTTGAGAAGCGCTATCCGGAACTCTTCCCTACCAATGTGCGTCCGGAAACGCTGGCACAAGATGCGGAGCTGAAGCAGAGGGCCGCTGAAGGCAAGCTGGAGCGCGCGCAATACCTGCGCTTTACTTCGCCGGAGCGTACGCCGCATCCGGAAAACGACGTGGCCAACGCGCGCTGGTATCCCGCTTCTCACCCCAGCACGCGAAAAGCGCGCGCGCCGGGGACCCCGGTGCCCGCGCACAAGGATCCCGCGCGGCCCAAACAGGCCATTGTCATTTTGCCGCAGTGGAACGCCGACGGCTTCAGCCACAACTCGCTGTGCACGATCTTCAACCGCATGGGAATCTCGGCGCTGCGTCTTTCCATGCCGTATCACGACATTCGCCGCCCCACGGAGATCGAGCGCTCCGACTATGCCGTTAGCGCCAACATCGGCCGCACCATCTCCGCCTGCCGCCAGGCCGTGGTCGATATCCGCTGCTGCCTCGACTGGCTCGAAGAGCAGGGCTACGAGCACTTCGGCGTGCTGGGTACCAGTCTCGGCTCCTGCTACGCGTACATGGCCAGCGCGCACGACGCGCGGTTGCGCGTCAACGCCTTCAACCACGCGTCCACCTCCTTCGGCGACGTAGTATGGACCGGGCAATCGACGCGCCACATCCGCCAGGCGCTCGAAGAGGCGGGCCTGACGCAGGAACGCATTCGCGCCTTATGGGCGGCCGTAAGCCCCGTGAGTTTCTACGAGCAATTTCGCGGAGTCGAAGCCAACGGTCCAGGGAAAAATGTGCTCGTCGTCTATGCCAATTACGATCTCACTTTTCCGCGGGAGTACTCGCTCAAGGTGGTCGATGCCTTCCGGCGTTCCGGTGTGCGCCACGAGATACGCGTGCTGCCCTGCGGCCACTACACTACAGGCGAAACTCCCTACAAATTCATCGACGGCTGGTATATGGGCTCGTTCGTCCACCGCGCGTTCAAAGCGCTGCGGGAAGAGAAGGCATCAGGCGCCGCTGCAGGCGCGGCGCGTCCAAGTGACGTCGAAGAAGAAGCGCTTTCGCGCTAGTGCGGTGTCTCCGAAGTTCGTGCCATAAGTCGAGGCGCCTAAATGCAGGTCCTTCGACTCCGTTTGGCCGAAAAATCGGCCAAACTTCGCTCAGGATGACCGGTGTTTTTGATGCGAACATCAGGTACAGGACACTAGCGCACGCTGTCCAGATCCATCTGCAACAGTTTCGCCGGATCGAGATACGCATTCTGCCAGCGCACGGCCCAGTGCAGATGCGGTCCCGTCACGCGACCCGTGGCTCCGCTCAGGCCCACCCGTTGCCCCTTCGTCACACGCTGGCCCTCTCGCACATCGATGCGGCTCAGGTGCATGGAGAGCGTGTACAGCCCTAATCCGTGGTCGATGACCACGCAGTTGCCTTCGAAGTAAAGCGGCCGCGCCAGCACCACTACGCCGCTATTGCCCGCGCGCACCACGGTGCCCGGCCGCGCGCGAAAATCCATCCCCTTGTGAACGCTGGCGAGCTGGCCGTTGAAGGTGCGCCGCGTGCCGAAACTATCAGTGGGCGCGGCGTGAACCGGCGCGCGAAAATCGCCGGACCAGAGCGGCTCGGGCGCACTGGCCGCAAACACTTTCTCCTTCAGCGCGACTTCTGCCTTGATGCGGGCCGACTCCTTCGCAGGCGGCTCAACAAACTTCGGCGACACGGACAGTGTGCCTGTGCTGTAGTGCGCCTCATGAATCTCAATGCTGCGGCTCAGATCGATTGTGCTGCCGCCCGCTCCCTTCAGCGTCGCCGTGATGCGAAGGGAAGAAGTGCCCACAGCACCCTCCACATCCACGCCGCCGAGCGCGTACCACGCCTGCCGATCCTGCGACCAAAAGAACGCGAGCTTCTGTCCCAGCCATTCGCCTTCGAGCATTGCGTTCGCGGGCGCCGCCACGCGAATCAACTCCGGCGAGCCTGCCCCGACCACGGCCGGAGTGAGCGTGACGCTGGGCGCTTGGGCGTGCGCGGCAAGCATCGCCGCCAAGCCCGCAGAAACCAAGAGTGCGGCGCATCGAAACCGCGAACAGAACCGAAAATTTCTCATCGACGCTAGAATAGCGGAGCCATGCGGCCTCGACCCAACGACGCTTTCGCATTATCCTTGGGTCAGATCAGGATATTGAAGGATCTTGATGACTTCCCCAGCTTCCGATCCCTTCCGTACGGCATGCCTTGCCGTGGCCCTTGCCGCGAGCACACTGCTGTCGTGTCTGCCGGCATGGGGCCAGCAGAGCGCGGCTGCCGCTCCCACGCGGCCCAGTCCGGTTCTCGTCGAGCTCTTCACTTCGGAAGGCTGTTCCGATTGTCCGCCCGCCGATGCGTTGCTGGCCAAGCTCGACACGCAGGTGATCCCGGGGGCGCAGGTGATCGTGCTGAGCGAACACGTCACCTATTGGAACCATCAGGGCTGGACTGATCCTTTTTCTTTCGACGAGATCGACCTGCGCCAGCAGGAATACGTGCGCCAATTCGGGCTCGATTCTCCGGCCACACCGCAGTTTGTTGTGGATGGAGCGATGCAAGTGGCCGGCAGCAATCCCCCGGTACTCGCCGGCTTCATTACACGCGCAGAGGCCGCGCCGAAGATCCAGATCGAGATTGGCAATGCGCATCGCACCGCCAACGGTTCGATCGAATTCACCGTGCATACCGCGACCGCGACGAAAGCCACGTTGGTCGCGGTCATCGCGGAGAACGCGACACATTCAGAAGTTTCCCACGGTGAGAATGCGGGCCGCACGCTGCATCATGTGGCCGTAGTGCGCGCCATCAAGGAGTTTGGTTCCAGTGCTACCGATGGCCGCACGCTCGAACTCTCCGGCGGCACTGTTTTACGCGCAGAAAAAGACGGCGAGCCGCTTCGACTCGTCGTCTTTCTCGTCAGCCATTCTCACGTTGTAGGAGTCGCGGAACAGACTCTGAATCCGTGACCCCGCCGCGCTATTTGCCGTTGTGCTTGTCGCGATAGATCTGGCGGCTCGCGCCATTCTGCTCGTGATTGATCTGGCGATGCTCCTGGCCGGTCAGCTTTCCGCCATTCGCCTGGCGATCGGCATGAATCTGCTCGTTGATGCCCTGCTCGCGATTCTCGACGCGGGCGGTCTGCCCGGCATTCATGGTGCCGTTGCGGAGACCGTTGGCAATGCGATCCTGCTGATTCTCGCGGCGCTGGCCCACTTCATTGTTGCCATAGTGCGCCACGTTGGCGTTGTGCTTATCCTGGTAGATCGAGTGGCTCAGGTTGTTTTGCTGGTGGTTGATCTGCTGCCGCTCCTGCTGCGTCAGGTGACCATTGTTGGCCGAGCGATCGTCGCGGACCTCGCGATTCAGGTTGGCTTCGCGCGATTCCACATTCTTGGTTTCGCCCGCGGTCATTTGCCCGGAGTCGATGCCGTTGGCAACACGGTCCTGCTGATTCTGCTCGCGCTGGCCGATGGTCGGCGCAGGCTGGTTGGGTTGGGTCTGAGGTTGGCTCTGCTGAGCAAAGGCCGGTCCCGAGGCGATCAGGGCGGCCACGACAAGCGTGAACAAATTCAGCTTCATGTGGTTCCTCCACGGGCCTGGGATTTTTTTGAAGTACCGGCCCATGCTTCCTCCTGACCCGCATGGCCAAAACAAGTTGTGAAAAATCCTCTTTTTCTACAACGAACGTGGAATGCTGCGCGTCGCGCAGATTTTTCTGCGGATCATCTGCATTTCGCGCGCAACTTTCCCGCGTGGGTTAGTGTTCAATGTTGGCTTGGCGTCGGAATTCAGAGAGCAATCAACAAAAGCGTACGCTGCCTTGTTCGTTTCCCACCTTTTCGCAAAGAACGCGAAAGGGTGGGGCACGGCAGCGAAATTTTTATTGAGCAGTTTCGGGACGCGGATGCGCGGCCTTCCACGCTGCTACGCGGTCCTGCACATCGGACAGTTCGTCGGCGGTGATGCGTTCACCGATCATCTGTCGATTGGCCGCGTACTTATCCTGGTTCGGCCCTTTCACGCTAGCGGCAAGGTCGAACCAGAAATACGCGTCCGCGTCGTTGTGGGGCACGCCCTGGCCCATGGAGTAGAGCACGCCCAGCGTTCCCTGTGCGGTAGGGTCGCCCTGATCTGCTGCCCGGCGATACCACTTTGCCGCCTGCTCCATATCGCGCGGAATGGTTTTGCCACCGCCGTCGCGATAGAGCGCAGCCAGGTGCATTTCTCCAGCAATGTTGTTCTGATCGGCGGCCTTTCGATACCACGCGAGGGCCTGCTGATAATCGCCGGCCATCTGCACTTTGTCGTGGTCGGTCGCGGCCGCTTGCGCATAATGTTCGCCCAGCGCAACCTGGGCCGCGGCGTCGCCGGCATTGGCCTTGGCCAGCAGGGCCGGGTCGATGACCGCGCTTGGTGCTGCGGTCGGGGTTGCCGTCTGTGCTGCGGCAGAAAGCAGCATGCCGAGAAAAATCGCTACGGGAATAAGATGTTTGCTCGCTATCGACACAAAGTCCTCGCAAAGTTTTGCATGGGCGGCGCTGTTTCCAGTGTACGCAATGGCGAGGTTTATTGACACGGTTTAGCCATGGGTCATTCTCAATAGAATCCTCCCTCAGGGGCTAAAGCCCCCTCAGTCATTTCACGCGATTTACGGCACGACTAAAGTCGTGCCCTTTCAAAAAGAGCTTTCGCCATAAGCCGCCAAAGCCGCAGTTTCAACCGGCGGGGGAAACAGCTAAAATTTATGTATGACTGACCGCATGTCTTTGCCCCTCGCCCAGGCCGATCCCGATGTAGCCGCCGCCATTGACCACGAAACCCTCCGCCAGCACGAGGGGCTGGAGATGATTGCCAGCGAGAACTTTGTCTCCGAAGCGGTGCTGGAGGCGGCCGGCTCGATCTTCACCAATAAATATGCCGAGGGCTATCCGGGACGCCGCTACTACGGTGGCTGCGAATATGCCGACGTCGTGGAGAACCTGGCCCGCGATCGCGCCCGTCAGCTGTTCGGCGGCGAGCACATCAACGTGCAGCCGCACTCCGGATCGCAGGCCAACGCTTCAGCCTACGCGGCGGTTCTCGCACCCGGCGACACCATTCTCGGCCTCGATCTTTCGCATGGCGGTCACCTGACGCACGGGCATCGACTGAGCTTCAGCGGCAAGCTCTACCGGCCAACGTTTTACCATGTGCGCCGCGACACGGAGACCATCGATTACGACGAGATGGAAAAAGTTGCCGAGCAGGAAAAGCCGAAGGTCATTATCGGCGGCGCCAGCGCTTACCCGCGCCTGTGGGATTTCGCGCGCATGCGCGCCATCGCCGACAAGGTGGGCGCAATCTACATCTTCGACATGGCGCACATTGCTGGCCTGGTCGCGGGCGGCGTGCATCCCTCACCTGTGCCGCACACACAGATCACGACAACCACCACGCACAAAACCCTGCGCGGTCCGCGCGCCGGCCTCATCATCTGCAGCCAGGATCTTGCCGCGGCCGTGGACAAATCCGTCTTTCCCGGCCAGCAGGGCGGACCTTTGGTGCACATCGTGGCCGCAAAAGCCGTCGCCTTTGCTGAGGCGCTGCGTCCCGAGTTCCGCGACTACGCCGCGCAAATCGTGGCCAACGCCAAGGTTTTGGGCGAAGCACTGCGTGCGGCGGGCTACCGGCTCGTCTCCGGCGGTACTGACAATCACCTCTTGCTGGTGGACGTCTTCGAGAAAGGCATTCTCGGCTCTGAAGCGGAGCTGGCTCTGGGCAAGGCCGGCATCACCGTGAACAAGAACTCCATCCCCTGGGATACCAACCCGCCGCTTAAGCCGTCGGGCATTCGCGTGGGCACGCCCGCGCTCACCACGCGCGGTATGAAGGAACCCGAAATGCGCACCATCGCAGCGTGGATCGCCCGAGCGCTCGACCAGCGCAACGACGATGCCGCGCTCGAGCGCGTTCGCGGCGAAGTGGCGGAGCTCGCCAACCAGTTCCCGCTCTACGCGTGGCGCCGCGCCGCGGCTACGGTCAGCGCCTAACGGGACCTCATCCAAAACGAGAACGCCGCGAAGTGGCCGGCACAGAATTTTTATGTGCCGGACTGCGCCCTCCTGTGCAAGAATTCCGGTGGGCAAGCAGTTGTCTTTGATCACCGCTCCGGAGATGCCCTCCGCGTAGGGTAGCTCCCCGTTCAGAGATCAGGAGGAATCGATGAAATCCATTTACATTGCATTCGCAGCTTTGCTCGTAGTCTCTGTGCCTGCCTTCGCGCAACATCAGGAGAGCAGCCACCCCGCGCCCGCGGCGAAGCCTCCCAAGCCTCCCGCGCACAGCCCCGCGCCCTATAAGGGCACGCCGCAACCGCCCACTCCCAATCGCAATTATTCCGATCAACCCGGCCACCCCAACGCACCACATGTCGACAATGGCAAAACCTGGGTCGGTCATGACACAGGCCCCAACGATCCGCGTTATCACCTCGACCAGCCCTGGGCGCACGGCCACTTTACCGGCGGCTTCGGTCCGGGGCACGTGTGGCATCTCGGCGGCGGCGGTCCCGATCGCTTCTGGTTCAATGGCTGGTACTGGTCCGTCGCGGCTACCGATATCGCCTTCTGCGACGGCTGGCTCTGGGGCTCCGATGAAATCATCATCTACGAGGATCCGGACCACATCGGCTGGTATCTCGCTTACAACGTGCGCCTGGGCACCTATGTCCATGTGATGTATCTCGGCATGTAAGTGGTTTTGTATCTGCAAGAACGCACGGCGCGCGAATAGAAATGCGGCGGGACATGAAGAGCACTCGTCCTGCCGCAATTTTTCTTGGCGTTGCGCCAACGCGTTCGCGGCGTGTGGTGGGGAAGTAACTGAAAGGTATCTTCGCGTGACTTTCCCTGGTTACAAAATAACTTGCAACAAACGATGAAACCGCGAATGTTCTGCATTATCCTTAACCTATGGCGATAGAAAACATTCTTGCCGAAATCGACGCCGAGATAGCCAGGCTGAAGCAGGCACGCGCTCTGCTGGCCACGCTCGGAACCGCAGCCACCAAAGCCGGACGCATAGCGAAGAAGGCGCCCGCCAAAACCAAGACCAGAAAGAAGCGGGTCTTGAGCGCCGAAGCGCGCAAGAAGATAGCCGACGCGCAGCACAGGCGTTGGGCCAAGCTGAGAGCCAAAGCGAAGTAAAGGGCCCGAGTATGAAGAGGCGTTCATAACCGCTCTTCAATTCGAGTTGGATAAAGTAATCCAGCCGTGGGACCCTCCCTCATGATGGCTGATATACGATCTGCGTCGCACGCTTCCCCAGCGTGGCTGCCGTCATCCGGAACCTGGCCCAAGAGCAAGTCCCTTCGATCTCCCCCACACAACGGCCCATCCCAGCCGCACAAGAGCGCTGTATCTGCGAGTCTTCAGCTACGGGTCTGAGGCGGCCGAAGCACGCTGCGGCAAGACACCTTGCAAACATGATGGGGCTGGACTAATGTCATGCTATTCATCTAACTGTCCCGAATGTGCGGAGGTGGGCGATGCCCCGTACTTTTTTCGTTGCCGCAGCAATCCTTCTGGCTTTTCTTCCGGCGGTTCCGGTGAGTCCGCAAGCCGCGCAGACCGGTGCACAAAATACACCGCTGGCGCTGAAGGCCACTTACGACCGGGCCATGCAAGCGAAAGATTGGCCGGCTGCAATCGCGGCCGCACAGCAGTTGGTCGACGCGAATGCCACATCGGCCAATCTGCTCCTGCTCGCAAACGCGCAACTCTACGCCACAACCGGGCAAAGCGACACGGGCCCTATGGAAGCGTCTCTTGCCACTTATAACCGCGCCCTCGCCTCAGCACAACAAGAGAAGCCCGCGGAGGGCCAGCCCGATCAAGCGTGGAAAGACGGCATCGCGAAGATCTATGTCGGGAGGGGCAATGCGCTGCTCAAGTTGAAGCGCACTGCGGATGCGATCGACAACTATAACCGTGCCGCCGAGTTGTCCTTAACTCCCGGGAAGGCATACTTCAACATTTGTGCGGTGCTCTACAACACGGGCGACGTGAACGGCGCGGTCACGGCCTGCCGTAAGGCCGCGGCGGTTGATCCAACGCGCGCAGATACATGGTTCGTCCTCGGATCGGTTCTCTTTGTGGATGCCAAGCCCGATCCGCAGGGTAAGTTCGTCCTCTCCGCCGAATGCCGCCAGGCGCTCGAGAAATATCTCGAGCTGGCCCCCGACGGCCCCCACGCCGCCGACACGAAAGCCATGCTCGATATGGCTGCAAAGTAAAATAGTCTCAAGTTCACAGTTCGCAGACGACGGCTTCTATCCCAGGTCCGTAACCCTGTATCTGGAGAAATTCAAGTGAGTCATTTGAGAGCCACTTCCGCCATCGGCGCAGGGTTCGGGCTCGCCGTGGCCCTTGCCGTCCTATTCGCCCTGGCGGCACCCGCACCGGCCCAGGACACGGACACCTTCATCCCGATGCCGCTGGATGGACGTTTCGGCCCGGTCGACACCCGGCCTCCCAGCACCCCGCCCGACGAAATCATCAAAAAGTTCTCCGCAAAGGAAACTGAGTTCCAAGAAGCCCTCAACCACTACACCTATCGCCGTACCGCCAGAGTGGATACGATCAACGCCCAGCAGAATGTCGATGGCGAGTGGTACGAAGAGGACGACGTCATCTTTACCCCGGAAGGTCGCCGCACCGAAAAAACCGTATACAGCCCCGAAAACACCCTCAGAGGTATCATCCTCACGCCCTCCGACCTCCAGGACATTGAGGGCGGATACTCCTATGTCCTCACCACCGCCGAGATCCCGGCCTATAACATCACCTACGTCGGCCGCCAGAAGGTGGATGAGGTTTACTGCTACGTCTTCGACGTCGGCCCAAAGCAGATTCTCAAGAACCACCGTTACCTGCTTGGCCGCATCTGGGTCGATGACCATGATCTTCAGATCCTGATCACCAGCGGCCGCATGGTCCCCGACGACACCAGGAAGGGTCACCAAGACCTGCATCCTCCGTTTATGACGTGGCGGGATCAGATCGATGACCATTACTGGTTTCCGGTTTACACCAAGTGCGAGGGCATCCTTCACTTCGCCGGCGTCAAAGGCCACCCGGGCCTGGACGTCCATCTCCGCGAGGTAGTGAAATATAGCGCCTACAAGCCCTCCGGCTCAACCACCAAGATCATCGACAACGGCCAGGAAGTACAGAACCAAAGCCAACCCGCTCCGCCGCAGCAGAAGTGACCTCGTAACACGCGATCATGTTTTCAGATCCGCCAGCATCAATTCTTCCTCTTGACCTGTCTATAACTGGAGGGTTCACAGTAGAGTGGAACGATGTTGACGGTAACCCAACTCGCCCGCCGATGCGGCTTGAGCCGCACCGCGCTTCTGTATTACGAATCGATCGGATTGATGCCCCCGCCGCCGCGCAGCGGCGGTAACTACCGCAGTTACGGCGAGGCGGATGTGCGGCGCTTGTCGCAAATCCGCGTCTACCGTGACGCGGGCCTGAAACTCGAGGATGTTCGCGACCTCCTCGATCGCCCCGGAGGCGACGCGGCTCTAGTGCTGAAGCGGCGGCTGGTTGAAATCAGCACCGAAATCGGCACACTCCGCGCGCATCAACAGGCGATCCTCAAACTGCTTGAGCACAAAGCTCTCGGAAAGGTGAAGATGATCACGAAAGAGAAATGGGTTTCCATTATGAAGGCGTGTGGGTTCAGCACCGAGCAGATGCATCGCTGGCACGCTGAGTTCGAGCGCTCCGCACCGCAGGAACACCAGGAGTTTCTTGAATTTCTGCATATTCCGGCGGCGGAGATCAAAACCATCCGGAAACAAAGCCGCATCGGCTTCTGATGCACTCAACTCCGCACAAGGGGCGCGGCATTTCCTGCGCCCCCCGGATGCGGAAATCGCCGCGGAAATTGCGGCGGAATCTGCAACGGCTCTTTTATCCCAGAGACGTCATCACCAGCATGCGCGGCTCCGTCATCTCCTCGATGGCCCAGCGAATGCCCTCGCGCCCCAGGCCGGAATCCTTCACGCCGCCGAAGGGCATCGGATCTGCCCGCCAGCTGGGTGTGTCGCCGGCAATCAGCGCGCCCACTTCGAGCTCGCGATAAGCCGTGAGAATGCGCCCGGAGTCGCGCGTGAGCAGCCCAGCCTGCAAGCCGTACTTCGAGTGATTTACCCGAGCCAGCGCATCTTCAAAATCGTCATACGGCTCAATCGCAAGCACCGGCCCGAAAATCTCCTCGTCGTGCAACTTCATGCCCGGCGCAGTTGCGGTCAGGATCGCGGGCGTGATCACGGATCCCTTGCGCTCGCCGCCAGACACTAACTTCGCGCCGCCGGCAACGGCTTCCTTCACCCACGCCTCCACCCGCTCCGCTTCGCTCACCCGGATCAGCGGACCAACCTCTGTCGCCTCATTCGACGGATCGCCGGCCACAAGCTTGGCGGCAACTTCCACCACTTTCCACAGAAACGTCTGAAAGATACTGCGCTCCACTAACACCCGCTGCGTGCTGATGCACGACTGCCCCGCGTAGTTGAAGGCGGAGTGCGCGGTGCGCGATGCCGCGTCGTCCAATTCTTTCCAGTCGCTGTGCACGATGAGCGTGGCATTGCCGCCCAACTCCAGCAGTACGCGCTTGCGTCCCGAGTGCGCTTTCAGCTCCCAGCCCACTTTGGCCGAGCCGGTAAAGCTCAACAGCTTGATGCGATCTTCCTTCTCCGCGAGCCACGCGGTGTCCGCATGATCGAGCGGGAGCACAGCCAGCGCCTCCTCGGGCCAGCCCGCCTTCAGAATCACTTCGCCCAGCGCCAACGCGGTAAACGTGGCCTGCGGGGCAGGTTTCAGAATCAACGGGCACCCGGCCGCCAAGGCCGGAGCCGCCTTGTGCGCCACGAGGCTCAGCGGAAGATTGAATGGGGTAATGGCCAGCACCGGCCCAACGGGAAAGCGCTGCACCAGCCCCCATCGGCCCTCGTTGCCTTCCGTCAAGTCCAGGGGAATGCTCTCGCCCCCCAGCCGCGCCGCCTCTTCAGCCGCGGTCTTGAAGGTAAGCACGGAGCGATCCACTTCAATCCGCGCCAGCCGCACCGGCTTGCCAGCCTCGGCCACAATCAGTTGCGCAAAGCGCTCCTTCTGCTCGATCAGCGCCGCGGCCACGTCTTCCAGAATCTCGCGCCGCTTCCAGCGCGGCAGTGCGCGCGTCCTGCGCAGGCTGGCCACCGCGTGATGCACGGCCTGGCGCGCATCGGCACGCGTGGCCTTGGTTACGCGCCCCACCAGCCCCTGATCCCACGGCGAGCGCACTTCCATCGCCTCACCGTCGGTCCATTCTTTGCCGCACAGCAGAAATCCTGTCTGCGATCCCGGCCGCATCTTCATGGTGGAGCTCCTCAAACAAAGTATTCAGGTCCAAAACTCTCCGCGTCAAAAGCAGCTATGTCCCAAAGTATCTGTGTCTTTGATGGTAAAGCTCACGGCCGGTGGTTGTCTGTTCCCACGCGCCGTCGACAGCCATTTGCAACCCGATTCGGAACCAGACAGCAATTCGGAAATCTTCATGCGGCCTGCCGATACCAGGCCAGGATGCGGTATAGTGACTGCAACTTGAGATCGTGACCGGCCAGACCCAGGAAAATCCACTCGCAAGGATGACGCCATGACCGACATTCCCGGCAACCAACCTCCCCAGGGATACCCTCCGCAACCTTACCCGCCAGCGCCCTATCCGCCCTACTCGCCGGGAATCTATCCTCCGCCGAAAAAGGGACCGAGCGCACTCAAAATCGTGCTCATCATCGTCGCCATCATCGTCGGCCTCGGAATCATTGCCGTCGGCGTCGTGACCTACGGCGTTTACAGATTAGCCAAGTCAGGGAATTTGACGACCAGCACGCAGCCGGTAACGGCAAGCGACCTGGGCGTCGCCCTCTACCCCGGCGCGGAGCAGGAGACCAACGTGCACGCGACCGTCCTCGGCAAGAACGTGCTCACGGCAACCTTTCTCACCTCCGACGCGAAGGACCAGGTGGTTGCCTTTTACCAGAACGCCCTGGGTCCCAATGCGCAGGCGTCCTCGAGCACCAATGGCGAGTCGTTCATGCTCAATAAGGGGGCCGGCGAGTCCGTGATTGTAACCGTGTCGCAATCGCCGCTCCGCGATCAGGGCAAGACGCAAATCGTGGTTGTGCACACGACGAAGGCCGAGGCGGCGGCGACGCCGGCAACTCAGGGTGCGCCAGCGCCGGCAGCTCAGGGGGCGGCGGCGAATTAACCAGTAGCGCGTAGTTACGCGCGGATCACGTAGCGCGCGCGCAGGTCCTCGCCGTACCACATGATGTAGTTCGTGCCCCAGCAGTTGTTGAAGAGGCACGAGTGCAGACCCTTCGTCAGATCCGGCTGATCGTTCGAGAAGAGCAACGGGTCGCGCTCGCCGAGCGCCACCACGGGCGCATCGAGCGTGTCGACCGTGAAAGAATCGTAGCCTGACTCGTACTTGAACCCCCGCCCCAGAGCGTGCATGTGGCGATTGCCCGAAGCAACTACGTCGAAGGGCGAGATCCAATCGCCGGATTTCTCGAGCCTCCAGCCCTTCGCGTCTCCGGCAATGGGATTAAACGTGAGCCACAGCGCCTCGGGCATGCGCGTGGCTGGTTTGCCGAACCAAGAAACATACAATTCAATCTCCGGAATCCCATTGTTAATTAGCAGTTCGATGTAAACCTCTCCAGGAAACGCAACGCGGCCCGACCGGGAGGCCTCATTATCCTGAAATTGCGGCCGAATCAAGATGCGGTGCGGCCCCTCAGTTTTTTCGTGGTAGATTTCGGCACTAGCTGGGTGCCACTCCTGGCTCTTTGCGCCAAACTTCTCAATATTAGGCTTTCCGAAATCTTTCTGCGCCCAATCCGCCTTAGTCGTCAGATAGCTCGCCTGATAGCGCCGGTAATCTTCGGCCGAAAGCGTCTGGTAAGTCAGCAGTGCAATCGGATTCTTTTCACTCGCCCACTCGCGCCCCGTCGCTTTATTGCGCAGGCGCGTGATGGCGCCGGTCCTTTCGTCGAATTGCACAACAAAGAAATCTGTTTCCACCGGTTTCCCCGCCACCAACGAATGTTGCCGCCGGGGCTTAGTCGGCTTAAGCGCTTCGAATTGCTCCAGCGCTTCTTTTCGCAACGAAGACGGCAACGTTGCGATGCCGTCCAGTAAATCCTGGCGCTTCTCCTGCCAACTGAACTCGACCACTTTGTAGTTCTTTGTATCTAACTTGGCGGCTAAGTCAGACGGTATGTAGTTGTCGAAGTCCAGCCACGTTTTTGTGTCCGTGCCCCAGGTGTGTTCCGCTTCAAGCAACGCGTGGCGCAGTAATTGCAGATCGGTCGCATCGCCTTCACGGAACCTGCCGTCGATGAGCCATCGCTCGCGCAGTCCTTCCAGCAAGCGAAAACGGGCGACCTTGAGCGGATCGCTCGCGCATCCGTAGATCCAGGTGTCGCCAATCTCCTCGGTCACCACCGGCAGTTTGTCGTGGAACGGGACAAGAGCATTCGCCATCTCGCTCAGATTCGTGGCGACGATCTCCGCGTTCGGAAAACGCGCCGCCAGCTCTGCATGAATGCGGTCGATCTCTTCGGGCTTATGTGGGCCGCTGTTGTCTCCGCGTACTTCGGTTACAAGCGCAATGTCTGACCCGGGCACCACCGCGACGCCGCCGTAATCATGGTGATACATCACGGCAAGGCTTGCAGTGGAGGGGTGCTGCCATAGGAAAAGAGGCGGCAGCACGGCAGGCGTCGATCCACCATTTACGCCAATTTCGAGAAAAGTGACGCCGCGGCCGGCCAGTGGAACGATCATGCCGCGCGTGTGTCCGGGCACGTCGGTCATCTTGGCGCCGGTAGTCACGGTGCCGAAGCGCCGGTCCAGCGACTGCGCCAGCGCCAGGCTGCCCTCAATCATCGACGGGCTCAACATCTCCGTCTGCCATGTGAACGGCAATGCATGCCACGCAATGTCGCCGCGCGCAATCGCGTCTTCCATCGACTTGCGTTCGGCCGCCTGAGCCTGCTCCAGATATTCGAAGAGCAGCCACGAGCCGGTGGTCCACACATAGCGCCGCTTGCCTCCGGTGTTGGCGGCGCGCGCAGTCTCAATGGCCTCCGGGAAAAACTTCTCGAAGTACCTTTTGTGCACCACGTTATATTGCGTATCAACGAAACCGGCATCGAAGTGGCACTTGAACATCACCAGCACGCGCTTCACGCTCGCATCCGACGCGGCGGTTTGCTCTTCCGCTGCCAATAAGTGCGGCCGCAACGCCATGCCCATCCCCGCGGCTATCATCGTCTTTACAAATTCACGACGTTTCATCCTGAACCTCTCACCCCCGGACAAACCAATGGGAGTTTACCACTCGCGCCTTCAGCCGATCCGCATGCGATACACTCCATCCATGATTCACGACGGCCGCAGCTCAAAACTTCCCTTCGACCCCGACGAGGCCATCGCGCATCTGCGCGCGCGCGACGCCAAGCTCGCCGCGCTCATCGATCGCGCCGGCCCGTTTACGCTACGTCTCGACCGCTCCACTTCGCCCTTCGAGTCGTTGCTGGAATCGATCCTCTACCAGCAGTTGCACGGCAAGGCCGCGGCCACCATCCACCGCCGCGTGCGCGAATACTTTCACGGCGATCCGACGCCGCAACTTTTGCTTGACACGCCCGACGACCCGCTGCGCGCCGCCGGCGTCTCCGGCAACAAGATCAAGGCCCTCCGCGACCTGGCCGCACGCACGCTCGATGGCACTGTGCCCTCGCACGCCGCCATTCGCAAAATGAGTGACGCCGTCATCGTGGAGCGCCTCACGGAGGTCCGCGGCATCGGCTCCTGGACCGTGGAAATGCTGCTTATCTTTCGCCTCGGCCGCCCCGATGTGCTTCCCGCGACCGACTACGGCGTGCGCAAGGGCTTCGCGCTCACCTTCCAGCGCGTGCCCAAATCGCGCCCGCTCGAAGCTGCCGATCTACCCAAACCCGACGCCGTGTTCCGCCGCGGCCAGCGCTGGGCGCCGTACCGCTCCGTGGCCAGCTGGTACCTGTGGCGGGCTTGCGATCTGGCCAAAAACTGCGAACCTGCAGGCCGCTCAGCACGCTAACTGCGCATCCCACTACAATAGCTTCAGCGCGCATGCGCGGGTCTCAGCGCACGCCATCGGGATCTTCATGCCAAAGCTCAAACGCTTCATTTGTATTCACGGCCACTTTTATCAGCCGCCCCGCGAGAATCCCTGGCTGGAGACGGTGGAAACGCAGGACAGTGCGGCTCCTTACCACGACTGGAACGAGCGCATCTGCGCCGAGTGCTATGCGCCCAACGGCGCGGCCCGCGTGCTCAACGTGAAGAATCAGATCATGCGCATCGTCAACAACTACGCGCGCATCAGCTTTAACTTCGGACCCACGCTCCTCAGTTGGCTCAAGGAAAACGCGCCGCGCACCTATCGCATGATTCTTGACGGCGAGGGCCGCAGCCGCCAGCGTAACCGCGGGCACAGCTCGGCCATGGCCCAGGTTTACAACCACATGATTCTGCCGCTGGCCAACGCCCGCGACCGCGCCACGCAGGTCCGCTGGGGCATCGCCGACTACGAAAACAGCTTTGGCGCGGCGCCTGAAGGCATGTGGCTGCCTGAAACCGCGGCCGACAACGCGACCCTCGAAGCCCTCGCTACAAACGGGATTCGATTCACCGTGCTGGCCCCGCACCAGTGCAAGCGGATTCGCCCGATCAAAAAAGCGAGCAAAATGGGCGACGGCGACTGGGGCGATTGGATTGATACGCCCGACGCCACGGTCGACACCACGCATCCCTATCTCGTCCGCTTCGCTTCCGGCGCATCCATCGCTGTCTTCTTCTACAACGGTCCGGTCTCTCGCGCCATCGCCTTTGAGGGGCTGCTCGACTCCGGCGACGGCTTTGTTGCGCGCCTCAAAGCGGGATTCAAAGACGACGCGCAGCCGCAGCTGGTGCACGTAGCCACCGACGGCGAGTCCTACGGGCATCATCACAAGTATGGCGAGATGGCGCTGGCCTATGCGTTGCGCCTGCTGGAGCAGGACGATACCGTCAAGCTCACCGACTACGCCTCCTTCCTCGAGCAGTTTCCGCCCGAATTCGAGTGCGAGATCGTCGAAAACACTTCCTGGAGTTGCATGCACGGCGTGGAGCGGTGGCGCTCCAACTGCGGCTGCAACGGCGGCCATCCCGGCTGGAACCAGACGTGGCGCGCGCCGCTGCGCCAAGCGCTGGACGAGCTACGCGATGCGTTGATCCCGCTCTCGGAGCGGTACGGCAGGAGCCTCTTTCGCGATGTCTGGGCCGCGCGCGACGCCTATATCCAGGTCATGCTCGACCGCAGCTCGGAGTCTGCCGATCGCTTTTTCGCCGCGCAACAGACGCATCCGCTGAGCGAAGACGAGCGCGTGCGCGCCCTGGAACTCATGGAGATGCAGCGCCACGCGCAGCTTATGTACACCAGCTGCGGATGGTTCTTCGACGACATCGGCGGCATCGAGACGGTGCAGGTGATTGCCTACGCGGCGCGCGTATTGCAACTCGCCCTGCAGCTCTTCGGCGAGAAGGCCGCGCCGCTCGAACCCGCATTTCTGGCGCGCCTGGCCGAAGCCCATTCCAACGATCCAGCGGCCGGCGACGGCGCACGCATTTACAAAAAATCTGTCCTCACCCAGGAGCTGCACCTCGAGCAGGTCGCCGCGCACTACGCCATCAGTTCCGTGTTCTCCACGTTTGCCGATGAAACGGAGCTCTTCTGCTACCGCGTGCGCCGCATCTCCTACGAGAGTTATACTTCGGGCCGCGGCCGCCTGGCGCTGGGCCGAGTGCATGTCGCCAGCTCCATCACCGGTCACGCGCAAAGCTTCTCATTTGCGGTACTCCATTTCGGCGACCAGAACATCACCGCGGCGGTAAAGGGCTACAGCTGGGCCGACGCTGCTGCTTTCGAAGCCTTTTCCACCGATGCAGCCGGCCAAGTGCAGCGCGCCGACTTCCCTGAGGTGATTCGCACGCTCGACCGCTTTTACGGCCACGCCGACTACTCGCTCACCTCGCTGTTCACCGACGAGCAGCGGCGCATCGTGCGGATCATCCTCAACTCCACGCTCTCTGACATTGAGAACTCGCTCACCTCCATCTACCAGGACCACGCCAGCCTGTTGCACTACCTGGCGCAGGCCGGCCTGCCCAAGCCGTCCGCGCTCACCCTCGCTGCCGGTTTCGCTATCAACGCGGGCCTGCGGCGCGTGCTCGAAGTGGATCCCGTCGACGTGGCGCAGTTGCGCTCTTTCCTGGCGCTGGCCAAGGCCGATCTGGTGCCCCTCGAGACGGCCACGCTCTCTTACATCGCCGACTTGCGCATGAAGCGCGCCATGGTGGACCTACAAATGTCCTCGGGCGCGCTGGAAATGCTCGATCGCGCGCTGGGGCTGGCCCGCACCCTCACGGAGATGCCTTTTGCGCTCAATCTCTGGCAGGCGCAAAACATCTGGTATGAGATTCTGCGCACTTCCGGCTACGCGCTCACCGCGCTCTCCGCGGAAGATCGTCCGCGCTGGGAGAAAGACTTCAATGAATTGGGTGCGTGCCTCACGTTTGATACGGAAGCTATCCGCGCTTTGCAGGAGGCCGACGCGGCGATGGCGAACGACTGAGTCTCTGACGGATGAATTCGCTCTTTAAGCTCATAGGTCCCAGGTCTCAAGGGGCACTCAGCGGCAAGGCCGGGGAAAGCAGGCTAAGAACGATCCCGCTTTTTCTTTGCCGGTTTTCGCTGCCATGCCCTCTTTCGCTTCTTTGGTTCGTCAGGAGATACAAAGGGAATTTATCTTTCGACAGCATCGAACTTCTGAGGTTCCGACGCTGCCTCCATATTAGTTTTCACCATCGCTCCCAAGTGAACCATCCTAATTGTTGAATCTTACGCGCCAGCTCAAGGAAAAACATAGGCCCTTCTTCTTCATTTAGCCGCCTGTGGCCAACACAAAGGAATAGTCTGTATTCGCCGCCACCGCCGCCACCGCCGCAATTCGATACGATGTGGGAAGTTTTAAGTGCTTCCTCAAGAAGTGGCCGTGGGTCATGCTTGGGGTCGGGCGGATTATCTCCTACCGTCTCTATGCAGAGGCCATCATTCAATGTGTTTGGATTGCCTTCTGAATTATCGGCTGTATTGAGGGTTACGTCCCAGTCTGTGCGTTTTAACGCATTGAAAATCTGTCCGGCATAAGTTAAAGCCTCTGCATCATGCACGTTGACTTTGACCGTAACGGCATGCGCTTCATGGTGTGACAGAAATTCTCGCAAAGCGTCAGATTGCTCTGCGGTGATAGTGCGCGGCATGACGTACCTATCTAGGTCGCGACGAAGAGAATGGAGATAAGCCATTACATAGAGGACAAAACAGCCAACAACAAGAATAGCTACGCTTCTTCGAAAACGTGGACTAAGGGCAATCCGCTCGAATCGAGATGTAATTTCCGGAAATTTCTGTTGGATTCCTACCCATCTTACTTTAAGTAATTGAAAGACTAGCGCTGCCAAAAGACAGCCGACCAAAAGCGGCCAAGGTCTGCTCTGCACGATCACATCTGCGGCACCAAATACGCAGGCCCCAACGCACCAATCAAACAACGAAGTTGTATGATCTTGGCCAGATGACGCCATAAGCCACCTTCTGGGAGGAAACGTCATCGTACACCCCCAGAATGGGCGAGGCAAGGATGTCCTTGTCCAAGATCGAGACCTGCGGCACCCCGATTAGTAAAGATTCAGGCGAGCGGCAAGCTAGCTCCGCTCGGCTTTCAGGAGCTTTCCATTCTTCAGCGCGAAGCGCTCGCCGCGCCACACAATCGTGTCTCCGGCAAAGCCTGCGACCCACGAGCCCATCGCCACCACGTCGCGAATGGGTAGCAGCCACAGGTTGGGAAGCACCTCGTGATCGCCCAGCACCGCGGCGCCCACCGTCATGGCCTGCGCCAGCCGCAGAAAGAAGCTCAGCCCCAGCAGCCACAGGCTCACCGGACTCAATCCGCTCGTGAGCACGTTGAGCAGCGCCCACGAAAGCCCATGCGTGAAGATCAGGCCCACATAACCGGCCGGCCGCGCGTCGCGGACGGTGCGCAGCCAACGCAACTGGTGATCGATGAACCCGCGCCAAGCGTACGCCGGCACGTTGGTCTCCACAACTTCTGCGCTCAGGGCAACTCGATAGCCAGCGTTCGCCACGCGCGCGCCCAGCTCGTAGTCGTCGGCCAGTCGATCCACCAGCGCGAGCAAGCCCCCCGATTTTTCGAGCGCCTCGCGCCGCACCGCTAGTGTGGAACCCAGCCCGTAATGTAGTCCGCCCTCGAGCAACTTCGAGAGCAGCACGCCGGGCATGAAATCGGTGGCAATGCCCAGCGCTTCAAACCGCGAGGCTATGGTGCCGTGCGCGCGCCCGCGATAGAGTGCTGTCACCAGGCCGACCGCGGCCAGCTCCGCATCCTGCGCCGCCGGAGCAAAGCAACACACCACACGCTCCAGATAATGCGGTCCCACGGTAATGTCGGAATCGTTGATGAGCAAAATATCGTAGCGCGCGTGACGCGCGAGTTGCGCCAGCGTGCTGACCTTGCCATTTGTCCCCAGCCGCTCGGGACACTCCACGAGCCGGATCGCCCGCTCAAGAAACTCCGCCTTGAGCGCCGTCACCGCCGCAGCCGCGGGATCGTCGAGTGAACCCACGCCGAACAGCAACTCGAACTCGCCGGCATAATTCTGCCGGCAATGGCTGCGGAAGGCATCCATCATGCCGGGGTCGAGCCCTTTGAGTGATTTGAGAATGCTCACGCCAGGCGCGAATGCGGCCCGCGGTGCGCGCCGCTCGCGCAGGAAACTCCGCGCCGCTGCCAGGCTTGCGAGAAAGTAGCCCATCCCGGCCACGGCCAGCGCCGTCGTCGCGATCTCGATGGCCTGCGCCACGATGTGCGGCATGACGAAGGCAGGGAACAAGGGAACAAGGGAACAAGGGAACAAGAAAACGGGCAGACTCATTTCGTCAACCTGCTCATCAATGCAATCAGCAACCGGCTCACGCCGGCAGAGAGATTCTCCGTTTGCTTGTATTCCATCATTGCGCAAAATCCAGGGAACGATGCTCCCATGCGTGACCCCTTCTTGGCAGGATGGTTCTTTCTAGAATAGAGCAATTGAGAATGGTGAAGCGATGATGGCCGCAAACGATCCCAGGGATGCGGGCGCTTTTGCCTTCCTGTTCCCTCGGTCCCTTGTTCCCTTGGTCCCTGCCTCACTCGTACCTTAGCGCCTCAATCGGATCGAGATTCGCGGCCTTCCATGCCGGGTAAATGCCGAAGACCAGGCCGATGATGCAGGAGACGGCAAAGGCGATGACGACCCACGTCAGCGAGAGCGCCGCATGCAGAAAGGGCACAGCAAAATGCAGAATCAGCGTGAGCAGCGCGCCGATCAGAATCCCCAGCATGCCGCCTACAGCGCACAGGGTCACGGCTTCCAGGGTAAATTGCGTCATGATATTTCTTTTGGTCGCGCCAATCGCCTTGCGCACGCCAATCTCACGCGTCCGCTCGGTCACGCTTACCAGCATGATGTTCATCACGCCCACGCCGCCTACCATCAACCCCACGCACGACACTGCAACCATGAAGAGGAAGAGTCCGCCGGTTAGCTGATTCCACAGCCGTGTCAGCGCATCGGGACTGAAAATCGCGAAATTATCATCCCGATCGGCGTGCAACTTACGCCGCACCCGCAGCAACTCGCGCACCTCTTCGGTCACCAGTTGCTTATTCTTCGGGTCGTCGTATTTCACCACGATCCAGAAGTCGGTGAGCTCGGGATGAATCTTGCGAAAAGTCTCCAGCGGAAACAGGGCCTGATTATCCTGCGTGTTGCGTCCACTGCCGAAGGGCTGGGGCTGCAAATCGAGTACGCCGATCACGGTAAACACGTCGCCTTCGCATTCCACGTCCTTGCCGATCGGATCCTCGCCTTGGAAAAGATCGGCCGCGGAATCGTGACCCAGAATCGTTACATTCTCGCTATGCTCTTCCTCCGATTCGGTCCACATGCGGCCTTCAAGAAAATCCACCTCCTGCACCTCCGTGAACGCTTCCGTGGTGCCGCTCAGGATGGTGTTTTGAATCTTGTGTGTGCCGTGCTTCATCGACACGGAGCCCAAGCCCGTCTGGAAATTCTGATAGGTCAATTCGGGGTCGACGGTCACCACATGCGGCAGCGCGCGCATTGCCATGCCGTCCTCGTACGTGAGCTTCTTGCGATTCAGCTCCTCGGTGGTGGGCCGGTGGGCGACCGGATCATAGTGATAGATCCACAATGTATTCGTGCCCAGCGTGTTCACCCAGCGTCCGATATTGGAATTGAGCCCGTTGATCGCCGAGGAGATCAGAATCACCGTCGCAATCCCGATCAGGATGCCGAGAATGGTCAGGCCGGAGCGCATCTTGTTGTTGCGCAGCGTATCCAGCGCCATCTTGACGGATTCCCTCGATTGACCAGTGGCCTTCATGATTCAACTCACAGTTCTGCACGAAGCGCCGTAATCGGATCGAGCGCGCTCGCCTTGTGGGCCGGATAAATGCCAAAGAACAGCCCGACCGAAATCGCCACAATCAACCCCACCGCGATGGACCAGAAGGCCACCACGGACGGAAAACCGATGGCCAGTGTCACCACTTTGGCCAAACCAATGCCCATCAAGACTCCGATAACTCCTCCGATCGACGCCAGCAATGCCGATTCTATGAGAAATTGCATCAAGATATCTTTCCGCTTTGCGCCGAGAGCCTTGCGCACGCCGATCTCACGCGTCCGCTCCGTCACCGTGACCAGCATGATGTTCATGATGACGATGCCGCCAATCACCAGCGAGATGGCGGCAATGGCCACTACCACTGCGCCAAAGTTGTCCAGAATATTCCCCAGCATATTCTGAAACGTCGCGCTCGAATCGATGGAAAAGGTATCCGGCTTATCTGGCGCGAGGTGCCGCCGCGAGCGCATGATAACGCGCAGTTCGTCGCTCACGCCCTCCATCACCGCGCCGCCGCCGCCCGCATCCACATAAATCTGCAGGCTCCCCTGGGAACCGTACCTTTCGAGAAATGTGGTCAGCGGAATCGCCACCCAGTTGTCCATGCTCTGGCCGAACATCTTGCCCTGGCTTTGGCCCACGCCGATCACGGTAAACGGCTCACCGTCCACGCGGATCTCTTTGCCCAGCGGATCGCCTGGCCCCAGCACGTTGTCTTCAATATCCGAGCCGACGATGGCCACGTGCGCCGAGTGCTCGTCCTCAATATCGGTGTACGACCGCCCCTCGGCGAGATCCAGGTTTGAGAGCGAGGGCATGGTCCACGTCCAGCCGCGGATCTGCGTGTCGGTGGTGGATTCAGTTCCGTGCACCACTTTTCCAGTGCCGTTCGTCCGCTGCGCACCCACGGAAACGCAGGATTTGCAATCGGAAAGTACCGCCCGATAATCGTCGTAGGTGACGAATTTGCGCTTTTGGAATTCGATATACTCTTCGATCGTGATGAACGTCTGGGGAAACCTGCTGACGATGATCACCGCCGCACCATAGCTATTGATCTTCGAGGTGACAAACTGCTTGGCGCCGTTGGTCAGCGTGACCACCATGATGACCGAAGCCACGCCGATGATGACCCCAAGCAGCGTGAGGATGCTGCGCAGCTTGTTGGCCCACAGCGATTGCAGCGCGAGTTTGAAGGCCTCTTTGAGGGGCATGGCTTCCCGCTCTTATGATACGCACAGGCGAGGGGTGCGGTTCCGGGTTGGACGGGCGGTCGTGGGTCGTGACTCGTGGTTCGTGGACCGTGGGCCCTTAGTCCCTTGGTCCCTAGGTCCCTGTACTTCCAAACCCCTTGGCCGCACGCCCCGACACTTCCAATGTTTCTACCTCTTGGACGGGACCTGTCAGGACAGGCACGGGAACCATTTGCGCGATCTTTTCGCCGGCCTGGAGCTCCTGGGAGACATCGCCCAGGTTGGTCATCACAATGAGGATCTCGCCGCGGTAGCCGGAATCTATCACGCCCCCCGTGGTCGCCAATCCCCGCGCCGCCATCGACGAACGGTCGCGCACCA
>Ga0181521_10002040_pt1 | contig 24465 bp, 17 predicted proteins | sample PEATcosm2014_Bin_32_FD_119764 | JGI IMG/M metagenome (GOLD analysis project Ga0181521, IMG submission 119764) | Peatland microbial communities from MTU Mesocosm Facility, Houghton, MI, USA - PEATcosm2014_Bin02_60_metaG | ecosystem: Environmental > Terrestrial > Soil > Wetlands > Peat | place...
AGCAGGCCGGTGACGCCCACGCCGTTGCAGTCTGGCAGCGGCGTTCGCGCATCAGGAAACGTGTACGATGCGTCCAAGGTGCTGGGCTGGGGATCGGGATTCGGCCGACTGGAGCTGGGCTCGACCAGGCCGCCAAAGCCGATGCCCACGCCGAGGCTGAGGTGCTCGGTTGCGTGCCAGGTGGGCTCGATCGTGCCCGCGTAGCGCAAGCCATGAAGGCCACCCGTTCCCGTCGCGTACAGGTACTGAAAGGACCCCATCATCGACCAGCGCTCGTCCAGGCGGATGCCCATGCGAATGGCTGGCCCGATGAGCTGAGCGTTCGGGGGACCGTTGATGCCGAACAAGCGGCCGTAGACCAGCCCCAGGCCGAAGCGGAAACCGGGCTTCTTCCAAGCCGCGCGGTCGCTCTCGGTGGGTAGCGACAGGCGCGGCGGCCCTTCGTCGTCGGTCGCGGGCGGGGCGAACACCGCCGGGCCACTGGCTGGCGCCAGCGCAGTCGGGGCGCCCGCCGGTGCCAATCCAGGCGTGGCCGCCGGGGCCGCTCGCACGGAACCCGCGATCAGCGCATTCGCCGCCAGCACGGACGCGAAGAAGATCTGCCGCAGCTTCATGGTGTGGTCGGACAGGCCGTCGTCCACCAGGCAGGCGGCGTAGCCGTGAGATCCCAGTCCGGTGCCGGACAACTTGGATCGTTGTCGCAGCCGCGCAAGGTGTAGTGGGTGATGTACTGGCAAGGATCGTCGGGCGCGTTGGCGATCACGAGTTGTTGGCCGCTCACAACCCCCCCGTCGTCGCCGGGCAACTTGGGGAAGCCGACGCAGGCCCATGGAGCGATGCCCAAATTGAAAGGCGTGGCGGGCGGCTCGGCATAGAAAGTCGTGCCGCTGGCGTCGTTCACCGTGCAGGAAAGTTCTGTAAGTTCGGTCGTCGGCGCCTGCAGGGAGATGGTGACCACCGCCTGATCGAGCGCGGCCATGCCGCAGCTCGTTTCCGCCGGAAATTGTCCGTTTAACGCCGCAAGCAGAACGTCGGGCTGCGAGAAGTCGGGCCGTGGAAATCCGCCCGCTGACAGGATGGAGAAACCCGCTGGTGGCGGGTCGCAGCCGTTGCGCGGATAGAAGGCGACGGTGGTGTTGAAGCCGCCCTCCCGATAGGCAACCCGCTGGTCGGGCAAGGTCATGGATATGAAACTGGCGCCGTACACGATGTCGCGCGTGGCTGGCGTGCCCGGATCGTAGCCCTCATCGTGGTGCTGCGGCGGCGGATTACGGAGGTCGAACGCGCCGTTGCCATTGCGATCGTCGTACACGATCAGGCTGGCGTAGGCGACGCGCGCGGTGACATCCCCAACCATCACGTCAGCAGCAGGCAGATTTGTGAGAGTGATGGTCGCGGGCACGTTCGCCTGGACCGCGATGTCGGCGCCGGCGCGGTCGGGGACGAAGCGGAAGCTGTCGGGACATCCAGCCGCAATGACCGCGGCCGCTGCCGGCGATTCTGACGGCAGCACGCAGAACGGTTCGGGCAGCCACTGCGCGCCCCACACCAGGGCGACGCGCAGGCTCGGCGCTTGCCCCACCGTGTCCGCTCGCTGTACCGACGCGAAATCGCCTGTCACCTGGAACTGAATCTGCGCGAGCGGCGTGACCGGAGTGTTGAGGCCAACCAGCTTGCCACAACCGCCGACGGCAATACAGGCAGCCGCAGCCATTGTCAGCATTCTGTTCAGTGTTGCCATGTGACCCCCAATCCGCTGGTCCAGCCAGCGCGCGTCCCGCCGTGGAGCCCGTGCAGCGTCGGCCCGCCACTGACGCTCATGCCCCAGGCATCCCAGATGCGCAGCACCACGATGCCTTCGATGTCAACCGCTGGCAGCATGGCCCAAGCTGTGGTCTCCGCCTGACTGCCCGAAAGCCCGGCCCGCGCCGCCTGGTCGCGCGTGCTGTTTTCGTACACCAGCGTCCCGCCCACGCCCAAACGCAGCCCGAACAAGCCCCGCCCCACAGCGTGCTGGATCTGACCGCACAGGCGCAGTCGGATGTCATCGTTTCTGACAGCTTCGGTCAGCGAGTACTCGGTTGCCGTCGACCACGAGGCGTACGCGCCCCAGGCCAGCAGCCCGCCGCGGGTCGCGACGCGCGTGAAGGCCGCTCCGACCCCGGTGGACATCCCCGTGACCAAGGCGGCCGGCAAGGCCAGCACGAGCTGGCCTTCGATGGTGTTCTTCGGCAATGGAGACGACTCTGTCGCGGTCTGCGCGCGGGCGCTGCTGGCGTGGCCAAGCACCAACAACGACGCAACGATTGCACTGGCGCAGAAGGCCCGCCCAACCGTCGCAACGCCAATCGCAGTGTCCTTGCGCGAATGGCGATGACCACAGACGACTCGCGGACACGACACCGAGGGGACGCAGTTTTCTGGTTTCGCCTGGTTCACGACGTCTGCGGGAAACCTACGCGACATTTGGATGAGAATCCCTCGCAACCGTGCCTGCTGCTTCATGGTTCCGTCATCTGCCGCAGCGAGGCGCTATCCACTGGCGCGCTCCAGTCCCAGCCACGACATGCCACGTCTGGCATTTCCGCGCCCAGCCTGTCCACAAAAGCCTTGAGCGCGCCCTCAGAATCCTGACCTGAATAGGTCATGCTCACCTCGCTGACGGTATGATGAAGACGGACGGAAAAGAACCACGCAGCGATTTCCCAGACGTCGCGCTCCGACCTGGCGTGGCTGTCGGAAGCCGACGACGGCAGTCGGCCACCGAACCCGCCTCGTCCCATGCCGCCTCCGCCGCGCCCCATTCCTCGCCCGCCCCCTGGTCCCGCTCCTGATCCACCATAGTTGCCCTGCCCCGTCGGCGATTGCGCGCTCGCTGGCTTCGACGCGTTTCCCACACCGGCGTCGGTCGTGGCTCGCGCGGGCTGCCCGGTCATGCTGATGACCACGATGGTGTCGCCCTTGGCCCGTGCGCCGAACCGGTCGAGCAGCTCATCCGAGACGCCATTCTCTTTGGTATAGATGTCAACCGCGGAGATAAGATCCGCATTGCTATTGACCAGGTCGTTCGTGTACGCGGCCTCGCAGGCCGTCTGGCTGAAGGGCCGCGACAGCGCTGCACCAAACTCCGCCCAGGCTCCCGGGCTCATGCGGCCGTTTCTGAAGATCCCGTACACCGACACGGTCTCAATCTTGGGAGAGTCCGCGCTGCGGTTGACGCTGAATTGCGACTGGCCTTCCACCGATGTCGCGCAAGCCGCCATCACACAGATCGCCACCTGGCTCAAGCACACGCCGCCCATGGCTCGGGCGCCGTCAGCACGGTTCACGACTCCTCCTCTGGTGGCATCTGGCTCATGGATAGTGATGTCGTGCTCTCCCTGGGACGGCGGGAGGCGGCGAGATTCTAGCTCCCCAACCTGAAGCTGGTGTTGTGCAGACGTGTTGCCGGAAGGTAAAGCTGTGTAAAGTGGCGGTCGCCCAGACCCAGCAGTGTCCTCGAGAAGCCCATTGCCGTCGACCCCCGCGTCTCTCCGCGTCTACGGCGCCCGCGATTGCAACCATCCGCTGGCTTCCCGATCTGATAGACTACGGCCTCATCCATGTTCCTGACCCTCCTCATCGGAGCGATGACGGTCGGCTCGCTGCACGCTGTGGCACCTGACCACTGGGTGCCGTTTGCCGCCGTGGCGCGCGGCCGGTCCTGGCCTGCCGGACGCACCGCACGCGTGACCTTCCTGTGCGGCTTCGGCCACGTCAGCGTGTCCGCGTTGCTGGGAGTGCTCGCCCTCTTCGTCGGGCTGGAAGTGATGAAGAGCTTCGGCAGCAGCATGGGCTCGGTGGCAGGCATCCTGCTGGTGGGCTTCGGCCTAGCCTACGGGGTGTGGGGCCTGCGCCGCGCCGCGGGCCAGAAGATGCACGGGCACCAGCATCACCACTACGACCACGTTCACGATCCCTCGCGCGCGTCGGTGTGGGGACTGTTCCTGCTCTCCTGCATCGACCCGTGCATCGCCGTGGTGCCTATCCTGTTCGCAGCGGCTCCGCTGGGCGCGCCGTCGGCTGCCGTGGTGGTGGTGGCCTACGAGGCCGCCACGTTGCTGACCATGGTCGCGCTGGTTCTGCTAGCGCGGGCCGGTGCCACGCGCCTGCGTTGGCACTTCCTCGAACACTACGCCGACGGCGCAGCCGGCGCGCTGATCGCCGTGGTGGGCGGGGTTCTGCTGGTGCTGGGCCTGTAGACCGCCCGCTGCAACGACCCCGCGGCAGTTTGTCGCGACCAGCCTTGGCCACGCGACAAGGAGTCGCTGCACCGATGCTGCCGTCTCCTGCGTCGTTAGGAAGAGAGCAGCGTCCGGTCGTGGCATGGCCGATGCAGCGTTCCGGTCAGTACAGGCCAAACGAGGTGTCACATGACCAGCGACTACGTCAAGCGCGAGTTCACATTGGAAGAATTGGCGCGCGCGGCGCAAAGGCAGATGACAGTCTCGCGCATTGTCATTGCTGATGACGATCCCGACAGTCTGGAGTTGCTGCGCCTGGCTCTAGGGAACCCCCTGATCGAGATCTGCGAGGCAACCAACGGAGCAGAACTGGTGCAGCTCTTGGCTGACGACGGCCCGTTCGATCTGGTGATAACCGACATCCACATGCCGTGGATGGAAGGACTTCAGGTGTTGCGCTCCGCGCGCGCGGCGGAAGTCAAGGCCCCAGTCCTGGTGATCACCGGGCTGCCAGGGACCGACCTGCAGGCCAAGGTCGATCGCCTGGGCAACGCGAAGCTTCTGCGCAAGCCGTTCGGAATTCCCGAGTTGCGCGCGGCGGTCGCCGAGCTGATGGCGGGGCGAGCCGTGGCGTGATCGCCCGCGACCTACGCGGCACCGGTCGTCACGATCGCGACTTGTCGTCTTCTCCCGCTTCGCGTGAGGCGAGCCGCTGGATGGTCCGGCGATCGATGCCGAGAATGCTGGCCGCCGAGGTCTTGTTTTGACCGGTGTGCTGCAGAACTCTTTCGATGTAGCGGCGCTGCAGCTCCTCCAGTGTCGGCCAGTCGCTGTGGATGGCGGACAGGCTGACCGGCGCCGCGCCGGCGCTGAGCGCGGGAAGATCGCCGGGCAAGATCACCCCGCGCTGGGACATGGCCACCGCGCGCGCCAAAGCGTTGTCCAGTTCCCTGACGTTACCGGGCCAGGAGTAGCTGCGGATGCGGTACATGGCCTCCTCGCTGATGTGCGGCTCGGCGCGACCGAGGAGCGCGGCGTGGCGTGCGGCGAGATGAAGGGTCAGGGCGATGACGTCGTCACCTCGTTCGCGCAGCGGCGGAACCCGCAACGAGACCACGTTGAGGCGGTAGGCCAGATCCTTGCGCATGCGTCCCGCGCTCACCTCGGCGTCCAGATCGCGGTTGGTCGCGGAGATCACCCGAACGTCCACCTTGACCACCGCGGAGCCACCCACACGCCGGACCTCGCTTTCCTGCAGAACACGCAGCAGTTCCCCCTGCATCTTGCTCGGGACGTCCCCGACCTCGTCCAGAAAGATGGTGCCCCCCTCGGCCGTCTCGAACAAACCCTTGTGGGAAGCGCTGGCGCCCGTGAACGCGCCGCGCTCGTGCCCGAACAGCTCGCTTTCGAGAATACCCTCGGCCAGCGAGGCGCAGCTGAATGCGACGAAGGGATGGTCAGCACGGCGGCTGCGCTCGTGGATGGTGCGCGCGACCAGTTCCTTGCCCGAGCCACTCTCGCCCACGATCAGAACGGTGGCGTCGGTGGGCGCCACCTGGGCAATCTGTTTGTAGAGATCCAGCATGGGAGGGCTGGTGCCCACCAGCACCTTGCGCCCGGCGATAGCGGAACGGAGCGAACGGTTCTCCGTGGCCAGGCGTCGCCGCTCCAGCGCGCGGGCCACAGTGCTTCGCAGCGCCACGATGTCCACCGGCTTGGCCAGATAGTCGGCCGCTCCACTGCCGATGGCGTCCATCGCGGCGCCCGGCTCGGCGTAGGCAGTGATGAGAACCACAGGGGTGTCAGGAAACTGCTTGATGACTGCGGCAAGCACCTCCAGGCCGCTGGCGCGGGCCATCTGCACGTCACTCAGCACCAGATCGAATGTCCCCTGGGCCAGTCGGTCAAGCGCCTCCTGGCCGTCCGTGACGGTCACCACGTCGTAGTGGTCACGTCGAAGAACGGTGGCCAGAAGTTCAAGCGTCAGGTCATCGTCCTCGGCGATCAAGATCCTGCCGGGCGAACCCACGCGGGAAAGACTATCATGGAGATTCCGTGACGCCGATCCGGTTTCGAAGGAGGGGCAATTTGAGCAGCGAAAATCCGAGGGCCGTGACGCTATCGAGCTGGCCCGTGGTTGTCGCGCTCGGGCTGGTGACGCTGCTCATCATGGGAATGCTCGGGCTCGACCTGTACTTTTCTGAGCAAGAGGCGAGCAGGACAACCGACGTCATCGAGAATGCGCAGCGCTCGATCATCTTGCTGAATGACATCCGAACCCACGCCAGACAGTTCGCCACGACGGACGACGAGCCCGAGAGCAGCCATGCGACGACCGCCATCGCGGCGGCTTCACGTAGCTACGATCCCATCGCGACCTACCGGGGAGAACGCGAGGAGTGGAACCACCTCCAGGATCTGCTGCGGCAACTACTGGCTGGACCCGGGAACCGCCAGCGCTCAGCCTTCATCGAACGCGAGATCGACAAATCCGTCGACAAACTGGTGGCGATCAACAGTAGCGCGGGCATGGGCAACCTGACCGCGATCCGCGCCGCACATCGGCAGGCGCTGTGGAGCGACGCGGTTGTCGGCGGATTCGTGCTCGCAACCGTGACTCTCATTTCTCTGTGGTTGCTTCGCGTGCTCACCCGCCAGCGACGGCTGATTGTCGAACGTGTCCAGTTCCTCAACGAGAAAAACAACGAACTGGAGGCCTTTGCCGGGCGCGCGGCCCACGACCTGCGCAGCCCGATGAACCCGATCCGTGGGTACGCGGACCTCATCCTCGAGTCGCCGGGGTTGCCGGAAGACGTCATGTCGATGGCGCAACGGATCCGGCGAGCGGTCGACCGCATGACCCACGTGGTTGACAGCATGCTTGCGCTGTCGGTTTCAGGGCGTCCGCCGCCGGGACATTCGTCGTCGGCCCTGGTCATCGAGCGGCTGATCGAGGAGATCGGACCGGAGTTGCAGGGGGTCGATGTGGTGACCAAGTTGCGCGGCGGCCGGGTGGCCTGCGCGGAGGATGTCCTGTCCCAGATCATGCGCAACCTCATCGGCAATGCCATCAAGTTCCGCGCGCACTCGCGGCTCCTGCGCATCACCATCGAGACCTGCGACGTCGGGACGATGGTCGAACTGGCCGTCGAGGACAACGGCCTCGGGATGGATGCCGAGAGCGCCCGGCACGCGTTCGAGCCCTTTTACCGAGGCCAGATGGACCGCGAGCTTCCTGGTCACGGCCTCGGCCTGGCCATCGTCGACCGCACCACGCGATCGCTGGGGGGAACCTGCGAACTGTCATCAGTGCTGGATCGCAGCACGCGCATCGTGGTCCGGCTTCCTCGGGCTTGACGACGAGATCTCGATCGGCCAGGCAAATGGTGCCGCAGGCCTGCCGATCGATGCCACGATTCAGCGCTCCGCGAAGTGGGGTAGACTCTGTCCGGCATGCCATTCGCCTGTCGCGACGCCCGGCCCGCGGTCAGATTCCCCTCGCGGCCCCGATTCGGCAGACTGACGCGCGTCACCTTCGATGGAGCTTGAGCCGATGATCGATTTGGGCGGATGGATGCGCAGACTGCCTGGCCAGCTGTTCGCAGCCGCGCGCCGTGTGGATCCCGTGCTGCTGTCCGCGATGGTGATTGGGTTGCTGGTGCGTACGTGGGCCTTCGGCAGTATCCCGCCCGGCCTGAACCAGGACGAAGCCTCTACCGCGTACGACGCATTTTGCCTGATCCATTACGGGATGGACCGCAACGGATTCCATTTGCCGGTGATGCTCGTGTCGTGGGGGTCGGGGATGTACTCGTTGGCCGCCTATGTCGCGGCACCCTTCATTGGGCTCCTGGGATTGAGTGTCTTCTCGGCGCGATTGCCATTTCTTGTGGCAGGTTTCGCCGCGATCCCCCTTCTTTACCTGCTCCTGTGCGACACAGTCGATCGGCACACCGCACGCATCGGAGCGGTGCTGCTCGCGCTCAGTCCTTGGCACATCATGGTGTCGCGCTGGGGGCTCGACTCCAATCTCCTGCCGTTCGTGTTCCTGCTTGCCACTGTACTTCTGGTGCGCTCGCTCAGGCGGCCGGTTCTACTGGTAGCGGCGTGCATCGCATATGCCCTGGCGCTGTACAGCTACGGAACGGCGTATGTGGTGGTGCCCGTCTTCCTGGTACTGGTCGGCATCTACGGCGTACGCCACCGCCGATGGCCGCTGGCAACAATTCTCAGGTCAGCCGGCGCCTTTGCTTTGGTCGCAACGCCGATAGTGCTGTACCTGCTAGTCAACCGGTTTGGCTGGCAGTCCATCCGAACGCCTTTCTTCAGCATCCCGCGATTGACCGGTGTGCCGCGCTATCAAACCATGGGCAATCTGAACGTTCTTTCGGCGGAATTCTTCCCGCGCGCGGTGTCCAACCTGAAGATCGCCTGGAGTTTGTTCCGCTCGCAGAATGACGAACTCATCTGGAACGGGGTACCTGGCTACGGCATCCTCTACTGGTTCTCCCCTGTGCTGGTTGTGGTCGGAATGGCGGTGTTGGTCGGCCAAAGCATGTCTTCCCGCTTTCAGAGCGCGTTCTTCTTGCTCGCCTGGTGCGTCGCCGCCATGGCGCTGACGGCGTTCGTCTCGGTGAACATCAACCGCGCAAATATCGCGCTGGTGCCTTTCGTGTTCTGTGCGGCCATCGCGTGCGGATTCCTCTGGCAGCATAAACTGATCGCAATTACGCTGTGCTTGCTCTTCGGGCTATCGGGAATCGGGTTCATCTCGAACTACTTCGGTCCCTACCGTGAACGAGCCGCACCGGCTTTCTTTGCTTCATTCGGCGAGGCCATTCGCTACGCCAGCGCGCAGACCGAAGGCGAAATCTGCATTACCAGCCACGTCAGCATGCCGTACATCTTCGTGCTCTTTGCTAACAGAGAAGATCCGCGTGAGTTTTACCGGACCGTGCACTACGACAACCCGGGAGCGGAATTCCAGAATGTCGCCTCCTTTTCTCGCTATCGCTTCGGCTTCCAGAACTGCAGTGAGGCGGCCAGGGTCTTGGTCGTCACCCACGACGAAGAAGAGGGACTTGCTGGCGAGCAGTTTTCCGCAAAGCGCTTTGAGCGCTATACGGTGCTGACTCGGCAGGAGCCGCTGTTCCGACCGCCGGAAGACGGGCCGCACACGAACGACCTGCAACGGTTGACTTTCGCCGCGAAGCCCACGACGTCCGCCTCTCCGTCGTCTGCGACAAACGCTTCGTTCGTCACCCTGTTCAACCAACAGAAGTACGACGAAGCTCTGCACGTGGCATTGTCACTGCGGGAGGAGCAGGGCTCGCCCGACCCCTCGCTCTTGAACAACATCGGCCTGTGCTACTACAAGCTAGCCCGCTATCCCGAGGCCGAGCGCGCCTACCTGGAGGCCATCAAGCTCCGGCCGGAATACGAAACGGCCATGGACAACCTGTCGCTGGTCTACGCCAGGCAGAACCGTCTGGACTTGGCCGTCTCCTATGCCGAAAGGGCCCTGCAGTTGCGGCCCGGCGATCCAGGCATCAGTCGCCATCTGGCAAGCTACCGCCGCCGAGAATCCGAGGCGGGCGCTGCCGCTAGCGCGAAGTAGATCCGGCGCGCGAGGCAGAGGGCGAAGCCGCGAGCAGGACGGGGCGATGATTGGCTGTCTCGGGCATCGACGCCAAGTCAGACAAAGCGGGCTTCCGGCCGCAATGGGTTGATATCGGTCTCGGTGGATTCTGGATCATCAAGCGCACCGGTGAGATCGAACGGATGAGAATCTATACCGAGTGAGCGCGTGAATAGCTGAAATAGCCAACTTTGATCCACAGTCCACGAGATGCTGGCTAGAACAGCATGGCGACTGTGATCGAGAACGCCTTGAAATCATCTCCCGAAGGGCTGTCGCTGCATTGTTCGGACTGGCCAGGTTCCGTCACGCACATATGGGTCGCGTGACGGCCGACGAAGCTGACCAATCCACCGACCGCAATATTACCGACCGGAATGGCGGCGCCCAGGTTGAATCCGTAGGCCAGACCTCTTGCCGAGGTGTCGGCCGACATGCCGTTCATCGAAGCTGTGCCTGACATGCCGAACGCACCGATCTTTGGCCCGAAGAACCCTTCGATCTGTCCATTGCCGAAATGAATCAGCGGGCTGAAGAGCACATCCACCATCACCTCGGTGACATCCATCCCACTAGGGACGTCCTTGGGGTTCATCACATCGATCGTCATTTCCCCGTTGAGAGACACCATAGGATTTATGTGCCCGCCCAGCAGGGCGCCAATACGGAAGCCGGGATCCATAGAATCCCCGGAACTTCCAACCGGGATGTGCAACCCGAGGTATGGCATGGCGAAAAAACCTCGACGAAAGCCCGGTTCTGAAAACCCCGAGGCCATGGTCGGTGGGGGGTATGCCGATGGCGCAGGTGCGGGCGGATAGGCAGGAGCCGGCGGCGGGTACTGATAGGCGGGAGCAGGAGCAGGGACAGGCGGTGGGGTAGGCGGCGGGGGGATCGGTGGCGCGGCAGATGCCGGTGGCGGGGGCATCGGCTGACTGGCAGATGCCGGCGGCGCCGGGTTGCTTCCGCCAGCGGGTTGGTATTGGGCCATTGTGGTGCTTTCTCCCAGCAAGGCCAAAGCGCCAATCAAGCCAAACCCGAAAGACAATCCAGGCCGCATATTCATGACAATCCCTCCTGAGGATAGTGAAGAATCGGCGCATCGTACTGCGTCGATCCACCCGTTGACAAGCGAGATGATCTACCCTGGATCTCGGAGCATCGGAGATACGGTGTGGGTGGACGTCGTAGTGAATGCAATCGTGCTTTCGCGCCCCGGACATCTGCAGTAGCGTAAACGGCATGACCCGCCCCGCGATGAAGTACCTGGCCATCCTGGTCGTGCTCGGCGTGGGCACCGTCGGCCTCCTTGTCAGGGCACTGCTGGCCAATCGCGAGAACGGGCGTGCGCGCCAGGCCGAGACGTGTCCCGCCCCGGCATGGACGCCGCCGTTGCAGTCCGAAGTCCCGGCGGCTCGCTTTCGGCCAGAACCACCGAGAGCGAGCTTGAAGACGCTCCCGGCCTCCAAGCCCACCCTGATAGCGCCAACCCTGATACGCGAGGCAAGCACGGAAGCCGCCCCAGAACTCCCGGGGGACAAACTCACGGGAGAACTCATCGCCGTGCAAACCGAGATGGCACGAACCCAGTTCCAGATCCGCATACTCGAAGCAAAAGGGCTGACCCGAGAAGCGGGCGAGCGCAGGGCCAGCTTGCAGGATCTCGGGAAGAGAGCCGCCACCCTCCGCGAGCAGGTGGGGTCCAATCCAGAGGCGACTCCCATCGGGACCGACCAGCCCAAGCCATGACGGGCCACCCTCCCACTTTGCGCTCGCCGACGCGACGCGCATGATCTTTTCTCTTCCGTGCCTTCCCAATAACGTGTAGTTCTCGACCCGATCGAGACATCGGCAATCTCAACGAGAAAGGCTACGAAGATGGTGCGAGTGAGTTTTCTGAAGAAGGCGTTTGTTCTAGTGTCCTTGGTGCTCGCCGTGGGCACGTTCACGGGATGCGGAGGTGGCAGTAGCTCCTCGTGGGAGCAGTGCCAGGTGGCTAACGTCTGCGGAAGCTCGGACTATACGCTCTCTGCCTGCTGCACCAGCGCCCAATGCTATTACAAAACCAGCGACGGCCAGAACTTTCCGTGTGCCGGAACCAATTGCAGCGCTGCCGCGCAAGACGCCGCCAGCTGGTGCGTGTCCCAGTAGTTCGCACGGACTTGCTATCGCTCGGAGAAACCCCTCGCACGGCCGCCGCGAGGGGTTTTCGTTTATTTTACCTGCTCGTTCTTGTTCATGTGGGAAAGGACGCAGTAGCCGGTTCGCTTGGGAATTCGTGGCCGTGATATGCTTGCCGGATGCGCGAACGACCATGCCTGTGCATAGCTGTTTTGTTTGCTGTCGGCTGCGGAGCATCGAACTCCGGCAACAACGGCACGGGTGGGACGTCTGCCACCGGCGGAAGTTCGAGCCTGGGTAGTGGTGGGAGCACGGGCGCAGGCGGAAGTGCCACCGGTGGCACAGGCGGCCCAGGAGGCACGCGCGCGCCTAGCAGCGGAACCATCACCAGCGCCGGGAACCCCAACGGCTCGTGTAGTTCCGGCGTTCCCGCCAGGGGCCAACCCGCCGACACTTCCAGTCCAACCACCGTGGTGGGAACCGGCACCGAGGCAAGTTGCACGTTGGCCCAGCTCAAAGCCGCGGCAACCGCCGGCGGCGTGATCACCTTCAACTGTGGCAGCGGCCCCGTCACCATTCTGGTCACCGCCACGCTCAACCTTCCGACTAGCAAGAACACCCTTATCGACGGCGGCAACAAGATCACGCTCGACGGTGGCGGTGTCGTACAGATCCTGAATTTCAACAGCCCCGGTTTTCAGACCAATACCATGGGACTGACGTTGCAACACATCACGCTCATCAATGGCAAGACCACGCCCACCCAGGCCATCCCTACCGCTCCTGCGCCCTGTTCGCAGGGATGGGACGATGGCGAAGGAGGCGCGCTCTACATGAGGGACGGCAACCTCACCATCATCGATTCGATCTTCATGAACAACCAGGCCGCCCCATTGGGGCCGGACACTGGCGGCGGCGCCATCTATGTCCTGGGCAGCAAGAACGGCGTGCTCATCGTGGGGAGTACCTTCAGCAACAACGCCGCCAGCAACGGCGGTGCGGTCGGATGCCTCTTCTCCGAACTTGATGTCTACAATAGCTTGGTCAGCAACAACACCGCGACCGGCAATGGGGCCAACAACGACGACGCGAGCAAGTGTTCCGTCATCAACAACGGGCAGAACGAGGTTGGATCGGGCGGAAACGGCGGCGCGCTGTACAGCGACGGAAACTCAGTGAACGTCACGCTTTGCGGGGACGCCATTCTCAACAACAGCGCCGGCGTGAACGCCTTCGGCGGCGGCCTCTTCTTCACCAGCAACGACATGGGCGGGACGCTCACCATCGCTGACACCACGATGACGGGAAACACCGGCGGTTCTTGGACGCAAGTTTCCGGCGGCAGCGTCACCAACGCCGGAACCGCGGTCGGCACCAACGCAAAGAGCATCACCGTCACCAACTCGACCTTGCAGGGCTACCCCTGATACTGCTAGCCCTACTCTCTCGCTCCCCGCTGCCTGCGCGAGAATCGATCCAGGATCAGGTACACCACCGGGGTGGTAAACAAGGTCAGCATCTGCGACAGCAGCAGGCCGCCCACGATGGCGATGCCCAGTGGCCTTCGCATCTCGGAGCCGGTGCCGTGACCCAAGGCCAGCGGCAAGCCACCCAGCAGTGCCGCCATGGTGGTCATCATGATGGGCCGGAAGCGTAGCAAACAGGCATGGAAGATGGCGTCGCGGGTGGACAGGCCCTGCTCGCGCTCGGCCTGCAGCGCAAAGTCGATCATCATGATGGCGTTCTTCTTCACGATGCCGATGAGCAGGATCACGCCTATGAGCGCGATGATGCTGAATTCGGTGTGCATGAGCATGAGCGCTAGCAACGCGCCCACACCCGCCGAGGGCAGCGTGGACAGAATCGTCACCGGGTGAATCAGGCTTTCGTACAGCACGCCGAGAACGATGTACACGGCCAGCAATGCGGCCAGGATCAAGAGGGGCTGGTTTGAAAGAGAATCCACAAAAGCCTTGGCCGTGCCTTGTGGTGAAGCCACCACACCCGCGGGCAGGCCGATGCGTGCTTCAGCGTTGTGAATCGCATCCAGTGCCTGACTGAGCGATTTTTCCGGCGCCAGGTTGAACGACAACGTGACCGCGGGAAATTGGCCTTGGTGGCTGATGGACAGTGAAGTGCGCGAAGGCGTCCAGTCGGCGAACGTAGAGAGCGGGACCGCGGCGCCACTGAGAGAGCGGACGTACATGTTGTCGAGCGCGACCGGTTGCCCCGCCAGTCCGGGCTTGGCCTCCAAGACCACGCGATACTGGTTGAGTTGCGTGTACATGGTCGCCACCTGGCGCTGGCCAAAGGCATCGTAGAGAGTGCCGTCCACTGCCTGCAGCGACACGCCCAAGCTGGACGCCATGTCGCGATCGACTTCCAGATTGAGCTGCAAGGCATTAGTCTGCTGATCGCTGGCCACGTCACGCAGCTCAGACAGAACCTTGAGCGTGTCGAACACGCGCGGCGCCCACTGGTTGAGCTCGTCGAGGTTCGCGTCCTGCAAGGTGTACTGGTATTGCGTGCGCGAGCCTCGCCCGCCCATGCGTACGTCCTGCACCGACTGCAAGAACAACACGATACCCGGGATCTGCGCCAGCTTGGGGCGCAGATCGGTTATGACCTGGTCCGATGTCTGACTCCGCTGTTCCAACGGTTTGAGCTGAATGAAGATGTTGCCGGTGTTGCCCGACGATCCACTGCCGCCGATGAAGGTGACCATCTTCTCCACCGCAGGATGGGCCAGCACCACCTTGTTGACCGCCTCCGCTCGATCGCGCATGGCCGGGAACGATATGTCCTGCGGTGCCTCGGCCACACCAGCGAGCTGGCCAGTGTCCTGCTGGGGGAAGAGTCCCTTGGGTACTGCCTTGTAGAGAAACACGCTGAGCACAGCCGCGCCGATCGTGATGAGCAACATGAGATGGTGGTGGCGGAGCACCCAATCGAGCCCGCGCCGGTAGCCGCCCAGCATTCCGTTGAAGAACCCCTCGGACACCCGGAAGGCGAAGCCGCGCGGCTGCTCGGTTTGCAGGCGCAGCAAGCGCGACGTCATCATGGGCGTCAGGGTGAGCGAGATGATCGCCGAGATGGAGATGGACACCGCCAGGGTGACGGCGAATTCGCGAAACAGGCGGCCCACAATGCCGCCCATCACCAGAATCGGGATGAAGACGGCCAGCAGAGACACGGTGATGGAGACGATGGTGAACCCGATCTGTCGCGCCCCCTTGAGAGCTGCGTGCAGCGGTGTCTCTCCCGCCTCGACAAAGCGCGAGACGTTCTCCGTGACCACAATGGCATCGTCGACCACGAAGCCGGTGGCGATGGTCAGCGCCATCAACGACAGGTTGTTCAGGCTATAGCCCAGCATGTACATGGCGGCAAAGGTGCCCACCAGCGAAAGCGGGACCACCACGCTCGGGATCATGGTGGCGCGCAGGTTGCGCAAGAACGCGAAGACCACCAGCACCACGAGAAACACGCTGATCAGCAGGGTGCGCTCCACATCGCGCACCGACGCGCGGATGGTGCCGGCGCGATCCACTGCCACCTGGATGTCGATGCTGGGCGAAACCGACTGCGCCAGGCTGGGCAGCATACGCTTGATGCGATCGATAACCTCGATGATGTTGGCCCCCGGCTGGCGGCGGATGAGCAAGGACACCGAGCGCGTGCCGTTGGTCCAGGCCGCCACCCGATTGTCCTCCACGTCGTCGATGACCCGCGCCACGTCGCCCAGGCGCACGGCCGCGCCGCCCTGATAGTTGATGACCAGATCGCGGAAACTCTTCGCCCCGAGCAACTGATCGTTGGAGGCGATGGTCTGCGCCTGGTGTGCGCCTGACAGTGTGCCCTTGGGCTGGTCGACCGTGGCCTGGCTGAGCACGGTGCGCACGTCCTCCAGGCCCAGCCCCAGACCCGCGAGCACAGCCGGGTCGACCTGCACGCGCACGGCAGGGTTCTGGCCGCCGCCCACGAAGACCTGGCCCACGCCCTGCACCTGGGCGATCTTCTGCGCCAGGATGGTATTGGCGGCGTCGTAGACCTGGGCCAGTCGCAAAGTCTTTGACGTCAGCGAAAGGATGAGAATGGGCGCGTCGGCGGGATTGACCTTGCGAAAGTTGGGACGGGTGGGCAGGTTGGGCGGCAGATCGCCCGCCGCCGCGTTGATGGCGGCCTGCACGTCACGCGCGGCTGAATCCACGTCGCGGTCCAGGTCGAACTGCAAGGTCAGGCTGACCGAACCCAACGAACTGATTGAAGTGATCTCGGTCAGGCCGGCAATCCGACCAAAGCGACGTTCGAGCGGCGTGGCCACCGCCGAGGCCATGGTTTCGGGACTGGCTCCTGGCAGAGCTGCATTGACGTTGATGGTGGGGTAATCGACGCGCGGAAGCGGCGCCACCGGAAGCTGGGTGTACGCGGTGGCTCCCACCAGCAGCAGGGCCGCGGCCAGCAGTGAGGTCGCCACCGGACGCCGAATGAAGGGTTCGGAGATATTCACGGCGCGCTGTCTGGCACCGGACCCACTGCGACAGCCCGAGCACGTCCGGGACGCAGCAGGCGAGCCAGCCTATCCATGTAGAGGTAGATGACCGGCGTGGTGTAGAGGGTCAGCAATTGCGAAATCAGCAGTCCACCCACAATCGAGATGCCGAGCGGGCGCCGCAGTTCGGAGCCGGTGCCGCTGCCCAGAGCCAGCGGCAGCCCACCCAGCAACGCCGCCATGGTGGTCATCATGATGGGCCGGAAGCGCAGCAGACAGGCCCGCACGATGGATTCCCGCGGTGGCAGTCCGTCCACCCGCTCCGCCTCCAGCGCGAAGTCGATCATCATGATGGCGTTCTTCTTCACGATGCCAATCAGCAACACGATGCCGATGAGGGCGATGATGCTGAACTCTGTCCCGGTCAACATGAGCGCCAGGAACGCGCCCACTCCCGCGGAAGGCAGCGTCGACAGAATGGTCACCGGGTGGATGTAGCTCTCGTAAAGCACGCCGAGCACGATGTACACCGTGAGCAAGGCGGCCAGGATGAGAAACGGCTCGCTGGCCAGCGCGCTCTTGAATTCCTGCGCCGTGCCCACGAAGTTGGCGCGCACCGTGGCCGGCATGCCGATCTCGCGCTCGACAGCGTGGATGGCATTGACCGCATCGCCCAGTGCCAGACCCGAAGCCACGTTGAATGAAATCGTCACTGCCGGGAATTGCCCCTGGTGGGTGACGGCCAGGGGCGTGCGCGAGGGCTCGAAATGGGTGAACGCGCTCAATCGCACCTGATCGCCGGTTTGCGCGCGTACATAGATATTCTCCAATGCCGCCGCGTTGTTCTGGAATTCCGGCTTCACCTCCAGGATGACACGGTACTGGTTGAGCTGGGTGAAGATGATAGACACCTGGCGTTGGCCAAAAGCATCGTAGAGCACGTCATCGATTGCCTGGGGCAAGATGCCAAAACGCGAGGCGGTGTCACGATCGACAACCAGTCCCAGTTGCAGGCCCGAGATCTGCTGATCGCTGGTCACGTCGCGCAGCGCGGGCAGGCTTTCCAGCCGGGCCAACACCCGCGGCGCCCATTCGCCGAGCTCTCCGGCGTCCGCGTCCTCCAGCGTGTACTGGAACTGCGTGCGGCTGACCCGGCTGTCGATTTGCAAATCCTGCACCACCTGGAAGAACACCGAAGTGCCCTCCACGCCCTGGGCGCTCACCCGCAGTCGCCGCAGGATCTCGGCCGCGCTCGCGTTGCGCGCCTGGCGCGGACGCAGGGTGATGGCCAGCCTTCCCGTGTTGGGCGTGGGATTGGTGCCGTCGGCCCCGATAAAGGACACGACCGATGCGACATCCGGGTCGGTGCGCACAACATCAGCCAGCGCCCGCTGCCGCGCCATCATGCTGGCGAAAGACACGTCGGCCGGCGCCTCGGTCACGCCCATGATCATTCCGGTGTCCTGTTGCGGGAAGAAGCCCTTGCGCACGATCACGGCCAGCACCACGGTCAGCGCCAGCGTGGCCACGGTCACCGCCAGGGTGGTCGGCTGGTGGCGCATGACCCAGCCCAGGCTGCGCTGGTACACGGCCATCATGGCGGAAAAACCGCGCTCGAACTGGCGCGCCAGCCACCCCGGCTGCTCGTGCGCGCGCAGTAAGAAGGCACACATCATGGCGGTCAAGGTCAGCGACAACAGCGCCGAGACGCCAATCGCGATGCTGAGCGTGACGGCGAATTCGCGAAACAGCCGACCGATGATTCCGCCCATGAAGAGCAACGGAATCAACACCGCCACCAGCGACACAGTCAGCGACACGATGGTAAAGCCGATCTGCTTGGCGCCCTTCAACGCCGCCTGGAAAGGCGGCTCGCCTTCTTCTATGAAGCGGGAGATGTTCTCGATCATCACGATGGCGTCGTCGACCACGAAGCCGGTGGAAATCGTCAGCGCCATCAGCGACAGGTTGTTCAGGCTGTAGTGGCACAGATACATGATGCCGAAGGTGCCCACCAGCGACAGCGGCACCGCCACACCGGGAATGATGGTGGCGCGCAGGCTGCGCAAAAACAGGTAGATCACCGCCACCACCAGCACCACGCTCAGCGCCAGGGTGAACTGCACGTCGTCGACCGAGGCGCGCACGGTTTCCGTGCGATCGCTGACCACCTTCACGTCCACGCCCTGGGGCAACGCGGTTTGCAGCCGCGGCAGCAGCGCCTTCACCCGCTCGGCCACTTCGATGACGTTGGCCCCTGGTTGCCGCTGCACACTCACGATGATGGCGCGTTTTCCGTCGGACCAGCCAGCCAGCTCGTCGTTCTCCACCCCGTCGATGACGTCAGCCACTTCCTGCAGCCTGACCGGCGCGCCGTTGTTGTAGGCCAGGACGAGGGGACGGAAGCTGGCCGCGCGCGCTAGTTGATCGTTGGTGGCTAGGGTGTAGTTCTGGCGTGGTCCGTCCAGGTTGCCCTTGGGTTGATTGACGTTGGCCGCGACCAGGATCTTTCGCACGTCGTCCAGGCTGAGCCCGGCCCCGGCCAGCGCCGCGGGATCGACCTGCACGCGCACGGCAGGCTTCTGCCCGCCGTTGATGGTGACCAATCCCACGCCCGCCACCTGCGCGATCTTCTGCGCCAGGATGGAGTCCGCCACGTCGTCGACCTGATCGAGCGGCAGGGTGTCCGAACTGATGCTCAGGGTGAGGATGGGCGAGTCGGCCGGGTTGCTCTTGCTGTAGGTGGGTGGCGCCGGCAGCGACGTGGGCAGAAGGTTCGACGCCGCGTTGATGGCGGCCTGCACGTCCTGCTCGGCCGCGTCGATATCGCGCCCGAGATCGAATTGCAGCGTGATTTGGGAATTGCTGAAGCTGGATACCGAAGTCATCTGGCCCAGCGCCGGCATCTGGCCGAACTGTCGTTCAAGAGGCGTGGTCACCGCCGAGGCCATGGTCTCGGCACTGGCCCCGGGCAGCGCGGTGGCCACCACGATGGTGGGATAGTCCACCTGGGGCAACGCGGACACGGGAAGCTGGCGGTAGCCGAGCAAGCCGGACAACAACAGCCCGACGGTCAACAAGGATGTCGCCACCGGACGCCGGATGAACGGCTCGGAGACGCTCATTGTTTCTCGCCGCGACCCTTACCGCCGCCCGGCTTGTCCGCACCGCTTGGCTTGCCCGCGCCGCCCCCGCGACCGCCGCCCTGCGCGCCCGACTCGCGCACCGACACCTTGCTGCCTGGGCGAAGCTGATTCTGTCCGTCGGCAACAACCATCTCGCCCTCACTCAAACCCTTGTCGACAACCGCCAGATCGCCGGCAGGCGAGACGGCCTCCACCGGCCGCACGGTGACGGTCTGGTCAGTGCCGATGACGTAGACGAAGGTGCCGTCGGGGCCGCGCTGCAGGGTCGAGGCGGGCACCACCAGCGCGCCCTTGCGCGTGGTGAGCAGCAGGCGCGCCTTGACGAACTGGTTGGGCCACAGGTGGCGCTCGGGGTTGGGCACGATGGCCTTCAGGCGCAGGGTCGAGGTGGCCTGGTTGATCTGGTTGTCGATGAGTTCGAGTTCGCCCTTGCCCAGTGCGGTCGCGCCATCGCGTCCGTACACCTCGACAGCGAGCTTACCGTGCGCCATCTGGTCGCTGATGCGCGGCAGTTCGTCCTGCGGCAGGTTGAAGATCACGGCCACGGGATCGAGTTGCGTGACCACCACGATGCCGCCCGGATCAGCGGCGTGCACCACGTTGCCGGGATCGACCAGACGCACGCCGGTGACCCCGTCCACCGGCGAGGTGATGCGGGCGTAGTCCAGATTCAGCCGTGCGCTCTCGATGGCCGCCTGGTCGATGCGGACCGCGCCGTCGGTCTGACCGGCGATGGCCTGATCGCTATCGAGCTGCTGCTGGGCGATGAGCTTCTTGCCCACCAGTTCCTTGTCGCGCTTCACCACCAGATTCGCGTTTTCTAGCTGGGCCCGGTCGCGCGCCAGCGCGCCCTCGGCCTGGTGCAGTTGAACCTGGAACGGCCGCGGATCGATCTGGGCCAACACCTCACCCTTGCGCACCGCTTGACCCTCGCTGAACAGAACCTGGACCAGCCGGCCGTCCACCAGGGAGCGGACCGTCACCGTCTTGTAGGCCACCACGTTGCCGATGCCTTCCAGGTAAACCGGCACGTCGCGCCGGACCACGGTGGCCGGCAGCACGGGCACTGGTCGCGCCGCACGCGGCTCGGCGGCCGCGGTTGACTTGCCTGAACCGCACGCCGACCAGGCACACAGGGCAACAATCCCGGCTGCCGCCAGGAGCTTCACCCGCACGATCCGGAAGTCAATGGCCAGCGACCAAGAGATAGGCTGCGCGTACAAGAAACCTCGGGACTTTCTCCGGTCAGTATCCCCAGCAAGAGGACCAACCGGCCAATTCCCTTGAGAAACTACCCGACGCGTCCGGTTTGTCAACGGGGCAATCTGGCGCAGCAAGGTCTGAATTCAATCTCGGCCGCGCCCAGGTCCGGAGATGCCGACCCGGCCCCGCAGTACGTCGCAGGCGAGGCGCAGGGTGCGGCTCGATGCTGACTTGCGGCCTCCGACCTCGTGAAGCGCAGCGGACGCACACAGGTTGCGTGCCAGCAGCCACAACTGGCGAGCCCGACGGCGCCGCGCGAGCGACATGCGAGACGCAGACGAGGCGCAGTCGCCCCATCGCCCAGTCTTATGCATGCGACCGTTTTCATCGCACGCAGGAATCTGCACGTCTCCCGGCAACCAGCGCCAATTTCGCGCCACAGGCAACGCCTGCGGATCCTTGTGATTGCAGTTTGCCGGACCCCGCCTGAGCCACGCCAGGTGCTTGCGTCGCATGTTGTATCCTCTGATGACGTCCGACGTGACAATAGCCATGGCCGTGTTGCAGGGGTGTTGCAGCCCAGTAAAGTTGTGTGAATCAGGCTGCAGCCGTCACTGGCCTACCCGTGCAGGCCGCAATCATTCGACTTCGGACGTGGATGGCAGGTCAGCGATGTCCGCCGCCGTGGCCCCCGCCGTGCCCACCGCCGAACCCACCACGCGAGCCACCGCCAGACCCGCCGTGAAATCCGCCGCCAGTGCTGCCGCGGAATCCGCTGACAGCGCGATACCCGCCGCCGACGCTGCCGCGGAATCCGCCCCCGACGCTGCCGCGATACCCAGCGCCGACGCTCCCGCGATAGCCGCCAGCGGAACCGCCGCGATAGCCACCGCCGACGCCGCCGCGATAGCCGCCGCCGTATCCGCCGCGGTATCCGCCCCAACCATACCCGCCCCGGTACAAACCACGATACCAGCCGAAGCCGAGGGGACCGCGGACGCCAAAGTAGGGATAGGGCCCCCAGCCCCAAACCCATGGCGCCGCCAGCCACATCCATCCGTAGCTGGGGTAGTACGCATACGAATAGGGATAGGCGTCGTTGGCCGTGCCTTCGTAGGTGTACTGGTTCCCGTACGGCATCCAGATCCAGCCGTACTGGCTGGTGTAGACCCACTGGCCCCCTTCCGCCGCCTGGCCTGCGGGTGCGGGCTGCTGCATCTGAGGCTGGGCCTGGCCCTGAGCTTGAACCGGTGGTGCCGGCGGCTGCTGTGGCGGCGCAGGCGGCTGCATATCGGGCGCCGACGTGGGCGGCTGTACCGACTGGGGCGGAGAGCCAGTCTGGGAAGCTGAAACCTGGCCCGTCGAATCCCCGACGACGGTCACATCCTGGGCCCGGGCAACGCCTGTGCCCAGAAGCAAGAAACAAAGGCATGCAGTCAGCTTGGTTTTCATAGCACCACCTCTGGGTGGGACGATCGTGTCCTCGTGTCTATTCTACGACAGATCCTATTAATGGTTCATGGAATCACCATCGAACAGGTGACAACTGCGAAGCGAGGCATCAGACCCGCGAGCGCCCTCTGACGCGCGCGAGGCTCTTGTCGCTGCCAGTCAGCAAGAAGCCAATTCCTCGAAGAACCGCAAGTCGCGAGACCGTTTTGCTCTCTTCGGGCCCCCATTAGAGCAATCATGCCCCCGGCCACTTCAAGGCTGTCACGGTTGAGCCGAAGGAAGGTCTTGCGTTCCTCACTGCGAAAGCTCCTGGGTCTCGTCACGGTAGCTGCCGTTTTGCTCGGTGGAAGTCTGCGCGCAAGCGCGACGACGTACATCTTCTCGACGTTCACGGGCGACGACGCCGTCGGCATGAAGCTGTCCATCTACACCTCGACCGACTCGATCAACTTCACCCTGCTGTCCGCCACCGGATTCGGCGGCAACACCAGCTACATCCGCGATCCCAGCATTATGAAGTACAGCGACGGGAAATACTACGTCACCTACACAGATCCGGAAACCGCCAACTGCTGCACTCCGGAGGACCATTTCGGCATTGCGGTTAGCTCGGACCTGATTAACTGGACCAACCTGACGACCGTGAGCGCAGGCGTGGCGGATGTCTCGCGCACCTGGGCGCCGGAATGGTTTGTCGAAGGCGACGGCACCATCAGGATCATCGCCAATATCGACACGGGGAACGAACTCCCCAATTTTCAACAGTATGTCTTCACCGCCCAAGACAGCACGTTGACATCCTGGAGTGGGCCAACCGAGCTTGGCATTGCAACGAACTACATCGACACATTCATCGCCAAGCTTGGCACCACCTATCACGCATTCCTCAAGAACGACGGAACGCGATATCTCGAGCACGCTACCGCAGAGAACCTAACCGGTCCCTGGACGTTCGTAGGCACGGGCGACTGGGCCGGATGGGGATCCGGACTGGAAGGACCGGCCATCGTCCAGCTAGACGATGGGCAATACAGAATGTACGTGGACCCGCAGCAAGGAGGTGTTCCCTACCAATATATGACCAGTTCCGATCTGAACACCTGGTCCGCGAAGACGAGCATGCCCGGCGCTGCGGGAGCTGTCGTCCGACACGGCACGATCATCAGAGACACGACGGGGTTCGGGTCCAATGGATTCCTCACGGCCGCGGGTGGCTCCTCGGGCACAGGTGGCTCGACCGGGGCGGGTGGCTCCTCGGGCACCGGCGGTTCAACCGGCGCGGCCGGCTCGACCAGTGCGGCCGGCTCCTCGGGCGTGGGCGGCTCGACAACAAGGGGTGGCGCCACGGCCACCGGCGGCTCGACGGCGGCTGCCGGCTCGGGTGCCGGGGGCTCGAAAGCGACTACTGGCTCCTCGGGCACAGGTGGCTCGATCGGAAACGGGGGATCGAAAACGACTGCTGGCTCGACGAGCACAACCGGCACTACTGGTGGTACCACAGGCGGAGCCGGTGGAAGCACGGCCGGCGCCGACGGAGGCGGCGGATCGGCAGCGGGCGGCGCCAGCGCAGAAACCGTCGACGCGGGCGTCGCGGCAGCGGGATCGACCGACACCGGGAGCATCGCCGCTGGCGGCGGCAGCGTCGCGGCCCCGGATGCAGCGATTTCAACCGGCGGCGCTGCCGGAACGACCGACATAGGCATGGCAGGCACCTGGGCTTCGGGCGAAGCCGGAAACGGGCGGAGCACCAGCGCCGCTGGCGGGACAACCGCGACGGGAGGCACACCTGACGCGGAAGCAGGGGCGCGGGCTGCCGCGACTGCTTCAGGCTGTGGCTGTGCGCTCAACCGCGGGTCATCGTCAACCCGAAGGTCGGAATGGCTGCTGTTTGCTCTGGTCGCGTTGGTCGTGCATTTCCGTCGGCGGCATCGGTAGCAGCGTTCTTTCCATTTCGCAGACAAGTCGACGCTCAAATGTTCGTGGTCGGCTCTGGCCAGTATGTTTTCGCTGCGCCGTGAGTGGCCTGGCCCGTCAGCGACGGCCAGCTACTCTGGTTTCCTAGTCGGATTTTTGAACCCGATCCTGCGGCGTCGTGCCCCTGTTGTTGCTGTAGCAATTTGCCGATGAGTACGGAAACCGACATGCACACACACCGATCCAAGCAGTTCGCAGCCACTTCTAGCCGAATTC
>Ga0181521_10002042_pt1 | contig 24462 bp, 13 predicted proteins | sample PEATcosm2014_Bin_32_FD_119764 | JGI IMG/M metagenome (GOLD analysis project Ga0181521, IMG submission 119764) | Peatland microbial communities from MTU Mesocosm Facility, Houghton, MI, USA - PEATcosm2014_Bin02_60_metaG | ecosystem: Environmental > Terrestrial > Soil > Wetlands > Peat | place...
AGCGTTGGCCCTGGCGTCCATCGCTTATAAATCCAAACGCCCGGTATTTCTGCACCAAAGCTACCTGATCGCTTTGGCGGTCCTCTTTCGCGCTCTGTTCCACAACTTCTACGAGCGCAGCTATTTTGCGGCGGATTTCTGGCATAGCCGATGGTGGTCGGTCGGTTCGACGGTCGCCATTCTGTTTCTGGTGCTCCCGGCTGCATTCAAGCTCCGCGGCGTTAGCGGCCAATCCGGCGAACGCGGGAATCGATTGATGCGAATGTTTGCGGCCCTCGACCGTCACCCTGAACAGATCTTCTTTTTCATCCCGCTATTTCTACTCACCGTTCTGCTGGCTCTGGAGATGAGAAGCGGCATGGTGACAGTGTCGTGGGGAGTGGAGGCCGTGGCCGTCTTTGTATTTGCGCTGTGGGTGGGGCAGCGAAGTTTTCGCCTCACGGGTCTGGGGCTGCTGCTGCTCTGCGTCGGTAAAATCGTGGTGGTGGACATTTGGGGATTGACACCCCGCGATCGCTACTTGACGTTCATTGTCCTGGGCACGTTGCTGCTGTTCGTTTCCTATCTTTACACTCGTTACAGGGAGGCGCTTCGGCGGTACTTATGAAAATACCGGTTTCACGCCAAGACGCAAAGCGCGCAAAGCGCGCAAAGGTTGGTAAGAACGTGGCAGATTGCGGGAGAAACTCCACTAGCTGTCATCCTGAGGAGCCGCAGGCGACGAAGGATCTCCGTAGTTCGTTGAGGCTACAACTGCCGAGATTCTTCGCTTCGCTCAGAATGACAGACTTCCTAAGGGACGTATGAAACATAGGCTCGTGCTTCTATCGGTCATCGTCCTCACCCTTGCGGCACTCATTGTCACAGAGAAGCGCAAGGTGAACGCGCCGGTGAGCCCCGACCCGATCTTGTATTCTGTCGCCGACACGGAACGGGAACTGGGGCGACTGCCCGTAGCGGCAACTCGGCTCTCAGACCGGGAAGAGATTCAAATCGGCGACGAGTTGGCCCGCAAGGCTCTCGCGAATTTCTCGTCCAGAACCAGGAAAACCGACCCAGCGGTTGAGGAGGTGGAGACTTACCTTAATCAGGTCGGGTCGCGCGTCGCAGCTCATGCTCATCGCAAGCTGCCTTATCGTTTCCATTACATTCGCAGCTCCGATTTCATTAACGCTTTTGCGCTGCCTGGCGGGCACGTGTTCGTCGGAGCGGGAATGCTGGACTTGATGGACAGCGAGGATGAGCTTGCTGACATCCTGGGTCACGAGATCGAGCACATTGACCATTACCACTGTGCCGAACGCGTACAACTCGAGGCGCGTCTCCGCCACCTGCCGCTTCGTGGATTGATCGAGTTGCCCGTTCAGCTTTTTGAGGTGGGCTACTCGAAGGACCAGGAGTTGGAAGCCGATCGCGAGGGCACGCGGCTGGCGGTATGGGCGTCGTACTCGCCGCTGGGGGCCATCCGGATGTTCGAGGCGTTCGACCGGCTCTACCGGGAACAAACCGCCGCAGCGCACTCGCCGCAGGAAGAGCTTACCCAAGTGGCGCTGAGTACTTTAGCGGGCTACTTCCGCTCTCACCCACAAACCTCGGAACGAATTGACCAAATCAAGCGCATGATTGCCGATGAGCATTGGGGTAACCTGACGAGTGAGCGGCCGCTTGAGGTCGCCTGGGTTTTCTGGACCAGACGCGCCCACCGTGCTTACTCCGCGGGGCGTTACCAGGAGGCGGTGGCGCTGGCAAAGCGCTCGGCGGAGGCGCACCCGCAGCAGCCACTCGCGTGGGAAGTCCTCGGCGCTTCGAATTTCGCGCTGGCTAATTTCTCGCAGGCTGCGGCGGAGTATCGCGCGCTCCTGGATTCTGCCCCCACGAGCGACGTCTACCTGCGTGCTTACGCCGATGCCCTGGCCGCTCGCGGCGACCCATCGACGGCCGTGATGGAATTGCAGGCGTGGCTGACCTCGCACGTTCAGGGACCGGCGCCGGCGGCGAGGAGCGTCGAGCTTGCCGGACTCATGATGCTCGCCCACGACAAGGTTGACGCGGATCGCCTGATTGCTCAGCTCAATAAGGTATACGGCACAGCGTTTTTGCCCCCGGAGGTCGATGGCCGGATGGGGTGGTGGAGCTACCGGGCAGGGGATTACGCCGCCGCATTCAGTCGCTTGGCACTAGCGACGCAACAGCGTCCCGGTATTTCGGAGCTTAATACACGATTGGGCTGGGTCCTTATCGAGCAGCATAATTACGAGGGCGCTCTTGCCAGGTTCGATCAAGGGGCCACGTATTCACCGTTGTACGGTGAATACGTGGTCCCTGGGTCCCAGCCCATTGCAGAACCTCGCATGGGCGCCGCCGTTGCCTTTTGGCTGGCGCAACAGAAGGATGAAGCACTGCGTCAGTTCTCGCTGGCCATAAAGGTGCGGCCGGACTGGCTGAATCCGAAGTGGACGAGGGCACTCTATTCCCGGACGGTTGTCAACGCGATAACTGAAATGCAAGCTGAGCAGAAGAAGCGGCGAAGTGCGGCGCGGCAGCCGTAGGGGCGGCGCGGGTGGAGCCCCGACTTTCCCGTGACGTGGGCTAACGCCGGATGCACTCGCCAGCGGGACGACGATGGCTACTTGCCTCGTGAACTAGACTATGAAACCGGCCTGACGGTGACGAAAGCAACCCACTGGAAAGGGACGCGAACAGTTCGTAATCTTGACCGCGCGGGCGCTCCTACCCTAGTATGATGAGTACGGCCAGCGTCCCGGTTCGTGCTGTGGCGGGGTAGCTCAGTGGTAGAGCGAGGGTCTCATAATCCCTAGGTCGGGAGTTCGATCCTCCCCCCCGCTACCAATAAATTCAACTACTTGCAGGTGCATTGCGGGGGCAACTCTCGAATTCGGTCCGCATGTCCCCAAGTCGAAACCGCTCCAGCCATCTAAGTGATCTGCTTGGCATCGCTGTTTTCATGCATTGCATTTGGAGGCGACTCAATTCAATCCCACCTGAGCGTGCGTGGGTCCGCGGATTGTTTAGAAATCTCGGTTCCCGACTTCCGCGATCAGTGTCACCCCTTCAAAACCTCGTTGAATCCTGCTCCCCGCCGCAGTTGTGTGCCGGCAGTGTGCACCGGCCGACAAAAGCCTGGCAACACAAACGCCACAGTCATCCCATTTTCCGGGAAGGGCGTTCAGGCACAATCTGGCAGAGGCGGCCGAAAGGGCTGTTCTCCCTTGTTGTCATGCATGCCAGTCGATCCAGCAACTGCGTACGTGCGGAACGAAATCGCACAGGAGGGGCACGGAAGAAAAAGGGGAGCAAAAGCTGTGGGCGACCTTAGGGCGGAAAGTTGATCCGGAGCAGGGGGTTCTGGAGGCGCGGCTCAGAGCGCGGCTGGGCAGACGAGAAGACGTCCAGGTGAAAGCTGATGGGTGAAAGCCAGCGCGTCACTCGTCACTGGTTTCAGTAGTTCTCCAGCAGCCAAACGTTGCTATCCCACGTCAGCGCCTGGAAAGCCAGGTATTTGCCATCGGGGGAGGGCCGCGGCCGGTTCATCCATTGCCTGTGAGCATTGTTCAACAGGGGCTGCACCTTGCCCGATAACGTAACGTGGACCAAGTTGAAAGAAGCCGGCAACCAAGTGGTAAGAAAGAAGCCCTTTCCGTCAGCCGCCCAGGCCACAGACTGATAGTCGCCCCAACCTGGCTCCACAGCGATCTCGTGCCAGACCCGGTTGGACCCGGATAAGGTGAGGATCTCGATGCGGTCCTTGTGCCTGTCGTCAACGAAAGCAAGCTGCGAACCGTCGGGGGAAACCTCCCATCCGAAATAATAATGCGTTTTCTGAAACTCGATCTTGCCTAACGGATCGCCTTTCCCTCGCACTGGGTCAAATGCATAGAAAACGAGATTTTTCCCTTCCAAGAGGCTAAGCACACACGGATTGCCAGGCTGCTTCGGGCAGAAGAAGTCGCTCACTTCTGTGTCGGCGTAGGTAAGCTCAAGAACTGTTTCCGGCGGTCCACCTGCAGTGGGCTGGCGCATTATCCGTCCCGAGGCGGGCGGAGCCTTGCCCTCAGCACGGGCGAATTGCCAGTATAGAATCCACGAGCCGTCCGGACTCAGGCTGTTTACGCCGCCAACTTCGCCTGCCGCACTCGACACGACTCTTTCGGCAACATTGTCGTTCAGTCCCTGCTTAAATAGCTCACGCTTTCCATTTCGGTTCGAAACAAAGAAGAGGCTCCGACTGTCGAGCGTCCATGTGTCCGGGTAGCTGTCGTGATTGTCCAGTGTAAATCGGCGGGGCGTACTTAACACGCCGGAGCCTGGGTCAATCTCTCCGACGTAGACATCTTGGTTCGTTCTCACCTTATTGAAAGCGAGAATTCTGCCGTCGGCCGTAGTCGTCATATCCCAAGGTTCGAACTCGCCCAACTGAGCGAGTCGCCGCGGTTCTTGGGAGGGCGATGCCTTGTCTGGATCCAGGTGGACTTGCCACAGGCTCCCATTCGATTTTCCTGACTTCGTCCCGGCTCGCTCCTTCACACCAAACTCAAGGTCCCAGTTGGGCGACCAGCACAGGCATCCTACCGCATCGCAAAGGAGGGTGCTTGATGAAGGCAAGCTCGATTCTGACACGACGGTTTTCGAGGGACCGCCGGTCGCAGGCTGGATTACGATGGAATCCTCAGTGGCGCCAGAGCCCTTGGTTTTCGAGCGAACATATGCGATCCAATGGCTGTCGGGAGACCAAACCGGATTTAGAAAGCTCTGGCCCTCCTCCGCTGGAGCCAGCTTCCGTGGCGCCTCGCCGCTCAGTCCGGAGACCCAAATCTCCTTCGGCAATTCCCCGCCGCCACTACGGAAAACCATCGACTTTCCATCCGGCGAGATCGCGGGAGATGATCCTTCCTGGCGCAGTCGCTGCGGAGCGGCTTCGCCGAGGACTGCAACCATCCAGATGCTCGTCGTGACGCTCATCGTGGCTTCGGAAACCGAGGGAAGCCCGGTGATAAGCAGTTTCCCGCCTTCCGGGAACCAACGAATTTCCCAAATCTGCGTGGCTGGGAAATCGGCTGGGAGAGAGATAGGGCGGATCTCTCCCGAATCCACGGAACGCACCAGAAGCCCTGTCTGATCCACGTAGGCCACATATTTGCCGTCGGGAGAAATCGCCGAGGCCTGCACCCAGTCTTCCGGAGGATTCGAGGTTAGCTGTCGCTCGGTCGCTTGGGCTGAAGGCTGCGAAGGTCCGCGCCTCCATTTGTACCACCCGAAACCGAGCGCCCCTAGGACAAGCAGGACGATGCCACCGAGTAGTGCCAGACGCTGCCAGTTCGTTCCCGCCGGATTCTGCGCCGCTTCCAACGCCGCCGCAAAGCTGCTGGAGCGCCCTGAGTCGGTGTCGCGTTTCAATCGTTTCAAGTCGGCCCTGAGTTCGGCGGCAGACTGGCAGCGCACCTCTCGATCTTTCTCCAAGCACTTGCCGATGATTTCCTCGAGCTTGGGCGGAACCTCGGGGTTGATCCGCACCGGAGGCACGGGCGAGCGTTCCAGAATGGCGTGGAAGATTATTCCTGAAGTGTCGCCTGGGAACGGCAACTGCCCGGTGGCCATTTGATACAGCACCGCCCCGAAGGAAAACAGGTCGGTTCGCGCATCCAAGTCCTGGCCTTTGACTTGTTCCGGCGACATGTAGGCGACGGTGCCTAGGGTCGTACCGGGACTGGTGAGATGCTCCTCTGCGTCGAGGGTCGCGGCGTTCTGCTCCATTCCCGTAACTGGTTTGAGAGAGAGTTTGGCCAAGCCGAAGTCGAGGATTTTGGCGTGACCCCGATCCGTGACAAAGATGTTCGCGGGCTTGATGTCGCGATGAACGACGCCTTTGGAGTGCGCGGCATCCAGCGCATCGGCGATCTCGATACCGAGCGAAAGCAGCGTGTCCAGTTCCATGAGACGGCTGCCGATGCGGTGCTTCAGCGTCTCACCTTCCAGAAGCTCCATCGCAATGAAGGATCTCCCGTCCTGCTCACCGATGTCATAGATTGTGCAGATGTTGGGGTGATTAAGCGCAGACGCGGCCTGCGCCTCGCGCTGGAATCGGGCAAGGGCTTGCGGATTCCGGGCTACATCCTCAGGCAAGAACTTGAGTGCGACGAAACGGTGGAGACGAGTGTCCTCGGCCTTATAGACGACACCCATCCCCCCACCCCCGAGCTTCTCCACTATGCGGTAGTGCGAAACCGTTGTTCCAATCATGATTTGGGAGGTCAACCGAACACCAAAGAATGTTAGCACGACACGTCGAACACTAGGGCAACAAATCAGAGGGTCTCGATAGCCGCCTCCGCATCGCCGGTCGGACGAGTCCCGAACGTATTTCGACCACTCGGAAGATACTCGAATACGGATGCAGAAGCAACTAATCGCCTCGGCAATGCAAGTGAACGACGGTCAGGGAGTTCTGCCGATATTAATCGGAAATGATAAGTCGCCACCTCGCCAGGTAAGTCCCACATGGTTCAAACGGCCACTACGCCGACTCGTTGTACCAGCGAGGTGGTCCGAACCGCAATGGAATCCACTACACCTCTGGCGACCTGGCTGCGGTCGATTCCGCGCGCAATAAGTCCCACCACTTCCGATTCGGCGAACACCGTGCAGGTGCTACTGATCGTTTATCCTCTTTCTGCTGATTGCGCGAGCGCGCCGAACTCAGTGAACCGATTACTGTCCCGAGGTCCGCACCGAGGCCCCGAACCCGTATCTCGGGAGTTTGCATGACTGCTGATGGGAAGGGCTGTTCCCAACAGTTATCAGCAAACCTTGGGAGGCAAGGCGCAGGTAATCGGTTGGATTGTGGCTGGACTGGAATCGGTGCGCGATACGCGAGGGGGCCGAGATTAAGCTCCCAGTCAGAAACCGAGACTCCTACACCTCACGTGGCGTTTCGCCGACGCTGGACCAAGGCAAGCTCTGCCTCTGCAAGATCGGGGTCCGTGCGCTATTTGGCAATCAACAACACCAGCCCGCGGCCGCAGAGGCCGTACACAACACCGTGTCCGCCAATCGCGTCCTCTGACCCGGGGATGCGTACCTGGTTGGGGCCTTCCGCCCAGCCGCAGGTATCGGTGACCCGGTACCAGTTCAAGCCATTGCCAGGCAATGGCAGCGTGAAGTTCACGCTGGCGCTCCAACCATTGTAAGCAACGTAGATGGACGAAGAACTGTCCCCGAGGGCGCTGCCGGTTAACTGGTAGGCGATCGCGTGATTGCTGCCGCTCGACCAGTAACCCTCGTCCGGCGTTGTGCCCGCCGGCGTCCACCACGCCAACTGCGCACCCGAATAGAAGTTTAGTGGGCGCAGAGCCGCGTGCGCCTTCCGAAAGGCGATCATGCCTTGCACAAAGGCGTTGAAGTTGGATTGATCAGGGTTCCAGGTGTAGTTGAGCCAGTTCGCAATCGAGTCCACGTCGTAAGGATTGTTGTTGCACTGGAGGCTGCGGAGGTATTCGTCCCCGCCGGCCATTAAGGGCGTGCCGGCGCTCAACATGAGAAAGGCAAAGCCGAGGCGTGCGGCAGCCCGCTCGTCCGCAGTGCCGCCGCCTTGGTCCCAACTGTAGTTCGTCGCGTTGCCTCCGTCGGACGGCCCGTAGGGCCAAGGCTGGTTATTATTGGGGCCGTTGCAGCTATAGAGGTCCTTGAGCGTGAAGCCGTCGTGCACATCCATGAAGTTTATCGAGCTCCACGGCGAACGACTGCCAAAAAGGTCAGACGAACCAGCGAAGCGCGTTGCCAATTGGCCGGTGGTAATGGTCGCCATGCCCAGGTCGTTCTGCGCCTGGCGCAGCGTGTCGCGATAGCTGCCGTTCCACTCTGACCAGCCGGCGGGGAAACCGCCCAACTGGTAGGAATTGCCGCCAATGGCCCAGGGCTCGGCGAAAAGGTCAATGCCGCTGCCCCCGGCAGCGGGACGCTGAGGTAGTTCGCGCAGGATGCGATTGAGCGCGGTGTTGCTGTCGGTGCTGCTGAAGTTGAAGCAGCCCGCCGTACAGGTGTTGCCCAGCACCGAAGCGAGGTCGAAGCGGAACCCATCCACGCCCATGGTGTCGCGCCAGTAGGCCAGCGAATCGACAATGAGATTTTGCGCCACCTGGTTATAGGTGTTGTAGTTGCCGCCTACGCCCGTGTTGTCGTACGAGGACTGCATGTCCGACGTCAGTTCGTAATAAGTGGGATTATCGAGTCCGCGCCAGGAGAGGATCGTATAGGTGGACGGATCGTTTGGGTTCCACGCCCCGCCCTCCGCCGTATGGTTGTACACTACGTCGATGTAGACCTTCAGGCCCAGATCATGGAAGGCCTTTACCATGGCCTGGAATTCACTGGTGGGCCCGCCCGCAGCCTTATTTGACGAGTAGCGCCGATCGGGCGCGAAATAGTTCAAGGTTGAATATCCCCAGTAGTTCTGCCCAGCAGTGGAGTTCGCTGTGTTGTCGTTGGCGTCGTTCTGCGTTTCCTGCACGGGCAGAAACTCCACGGCCGTGACGCCCAAGCTCGCAAGGTAGGGCGCCTTGAGGGCAGCGCCGGCGTACGTGCCCCGCACGGCCGCGGGTACGCTGCTGTCGTTCTCAGTCAGGCCGCGCACGTTCACCTCATAGATCACGTCGTCTTTCTGCGCGCCTGTGGGCTTGGCGCCGATGCTCTGGGCCGCCGGCGACCATAAGATGCTCTTTGGCGCCATATTCCCCGTGTCGATGTTGCGATGCGCAGCCCCTGAGGCGTACACCGTTCCGTCCGTCCAAGCGGCATTCACCGGGTCCTGGCTGATCTCGCGGGCATACGGGTCGATCAGCAGCTTATTGGGGTTGAAGCGGTTGCCTTGGGCGTCCACGTCCGAAATAAAGCCGGCACTGGAACCCTTGGTCCAACTGCTCGAAAAAGGCCAGTTCGGCCCCCAGGCCCGATAGCCGTAATATACCGGCCCGGTAATGCCGGCTGCCTCGAGCGCCGCAGCCGGTAGGGAACCGGAGAAGATGTTGGTGTTGCTGCCAGCCGCGAGGGTAAGGCGCAGCACCTCTGCTGAACCCATCGGGGAAGCGTAGAGATCAACCTCGATCTGCGAGGCGCGTGAAGAGTAGACGCGAAAGATGACGTTGCTTTGTGTGGAGTCGTAGCTCGCGCCCAGCCCGTAGGCGTTGATCGCCCCCCCAGTTGGCCGTGCCAGAAACAACAGACAGCCAAGGGTCAGCAGGGCGTGCGTGAATGCAACGCGTGAACGCATGGTTCGAATCTCCATTAGAATCGCGTCTAGAATCGTTCCAGTGAATCAAACTTCATTTTCCGGCGCCCGATTTTCGCCACGACTAAGAAAGTGTCGCGCGCGGCGAATTCGTTTCGCGCGTCGGAGCACCACTTGGTCGCATCGTCGGAATGTCCCACACCTTCTGCTGGACGCCGAAGGCAATTGCTGCGCTTAGAATCTCCGAATGCATTCATTCGGTGGCAGGTATGAGCCCATCCTTCCCCCTTCTGGGGCCCTCGACGGGCTCCGCTCCCTTATCCAACGGCTGTGAAGGTGTAAGAAAAACGAATTCCAACGGCAGTCTCTGACTGCCCTCTGTGTATTCTCAAGAACATCGACGCTCGGAGCGCGCCACAGCCCCTAGAAGCGATTTTCTCACACCTTCGGAGTCTCGGGAAGCGTCGTCGTGATCGGGACTTTTGTCGTAGCGTCCCGTCTTTTTTTGCGGCAGGACATCTGGGGCTGCGATTGTCAGGCCCTTTGTTTGTGCGGCTGAGGACAGTATTTCGAAATCGATCAACTCCGGTGAATGCGACTCGGAGGGTTTTTTCCCCGCTGCTCTCGGACCATGTGGATGGCCTGGAGTTTTTTGACAGTTCGCTTAGTGATACCAAACTTTGGGAGGATTGACTCGACCAACACGAAGCCTTGGCTGATCAATGGAGCGTGCGCGGTCTGGGCAGGCGGGAGCCGAGCGCGGCCCCAGAGATGGTCAGGTCGGGAGAGCTGAGACGGGCTCGACCGTATCTGCGGTGAAGGTAGATGCATTCTCCCCCGCCTTTACCAACGTCGGCATCTGGGATGCTATCGGAATGTTAAATCCTTTGTTTTCAATGGCTCCTTGGCTTTGTTCCCACGATTTTTTGTATTTTCGCGCGCCGCTCCAGGTTTCCGAAGCCAGCTCGCTTCTGAGCCCTGCGCATTCCGCGGCACGATCCACTCGCGTGGACGCGCGGCTCACGGCAGAACTCGCTTCTGGGGTTTATTCTGCCCATTTGATGCTCAAAGGTCGCTTCGTTCTGCACAGCCTATCTTTGTTTTCAGTAACATACTGGGTTCGATCGTACAATTTTGTATTTTCTTCGCAACTCGTCGACTCCTCGATTCTCTGCCTGCGACGAATTCGACCTCGCGTGTCCAGGGGGAGTAAGAGGAAATCGGAAGCAGGAACCACAAACGGGTCTACAGACGAAAAGAGAGGAAGACATAACGTATCCGGCAAGGCCTAACCGCCTGCCCAACCCCACTAACGGATTCTAGCCTATATTAGACCATTGGGCAAGTACCAACAAAGTTAATCAATTTGTCGGAACTGGCTTGAGCGAGGCCACTCCGAAATGCCCTTGCCTCTGGACTTCAGCCCATCTTGGGGCAGGTCGGTAAGTCCTGGGCCTGCCGACGACTCTGCCCGGAGGTCTCGATTATTTCTCTGCGAAGGCCAACCAAAGGCCCGCTCTATCAGTTCATGGGGGGGTCTCAGCCTGTGCGGGATAGGTCTCGTTGGTAGGAGCAGGCGATTTAGGAGGAGGGTTGGCGGCCCGCCTTGACCAGTCGAACATGACGCGCCCGCCTGCCTCCTCCTCGAATTCGCCACCGCCCGGCTCGAGGCTCAGCCTGATCCCTTCCGTCTGACGTTCTTCAGGCACCTTGCCGAGGGTGCAGTTCACTTGCGGCACCGCATTCCTCGATGGCCCCCACATGGGCAAAAGACGGATGCGGAGCACCGCCAAACCGCCCTCGGGCATGGAGGGCGCGAGCATGGGCAAACGCCGGGGGCCGAAGCCGGGTGGGCCGAAAGCCAGTCCGTGCTGCACCCGCGCGCCACATCAGCGGATTTGGCTCACGCCTCGTTTCCGCCAGCGCCCAAGTGGTTTCCCGGAGGCCCCGGCTGGCACTGTGGGCGGCGAGATGGCGTCGTCGTGCGGGTTGGTGGCCAAGCCGAAGGTTAAGCTGTAGTCGCAGCCTTCGACGTCGAGATGGTGCTCATCGCAGGGAACGATCAGCATGGCATGTTCGCCGCCGTTGGGAAGGCCGCCGTAGCCGAGCATTTCGCCAAGATCGTTAATGCAGCATAAGCCGCCCAGCGTCAAACCATTCGGCAGCGGCGGATACAGCGTAGTGGGGTCGACCGCTGGGCCGCCGTTCTCCCAGAAGAAGGGGTGGCCACCGCAGAGCGGTCCAGGCCCTGCCGATTGACCTGAAAATCCGACCACTTGGCCCAACGAGTTGAGGGCGTATGCCGTGCTGCACGTATCGCCCGGGTCCGCCCCCAGGTCGGTCATCCTGCCGTTTTCCCACAGGAAAGCGTGGTGCGTCGCATTGCCCGCGACTTCGGCGTAGCCGGCGATTTGTCCTTTGTTGTTGATCCAGATCGCCTCACCGTTGTCCCCGCCGAGGGTCCCGAGATCCGTCATTCCATGCCCATCCCAAAGGAACGGATGATACGCCGTGTCTCCGGCCAGATTCGACCAGCCGGTCACATGGCCGTAGTCGTTGATGGAGGTGGACATACCCATCGTTCCGCCGAGCGAGCCGAGATCCCTCATCGCGCCGCCGTTCCACAGGAACGGATGCAAAGTAGGCTCTCCGGTCATCGGGTTAGGCGTGGTGTTGGTGAAGGAGTACCCAATGATTTGGCCGGCATCATTGATCCCAACGGCCAAGCTATCGGTTCCTCCCAGGGTCCCCAAATCCCGCATCCTCCCGAACTGCCAGAGGAATGCATGGGTCTCGGTGGTGACGGGCCAATAGAGGCTGGGATAGTAAAGGACGTCAAGATTGGGGATGTTGGGGTTTGGGGCGACGTTGTAGAACGGGCCGGCAAAGGGGTCGGCCGTCTGGTTGGCCGCGCCGCCGACTACCTGCCCCGCGTTGTTCACCGCCGCAGCGGTGCTGGCGTTGCCGCCCAACGTGCCGAGGTTGATCGGGGCACCGGAGAACCACGCGGTGGCGATTACCTCCGGGAAACCCGTTGTGGGATCGACCTTTCCGTTCTCGGAAATGCCGGCAACCAGCCCCGTGTCCGACAACCAGAAGGGAAAGCTGCTGTAGCCGGGCTGAAGCGCGTTCAAGGGAATCGAAACGCCGTTCTGCCATTTGACTCCGAGATCCACATACCCGTACGAAAACGGATCGTTGGGGAACGGGTCGGGCGTAGCGGTACTGGCGATAACAGCCGCGTCGCCCAGGTTATTCAGCGAACGACAATCCGGCACGCAGCCGTTGCTGTCCGGGCCGCCGAGCGTGCCGAGATCGATGGCTACATAATGATGATGGACTGCCTGGGCGCGGAGCGCCGATGGAGACGCCGCGCATACCCACAGCAATACGGATAGCGCCGCCAAGCACGCCGGGGCTCCCTTGCGGCCAGTTACAAAGCCGAAGTTTGCAAAAGCAGATTGGTATCTCACCACTGATTGACCTCCTTTTGAAATGTTTTGTTTTCTCACCTGTGCTGCCCGGAGGCGCCAGACAAAGCCCGCGACTCCTCTAGTGCTCGGAAGGGCGGGGCTTTAGCCCCGCCGACTGCGGACGTGGCGTGAAAAGGGCCTTTAGGCCCTGAACTCAACTTGCTTCAGGGGCTAAAGCCCCTAAATCCCGCCCAAGTCCAGCGGCGGGGCTAAAGCCCCGCCCTTCCATCTCCGAGGAAATAAGATCGCTACCTTTCGCAACGAAGCTCTAGCTCGCCGCGAGCCCTAACGTCCGCGCCGTCTATCGTCTCTTCATTTCTTCATTCTTGATTCCCTACTTATTCACGCGCAGAAAAGGGATGAAATCGATCATGGGCGTGATAAAATATCGGACTGTAGGGACTAACTTAACAATTAATCCATGCGCTCCAACCACGAAGTCACGCAACTTCTGGCGAAGTGGGCAAACGGCGACCAGCGAGCGCTGGAGCAGCTCACTCCGCTCATTTACGGAGAGCTCCGGCAGCTTGCCGCCGGGTATCTCCGCAAGGAGCGCCCTGACCACACGCTGCAACCCACGGCGTTAGTCCATGAAGCCTACCTGCGCCTGGTCGATCAGCGGAACCGTGACTGGCAGAGCCGGTCTCACTTCTACGGCGTGGCTGCGCGCCTGATGCGCCAGATTCTGGCGGACCACGCGCGGCGGCGGCACGCCGGCAAGCGAGAGGGGCAGAGGGTGTCACTCGAAGAGACCGTGAGCTTCGCGGCCGAGCGAAGCGCGGATCTCGTGGCACTTGATGACTCCCTGACGGCTCTCGAAAAACTCGACGCCCGTAAATGCCGGGCTGTCGAGCTTCGTTACTTCGGAGGGCTCTCGATGGAGGAGATTGCCCAGACTCTGGAGGTTTCCGTCGTCACCGTCCGGCGCGACCTGAGGATGGCGGAAGCATGGCTTCACCAGCAAATGCGCGGCGCCGATGGCGCGTAGCGGCGGCTTTACGCCGCCACTTGGCGAGGTTAACTCGCCGCCACATTCGAGACGACCGGCAATCCGGTAAGTGCTCAATGACGCCTGAACGTTGGGTCCAGATCGAGGAATTGTTTCACCGCGCTGTGGAGACGGCGCCGGAGGAGCGTTCCTGCCTGCTGGAGGATTCTTGCGCGGGCGATCCCGAGCTGCGGCGGGAAGTTGAGGCGCTGCTTTCGGGCGCGCGCAGCGCCGACCGGCGGCTGCGGCAGGCCGTGCGCCTGGCGGCAGATTCCGTGGGTTTCCCGCTGGTGGGACAGACGGTCTCCCACTACCGCATTCTGGAAGGGCTGGGCGGGGGCGGGATGGGTGTGGTCTACAAAGCCCAGGACACCAAGCTCCCTCGCTCAGTTGCTCTCAAGTTCCTGCCCGAACACCTCAACCAGGACCACCTGGCGCTGGAGCGCTTCAAGCGCGAGGCCCACGCCGCCTCCTCGTTGAATCATCCCAACATCTGCACAATCTATGATGTTGATGAATACGAAGACCGGCCCTTCCTTGCCATGGAGTTACTGGAAGGGCAGACGCTCAAACACCACATCGAAGGCAAGCCGCTCAAGACAGATCAACTACTCGAATTGGCAATTCAGATTGCGGATGGGCTGGACGCCGCGCACGCGCGAGGAATTATCCATCGCGACATCAAGCCGGCAAACATTTTCGTGACCAACCGTGGGCAGGCAAAGATTCTCGATTTCGGCCTGGCCAAACTCACCCATTCCCCCCTCCCCTCGCTCTCCTCCCTATCCGGCGAGGGGACGCAGGGGTCGGGTGCTGGTCCGTTGCTCCCCTCCCCTGGCGGGGAGGGGCTGGGGTGGGGTGCCGACGGCACCGACATGCCCACCGCCGCCCGCGAGCCCGCGCACCTCACCAGCCCGGGGATTGCTCTCGGCACCGTGGCCTACATGTCGCCAGAGCAGGCGCGCGGGGAAGAGTTGGACGCGCGCACCGACCTGTTCAGCTTCGGCGCTGTTCTCTATGAGATGGCGACCGGCCGTCTACCATTTCCAGGCAAGACCTCGGCGGAGATTTTCGCTGCCATCTTGCACGAAGATCCCGTGCCGGTCTTGCAGATCAATCCCCAATTGCCGCCGAAACTGGAAGAAATCATCAACCGCCTCCTGGAAAAAGATCGCGACCTGCGGTACCAAGGCGCCGCAGACTTGCGAAGCGAGCTGAAGCGTCTGAAGCGCGACGCGGATTCGGGGCGTGGCCGTGGCGCGGCCATCTCGGCCCCGGTCGGGGAAGCGTCCCGCTCAAGCGAGGAAGAAAAGCACGGCCTAGACGCCCGTGCCACCGCGGGCGAAACGCCAGCGTTACAACGAGCGCTCCCAGGCCGCTGGCGATTCACCCTGGGCGCGGCAGCGCTTATCGTCGCGGGGATTATTGCCTTCCTGTTGCGGCCCGCGCTGCCGGCACCCAGGATAACCGGCGTCAGTCAAATTACCCACGATGGCCGCAACAAGAACGACATGGTCAGCGATGGCCCAAGGATCTATTTCTCGTCCTGGTCCCAGGGAGCCTGCTCGCTTTATGAGGTCTCTGCGTCCGGTGGGGACGTTGTCCCCTTCCCAACGCCTGTCCAGAGTCCTGAAGTTCTCAGTATCTCGCCCGACCGCTCCGAGCTTCTGATCGGCAACTGCAACGATTTGTCTACGGCTCCCTGTCCGCTGTGGGAAATGCCCGTTCTCGGCGGCTCCCCGCGACGGGTAGGCGATTTCCTCGTGTCCGCCAATCCCGCCTCAGAGTCAAGAGGAGGAGTTGCCTGGTCTCCGGATGGGAAGGAGATCGTGTTCTCCCAGGCGAACACGCTGTACCGCGGGAAGATCACCGGAACAGAATCAAAAAAAATCGCGAGCTTTGGCGAAAACCAGATCGTCTTTTGGCCGCGTTGGTCCCCAGATGGAACTCGTCTGCGATTCAGCGTCAGTAGTGTTGTTGACAGTTTGTTCACGAGCACCTCGCTCTGGGAAATCTCCCCGGACGGACAAAATCTTCACCCATTGCTCGCCGGGTGGAATAAGTCGCCGTTCAAGTGTTGCGGCAGTTGGACGCCGGACGGCAGGTATTTCGTTTTCAGTTCTGGGATTAGCGGAATCGAGAACGTCTGGGCGGTTCGGGAAGAAAGAAGCACGCTGAGGAAGGCCAGCTACGAGCCGGTGCAGTTGACGAATGGTCTTACGGCACCCGATTACCCGCTCCTCAGCGCGGACGGGAAGAGAATCTTCGTGCACACGAGCCAGCAGCGCGGCGAGTTGGTGCGCTACGATCCTGCCTCACGCACGTTCTCACCTTATCTTTCGGGAATATCGGCCGTCTTTGTGGACTTCTCTCCTGACCGCAAGTGGGTGACCTATGTCGCTTATCCCGATTGGACGCTGTGGCGGAGCAAGGTGGACGGCAGCGAGCGACTACAGCTAACTACCTCGGGCCTGATGGTCTTCGTCATGCAACCCCGCTGGTCTCCCGATGGGACCCGTATTGCATTTCAGGGCCTTGCGGCCGGGCAGACTTGGAGCGTTTTCGTGATCCCGGCCGAAGGCGGCCGGCCCGAGCAGCTCATACCAGGAGACTACCGCGGGGAGCCAAACTGGTCACCTGATGGAAATTCTCTGCTTGTCGCTCATCGCACGACTCAAGACGCGCCCGATTCGCGCAGCCTGGATCTCGAGGTCGTCGATCTGAGGACGCGCGCTGTTTCGAAGATTCCAGGCTCACAGGACTTGCGAGGTCCCCGCTGGTCACCCGACGGGCGGCACATAGTCGCCCAGTCGCGGCACGCAGACCGGCTTATGTTATTTGATCTAAGAACAAAGAAGTGGACCGAATTGCTGGGCAAGATCAGCGTCGGTTGGGAGGAGTTCTCTCGAGAGGGCGATTACATCTATTTTGCCGGAGGTCCCGCGGCGGGCCAGCACGGCATATACCGCGTTCGGCTCAGCGATCGTAAGCTGGAGCAGGTGCCCGGCTTGAAAGACTTCCGCCAAGAGCCTGAAGCGGGAGACTGGATCGGCATCACCCCTGACGGCTCTTTGCTTCTCTTTCGCGACAACTCCAGCCAGGATATCTTCGCGCTCGACGTCGATTTTCCCTGAGCGCGTTGGCCGCGAGAACCGCATATTGGCGACTTCGGTCTTGATCACGGCTGCGGGGATGCTACACCCCACGACGACATAGAGTACGCCGCACCCGGTGGTCAGCGGCGCTCAACTTGCCACGACGCCGCCCAGGCCGACTGACCCACCCATGAGCGCCTGATATCCCCCAAGTACTTCAATCTTAGCTCGGAAATCCTTTGGCAGCCGTGAGCCGGTGCAGGTATACTGGCGGGCACGGAAATTGAGGAATGAGAATCTACGGCCGGTCTTGCCGCGCGGCGAAAGCCTGGTACTCCGCCGGTTGGGTGTGGTTGTGGCTCGCGCTCCGGTTACCGAGAGGGCATTGCAACCGGGGAAGCTCCGAATCTCGCAGTTATGGCATTGGATGCAAGATCGACGATGAAGCCGGCCACCGAAGCGACGGGAGGCGCCATTCCGTCGCCGACTGACAAGAGTAGCCCAGTGCCCAGGGTGCGGGAGAGGCTCGCGGTCATCATCCCGGTCCATAACGGCGGAGAGGAGTTACGCCGTTGCCTGCAAGCCGTGATGAGTTCCGCGACCCGGCCGGACGAAGTGATCGTTGTGGACGACGCCTCGACGGATGGCTCTGCGGAGGTGGCCCAACGCGCCGGAGCACAGGTTGTCCGCCTATCGCCTCCAGCGCGCGGCCCAGCGTTCGCCAGAAACCGCGGCGCGGAAATTGCCCAGGGCGAGATTCTCTTTTTCGCCGATTCCGATGTCCTGCTGCATCCTGATGCGCTGGGACTGGCTTTAGAAACTCTGCGTGGAGACGCTGCGCCGGATGCCTGTTTTGGGTCGTACGACGACGCGCCGGCGGCCCCGGGGTTCGTGTCGCAATACAAAAACCTGATGCACCACTACGTCCACCAGCACGCGGCGGAAAGCGCCGCCACTTTTTGGACCGGCTGCGGAGCCATTCGCAAGACGGCGCTCCAGCAGGCAGGTGGCTTCGGCGAGGACCACAAGAAGCCCAGCATCGAAGACGTCGAACTGGGAATCCGCTTGCGCCGGCAAGGCAAGAGAATCCGGCTGGTGAAAGCGATGCAGGCCACGCATCTCAAACGCTGGACGTTCCTGAAACTCCTGCGATCGGACATCTTGCAGAGAGCGGTTCCGTGGTCACGTCTGATCCTCGCCGAAGGTGGAGCGCCGAAGGATCTCAACCTGACTGCCTCGGCGCGCTGGAGTGCGATCGCCGTCCTGCTACTCGTTCTGACCGGCATCGCGGGGTTTCACTTTCCACTCTTCTTCCTCGCCGCCGCCATCCTGGCGTCGGTTCTGCTTTTCTTGAATAGGGATCTCTACGGGTTTTTCAGGCGAAGGCGCGGATGGCTTTTCTTGCTCTGCGCTATCCCCCTCCACTGGTTCTACTTTTTTTATAGCACGATAACGCTGGGCTTTGTGGCTGCGGCGTCGATTCCAGTTGGGATTTTCCGGCGCAGGGTTCATGGCGAGCGCGAGAATCTGGCAGGAGCCGCAAAATCTTCCGAAGCGGACCGAGGCGAGTAAACAAATGAAATCATCTTCATCGGCCCGCCTTCTTCTGCTGGGCTTTATGCTCATCGGCCTCTGTCTTCGGGTGGGCACGGCGTTAAAACTCCCGAACGTCGCGCACACGGACCAGATTCTGGAGTTGCAGGAGCCCGCGCATCGCCTGGCCTACGGTTTCGGGGTCGTGGCGTGGGAATGGCGACGCGGAGCGCGCTCCTGGGTGTTTCCGGCCTTCCTGGCGGGCGTGATGCGGAGCACGGACTGGATCGCCACCGGATCGACAGGGTATCAGGCAGGGATGGCCATCGTGCTCTCACTGATTTCTCTTACCACCATCTGGTTCGGCTTCGCCTGGGGGAAGCGGGCGGGCGGGATCGAGGCAGCGATTATCGCTGCGGGAGCTTGCGCAATCTGGTATGAGTTGGTCTATTTCGCCCCGAAAACCTTAAATGAGGTGCTGGCCACCCACGTCCTGCTGCCAGGCTTATACCTGGGCGTCTACGGAGACAGGTTCAAGGAAAACCAACGCATGTTGTTGGCGGGATTGTTCTGCGGACTCGCCGTCGCGCTGCGCATCCAGTTGGCTCCGGCGGTGGCCGTCGCAGCTTTTGGCTTTTGCTACTCCAACTGGCGAAAGCGGGTAATCCCTCTGGCTGCGGGACTATTCTTGCCGGTGTTCTGTTTTGGCATGGTGGATGCGGTGACGTGGGGGCATCCCTTCCAGTCGTTCCTGGAGTATTTCCGGGTCCACGCCCATGAGGTGTCGGTTCCGAAGCTCTCCAGCACCGAATCTGCGGGACACCTCGAGAGAGTCGCACCATGGATTGGATATCCACGGGTATTGTTGGCGCATCTTGGTCCGGTAGCGCTCCTGGTTATTCTGGGCATTCGCCGCAGCCCGCTCCTGGGCTGGATGGCGCTGATCCATCTCCTGTTTCATTCCCTTTTCCGCTTTGGTGATTTGCGGTACCTCTATCCCATCATGCCCCTTGAGATCACGCTCGCCGCGCTGGGCGTCGTGGAGCTGATCCCGGTCTTGAATTCCTGGCGCAAATCGGCCCTGTCATCCAAGACGATCGCAGCCGGCAGTTTGGCGTTCTTCGCGCTCTGTTCCTGTTTACTCGCCCCGGAGATCGATTGGTACCGATGGTCCGGCAACTTGCGCGCCTTCGATGAACTCAGCCACGACTCGACGCTCTGCGGAGTGGGGATCTACCGCATCCCGTGGTTCACGCTTGGGTACGATGCGCACTTGCATCAAAATGTACCGATCGTTCTGCTGGACGATGCAGAGGATATGAAAGCGGAGTGGAAGAGTTTTAACGCCGTCGTCATTGGCGGAACTCTCGCCGACCCCACCCACACTTTCACCTCAGCAGGATGCAGGAATGGCGTCTGTCTGTATCGTAGGGAGGGCTCGTGCGAAGCTCCCCGGGCTGACCATGAAATCAACGCGGTACTCCAGCAACATGGTTGGTAGCTGGGGGCCGATCTGGCTCTGCAAGCTGCTGTCAGAAGGTGGGAGAGAATTGACCCAACCTGTCATTTGCGAGTGGTCATGGGCCTGTGGCCCACCCATCGAAATGAAAACCTGCCGCCGTCATCCCCGTGGAAGCGGGGATCCATTGACCGGGCGGGGGGCAATCGTTTCCCGCTTCCGCGGGAATGACGTGATTTTCGAAAGAGTTAGCATCGGCATTTCACTCGAGGCAGGTAGGTTTTGGGGCGCCCACCTGCGGTGGTTCCTCATACGCGGGGCGCGGCAGTTCGCCTCCACCGGGCGGCGTCTTTTCTTCCTGGTATTCGGGTTCGGTGTTGATCGCCCATAAGTCGCAATGGGCGCCCAGGATGTTGCGCGCCGCGCCCAGGGCGGTCATCATGGAGTGGTCCTGATTATTGTATTTGTGCATGCCGTTCCGACCCACCAACTGGAGGTTGGTGAGGTTCTGCTCGACATAATGCCGAATCGTATTCACCTCTTCGAGGTAGCCGCGATCGTAGACGGGATAGGCCTTCGGCATGCGCACCACCACTCCGTCTTCGATTTCCTCGGGGCGCACCAGACCGAGTTGGGCGATTTCCTTGCCCGCCAGATCGATGAGCTGGGCATCAGCGCTCGACCAAAGGTCATCGTCTTTGAAGACGAAATACTCCATCCCCAAGCACGTCTTGTTCGGGTCGGGAACCATCGCCGGTGACCAGTTCTTGAAGTTTTGAATGCGTCCCACCCTCACGCTCGGGTCGTGCACATACACCCAGTTGTCCGGCACCACGTCCTTACGATTGATGATGAGGCTGACAATCAGAAAATCGCGGTAGCGGAGGCGGCTGGCCGCGCGCCGAACCTCCTCGGGCGCCGGCTCTTCCAGGCAGTCGATCACCTCCCGCAGGGGCGCCGAACTGATGAAGTCGGTTCCCTCGAAGTGTTTCTCGCCCTCAGGCCCGGCGGTTGTCAGCCCTGTCAGTTTCCCATTCCGGTGGCGGATTCGAACCACGCGATGGTCAGTCAGGACCGGATAATTCCGGGCTCGCAGCCGGGCGGCCAGGGTTTCCCACATCTGGCCGGGCCCGCGTTCGGGGTAATGAAACTCATTCATGAGAGTCTTCGCCCCCGGCCGTTTTCTTCTCCATAATGCGTTGCGCAGAGCCGATGCGAGTGAGAGCCCGCGAATGCGCCGGGCGGCCCACTCAGCGTGGATTTCGCTGCAAGGTATGCCCCAGACCTTCTCGGTGTAGGTTTTGAAGAAGTTTTCAAACAGCCGTCGGCCGAAGCGATTGCACAGCCATTGCTCCAGGTTTTCCTCTTGAGGCGACGGGGAGAGCCGGGCGCGCAGATAGCTTGCCACAGTGCGCAGAGCTTCCAGGAGGCCCAGGCCGAAAAGGGCGTTCTTGGCTACGAGGGGATAAGAGAAGAACTTTTTGCGATAATAGATCCGCGATAGTCGCGGCCGCAGAAGGAAGCTGTCCCCCAGGATTTCCTCCCATATCTTCTGCACCTCATCCCATTGTGTGTAAAAACGGTGGCCGCCGATGTCAAAGGAATACCCCTTGTAGTTCACCGTGCGTGCAATTCCCCCCACCACCGAATCCGCTTCCAGCACGACCGCCGGAACCGAATGCTTGCAAAGCTCGTAGGCAGCCGTCAAACCCGCAGGGCCAGCGCCGATAATGATGACGCGCCTTCCCTGGGAGTTCGCGGACTTCGGTTCGGACCCGTTCTTGTCGATCAACGCCAACTTATTTTCCAGTCTGTTGCTGTAATTGCCGGACGGCCTCGAGGGCCTGCGCATTGGTCGGATCGCCAACCAGCCCGGCTTGGTATTGACTCAGGGCCTCAGCCTTGCGGCCCGCAGCTTTATAAATATAGCCCAATCCAAAATGCGCGTTGCTGTCAAATTCCGTCAGACCCAGCGCGGCTTGAAAGTCGCGCTCCGCTGCTTCCATTGCTTGGCGACGGATTTCGAGCATTCCGAGGAAGTTGTAGGCAAGTGCATTCGGCTGATTATGGATGGAGGCGCGGAACTGCTCCTCGGCCTCGCTCGAGCGGCCCTCCGCTACGAGAGTCTGGCCAAGCTCATTGCGAATGCGGTAGTCGAGAGGTGAAAGCGCGAGCGCTTTCCGAAGCTCGGCCTCGGCGAGCTCCAGATTTCCCATGACTCGGTAGACCCTCCCCAGGTTCAAATACGGGTCCAGAGACTTCGACCTCAGGTCCTTCGCCCGCTCGAAGAAGTTGATGGCCTCTGTGTACTGCTTCCGTTTGCCTGCCACCATGCCCAGATTATTGAGCACAACGGGATTGTTAGGATTGATGGTGAACGAGCGTTTCCATAGGCTCTCCGCTTGGTCCACCGCACCTTGGTCCCAGTAGACGGTGCCCAGGTCATTTAAGATTTGGTACGCCTCCGGTGAAAGCTCGAGAGTCTGAGCGAAGAGTACGATGTCATTGTTCCAGTCGCGATTGCGGCTCACGATGCGGGCGGCGAACAGGATGCCTATCACAACACCGGCAAGCACCAGAATCTGCCGCTGCGCCGGCTGGCGCGCCGCACGGGACCAGAGCTTCGATGCGCCCAGGCCGGCGAGCCACGCTACACCCACGGACGGAAGATAGAGGTAGCGCTCGGTGAACACGTTGGCGCCCACCCAGTGAGCGTTGAGGACGGGAGCGAGCAGCGCCAGGAACCAAACGATCCCGAAGGAAACGAAGCGGACGTTGGGATCACGGCTGCGCCAGCAAGCGACGAAGGCAGCGGCGAGCGCGGCGAGAACCAACAGTCCGGCGAAAACCCGGAAGTCGAAAAGGCTCTGGCTCGCGTGAAATACGTAGAAAGCGCAAAGCTGCAATGGCCAAAGGAGCTTGCCAACGTATTGCCCCACCAGGGCGACGGCAGAAAGCAAAATTGACCAGAGGTTTAGCTGAGGATAGTTCTCGTGCGGCGCGAGCCCCCCGAACACGCGCATGCGGAACAGAACGTAAGCCAAAGCCAGCAGCCACAGCAAACCATAACGACTCAACTTCCGTGTGAGAGTGGTATCGTCACGATCCTCACGATAGAAATGCTCATAAACCGTGGCAAGGGCAGGCAAAGTCATCGCCTGTTCCTTCGACAATAAGGCAAGAATAAACGTGCCGCCCATCGCCCCAAGGAGAGCCGCCGAACGCCGGCCTCCAGGCTTCGCCGCCGCGAGAAAGAACCAGAAGGTGAGGAGGTAGAAAAAAGTCACCTCGAGGTCCGTTACCGCCGCAATCCAGTCCACAGACTCGGTATGGATCGGATGCAGGGCGAACAGGGCGCCGGCCATAAAGGCCGCAAGACGGTCGCCGGTTATACGCTGGGCCAGCCAATAAACCAGACAGACCACGAGCACGTGCAACAAAAGGCTGATCAGATGGAAGCCAAAAGCCCGCATACCAAATAACTTATAGGTAGCGAGGTATCCCAGGGTCATCATGGGCCGATAATAATTCGTGACATCGGTGACTTCTTTGAACGACCAAACGTTGGTGGTGAAAATCTCTTTCAGGTATCCGAAGCTCCGCACGTACGGGTTCTTCAGCACCTGAGTGTCGTCGTCGTAGACAAAGCCGTTGAACAATATGTTGAAATAAGGCAGAACGGCAAGGGCCACGAGAGTGGCCGTTGGGAGTGCGCGCTTTAGCCGGGATGCAGCCGGCTCAACTTTGGGGGTTGGCGTCTGAGCAGCCTTTCCCGGTTGCGCCGATAAGGCTGCGGTTGGGCGATGGGTCGCCTTTCGCGACCGCCTTCCGGAGGGGCGCGCCAATTCGAAGCTCCTCGAACGGGTTCTTTGCCCGGACGCCTGCTGGGCCGATAGCATGCCGTTAATATACACCACCACGCCGCTGGTACCTACATCTGAGGTACTCTGGAATGCAGGACGACCGGATAAGACGTGGTTCAGCGCTCTATGCGAGGGAAATATCGGGCTCAGCGCGTAGTGATGGAGGGCGATGTGCCCAGTCCCTTTAATGACAGGGGATAGCGTCCGAATTCTCTTGTCGCCTTAATCATCGCCAGGTAATTCTCCGGCTTCACGGAGGAGTGGATGGCATTGGATGAGCTAATGATGTGCCCTCCGCCGGCAGAAGCTCTGAGGATGCACTCTTTTACTGCCGCCTCGACTTCAGATGTAGAAGCCTCGGAGAGGATATACGCGCAGTCGATGTTGCCTATCAGGCATAACCTTTTGCCGTAACGCTGTTTTATTTTGCCTATATCCATTCCGGCAATCGGTTCCATGGGGTTCAGCCCGTCCACGCCGGTATCGACTATCATATCAAGGATGGGCCAAAGGTTCCCGTCCGAGTGTTTCACCACCCTGGCGCCTTCTTCGTGAACAGCATCCACCATTCGCTTCAACCTGGGAAGAACGAACTCTTTGAACACGGCCGGAGAAAAGAAGGGGCTGTCGTTGCCGGCGTAATCATCGGCAATGACGATGACGTCGGCTCCCGCCCGAACCGCGTTCCGGGCGATGCGCAGCGTCACCTCGAGCACGGTATCCATCAACCGGTGAGCGAATTCCGGTTCGACAAGGAAATTCGTCAGCAGGTTTTCGAATCCATTCAGGAAGACCGACCACATGAAGGCG
>Ga0181521_10002043_pt1 | contig 24456 bp, 20 predicted proteins | sample PEATcosm2014_Bin_32_FD_119764 | JGI IMG/M metagenome (GOLD analysis project Ga0181521, IMG submission 119764) | Peatland microbial communities from MTU Mesocosm Facility, Houghton, MI, USA - PEATcosm2014_Bin02_60_metaG | ecosystem: Environmental > Terrestrial > Soil > Wetlands > Peat | place...
CCAACGATACGACGAAGATCGTGCCCGGCGCCGGGCCGGTGATGACCAAGGCCGATCTCCAGGCGAATCTCGACACCGTGACCAAAATCCGCGAGCACCTGGTGACGCTTGTGAAGCACGGCATGGGCCCCCAGGACATGATCGCGGGCAAAGCCATGAAGGATTTCGAAGGCCAGCTTGCCGGCGATCCCGATCAATTCCTCTACACCGTGTACCGCGGGCTCTGGGCGCACGCCCGCGAACTCGGCGGCATCGTCTAAGCAAAGGCCTGCTCCACAGGCCTGCAAGCTGCCGAATTTCGGTTGGTGGAGCAGGCGTTTTCGCCTGCGATTTTGCGGGTGGAGATGCTTTTTCAGCAGCCCGCCAAGCGACGCCGGCCGGGTTCTTCCAGTCAAAATCCGCGAAAATCACATGTCGCAGATATGCCGATTGGTTGCGTTGTCAGCATTGTGGATAACTGTTCACAAACGGCGTGCGAGGAAACGCAGCCCGGATCAGTACACCAATAAGCGGTAGACATCCTACCTGCACGGATGTAGGATATCTACATCATGCCATCCCGCATCGAATTACTCCAGGGCACGCTCGACATGCTGATCCTCAAAACCCTGCAGTGGGGCGCGCAGCACGGTTACGGGATCAGCCAGGCTATCCGCGCGCAATCGTCCGAAGTGCTGCAGGTGGAAACGGGGTCGCTCTACCCCGCGCTTCAGCGCCTCGAAAAGCATCGATGGGTGACCGCCGAATGGAAGCAGACGGAGAGCAACCAGCGCGCGAAGTATTACAGGCTGACGGCAGCGGGCAGGAAGCAGCTCGCATCGGAACAGGTCCGCTGGCAACAACTGGTCGAGGCCATTGCGAGCATCATGAATCCGGCGCAGCATCCGGCGCAGCATCCGGCGCAGCATCCGGCGCAGCATCCGGCGCAGAAGGAGAGCGAGTCGTGACCCGCAAGCAGCGCGACCGGGATCTCGACGAAGAGATTCAGTCTCATCTCAATCTGGCCGCCCAGGATCGCATCCGCAACGGCGAATCCCCGGAACATGCCGCAGTCTCAGCCCGCCGCGAGTTCGGCAATCCAACCCTCATAAAGGAAATGGCGCGCGATCCGGGGCTGGCCCTGGCTCGATCGGATGATCCAGGATATCCGTTTCGGCGTCCGGACATTCGCACGCACTCCCGGCTCCACGGTCATCATCATTCTAACGCTTGCATTGGGGATTGGCGCCAACACAGCGATTTTCAGCATTTTCGACGCCGTGCTCCTGCGCGACCCGCCCTATCGCAATCCGGACCGCCTTGTATCGATACTGGATCGCCAAATCCGCGCGGGCGGGCGCGCAACTTTTTTCGACCTTTACAGCGACTACGAAAACTGGAAGCGGAACAGCCGCATGTTCGAGGGGTTCGCAGCCTCAACCTGGGCCGGGGGGCTGGACAAGACGATGACTGGCCAGGGTGGTACCGATCGGCGTTCGGCGCGCACTGTGACTGCACTGCCTGTGACTGCGGATTATTTCCCGCTCCTCGGCGTCCCGGCAGCCGTGGGCCGAACGTTCGACGCGGCCGACGCCGCCCATGGTTGCAAGGTTGTGTTGTCCTGGGACTTCTGGCGGAACAACTTTTCGCAACACGGAGGCGGAAGCCAAAAAAGTGCAGTCGGGAAGCCTCTCCGGCTGGACGATGAGGCCTGTACGGTAGTGGGTATCATGCCGCCCGGTTTTGCCTCGTTTCCGAATCCCGCCTGCATGATCTGGATTTTGATGACCCCGCCGCAACGCCCCGATCAATTCGGGGTTTTCGTCATGGGCCGGCTCAAGCCCGGTATCTCCATGGCTGCCGGGCAGGCGGAGTTGTTGGCGCTGCATCGCCGGCTTCACCAGCACGATCGCTGGGGAACATTGATGGAGCCCGCGATCTATGAGCTCCAGGCCGAATTCACATGGCTCACCGGCCGCAATCTGAGGCTCAGCCTGATTACTCTGTTTGCCGCGGTCACTGTCGTGCTCCTGATCTGCTGCGCCAACGTCTCCAATCTGCTGCTGGGCCGATCGCTGATGCGCCGGCGGGAAATGGCCATTCGCGCCGCGCTGGGCTCGGGCCGCGGACGTCTGCTCCGCCAGCTCCTCACCGAAAGTCTGTTGTTGTCTTCCGCAGCGGCTGTTATCGGGGAGCTGCTCGCGTTGGGCGCCGTCCATTACTTTCGTATCGCCAACCCGATAGAGCTTCCTCCGGCAACGCTCGTCCAAGTGAATTCACGAGTGCTCGCCTTCACCGTGCTGCTGAGCGTCGTGACCGCGGTCCTGTTTGGGCTGGTGCCCGCATGGAGAGCGTCGCGGACCGATCTGATTCAGCCTCTGAAAGCCGGCCGTCATCGATTCGGTAAAGCGCTGATCGTGACTGAAGTGGCGCTGACCATGCTCCTTCTGATCGCCGCCGGACTGCTCATCGACAGCGTCAGAAATTTCGCCGCGGCCCCTCTCGGGTTCCGGCCGGATGGCCTCCTGACTGCCAACGTCCAACTGCCGAAAGCGTCTTATCCGAAGCCGGAGCAGCGAGTCCAGGTTTACGACCGTGCGATCGCGGAACTCCGCCGATTGCCGGGAACAGAAGCACTCGCGCTCTCGACGACTTTTCCGACGCAGGGTACCGGCGCGGTCAGCGTTCTGGCGGTGGAAGGCCAACCGGACCCCGCCGCCAACAGGGTCCTCGACACCGGTCAACAGACTATCAGCCCCGATTACTTTCAGGCGATGGGTATCCCCTTAAGGAGGGGGCGCTTCTTCGATATGCACGATCGTGAGGGAAGCGAAGCCGTGGCGATCGTCAATGAGGCGCTTGTTGCCCGATATTTCCCAACCGAAGACCCCATTGGGAAACGCATCCGGGAGTTTGACGGCCCCGGCAACACCAAACCATGGCTCAGGATCGTTGGCGTCGCAGCCGGCGAAAAGCGCGTTACGGTTACTGAGGAGATGAGCTGGGGAGACACACCGGTCGTTTATCGCCCATGGCGGCAAAATCCACCCGCTTCCGCCACCCTGATTGTCAGAACGGCCGTTGGCGGAACGGTATCGGCGGCCTCGATGCAGCGATCTCTCTACGCCATCGATCCGGACGTAGTGCTCACCGAACCGAAGCCTGTGGTTGAAACGGTCGCGAAGGTACTTGCTTATCCCCGATTCCGGGCCATTCTGCTGACTGCTTTTGCGGGCCTGGCCCTGCTCCTCGCAATGGTCGGGCTGTACGGCGTGCTTTCTCATCTCGCCAGCGGCCGCATCCGCGAAATCGGCGTGAGGATGGCGCTGGGGGCGACGCGCGCCGAGGTGATCGGGATGATGGTCCGGGAGGGAATGTTTCCAGCGATCGCCGGCATAGTGTTCGGTCTCGCCGCAGCCTGGAGCCTGACTCGGCTGCTCTCGGCAATGCTGTACGGAGTGAGCCCGAAGGGCCCGGTGACCCTTGTGGTTGTAACCTCAGCCCTCCTCGCCGCGGCTTTCCTGGCAACCTGGCTGCCCGCGTGGCGCGCCACGGCGGTCGATCCGATGGCCGCTTTGCGGTACGAGTGAACTCACTCCTGAAATAATACCTTGCACTTCTACCCATTGTGCTTTATACATGTAGAAGTATGAGGCATGATAACCCTTCGCCGAAATCCGATCTCCCTCAAGGCACACTCGATCTGCTGATTCTCAAAATCGCGACCCTGGGGCCGATCCACGGCTACGCCATCGCGCAGAGGATCCAGCAGATTTCGCGCGATGTCGTGCAGGTGCAGCAGGGCTCGCTTTACCCCGCATTGCACCGGCTCGAAAACAGAGGACTGCTGGCGGCCGAGTGGAAGGAATCGGAAACCGGCCGCGAAGCCAAGTTCTACCGTTTGACCGCGAAGGGGCGCAAGCGGCTTAAGGAAGAAACGGAAAGCTGGGCGCGGCTCACCGGCGCGATTGGTTTGATCCTCCAGGCGGAAGGAGATTCCCAGTGACCTGGTGGCAACGGCTCCGCAACACCGAGCGGGTCGAGGCGCAGCTGGATGCCGAGCTTCGCTTCGACTACGACCAGCGCGTGGCGGCGAACATCCGTGCCGGAATGAGCGAATCCGAAGCTCGCCGCGCCGCGTGCCTGGTGTTCGGCGGCATGGAGCAAGTGAAAGAAGAGTGCCGCGACGCCCGCGGCACGCGCTGGCTGCACGACCTTTGGCAGGACTTCCGCTATGCGCTCCGCACGCTGCGGCAGAATCCGGGATTTGCGGCGGTGGCGATCCTAACCCTTGCCCTCGGCAGCGGCGCGACCACTGTCATGTTCACGGTCATCGACAGCGTGCTGTTGAAGCCGCTGCCCTATCCGCAACCGGACAGGCTGGTCACGCTCAATGAAGCCACCGAGAAATATGGCGACACGTTCCGGCTTTCCTATCCGGACTTTATCGACTGCAAACGCGATAGCCGCTCCCTGGCTTCGATGGCGGCGTGGAGCTACGGCGGCGGCACCGTGAGCAAGCCGGGCGCGGCCGAATACGTTGCCAGTCGCGAAATGTCGTCCGAAGCATTCTCGGTCCTCGGCGTCACTCTCGTGCAGGGGCGTGCCTTCCTGCCTGCTGAAGACCGGCTTGGCGCGCCGCCGGTCGCCATCGTGAGTTCCCGCTTGTGGCAGCAGCGCTACGCCGGAAGCCCCTCGGCGATCGGCGCGCCGCTGGTATTCGATGGCAGGCCCTATACCATCGTCGGCGTCGCGCCGGCGGGTTTCCAGCTGGATGGAGAGGCGGATCTGTTTACTCCGCTCGGCCAGGACACGGACCCGCGAATGCAGAATCGCGAAGCGCACTTCCTTCCCGTTGTGGCGCGCCTGCGGCCCGGCGCGACTTTGGCCGCGGCTCAAAACGATCTGGCGCCGATCGGGCATCGCCTCGCCCAGCAATATCCGAAGTCCAATGCCGGCTTTGGCTTCAAAGTGCATCCGCTGCTTGAAGCCGCGGTGGCGGGCGTCCGGCCCATGCTGCTGTTGCTGCTGGGCGCGGTCAGTCTGGTGCTGCTGATTGCCTGTATCAACGTGGCCAGTCTGCTTCTTGCCCGCGCCGTTTCGCGCGAGCGCGAGCTTGCCCTGCGCGTGGCGCTCGGCGCCGGCCGGGGCCGCCTGGCACGACACGCGTTGACGGAAAGCGCGGTGTTGGCGCTCGCCGGGGTCGCACTCGGTATCCTGCTCGCCGCTTTTGGCGTCCGCCCGTTTGTCGCTTTCTGGCCCGGCGCTTTGCCGCGATCCGCCGAAGTCCACCTCGATTGGCGTGTGCTCCTGTTTGCCCTCGCAGTCTCCTTGCTGTGCGGCATTCTCTTCGGACTGGCGCCGGCACTCCGTGCTCCCGTTCGCGAACTGGAGCAGACACTCCGTGCCGGAGCCCGCTCCATGCCCGGAGGTTCGCGCCGGCTGCACAGCGGTTTTGTCATCTCCCAGATCGCCATCGCGGTCGTGCTGCTCGTCGTCGCCGGCACACTCGCCCGCGCACTGCTGCGACTGTCTTCGCTCGACCCGGGCATCAATGTCCGCAACGTGCTGGTCGCGCGCGTGGCTCTGGCGCCCCGCGTCTTGGCAAACCCGGCGCAGACGCGCGCCGCCTGGAATGACGTGCTGGATCGCGCCCGCGCCGTACCGGGTGTGAAATCCGTTGCTCTGGCGGATATCATCCCCATGCGGGCAGGCGAGAACGCACTCGGCTACTGGACCACACCCGCGGCGCCCCCATTGAACCAGGCGCCGATTTCCCTCGCTTCCGGCGTAACGCCGGAGTACCTGAAGGTGATGGGCATCCCGCTGCGGAAGGGACGATTCTTCACCGATCAGGACCGGACGGGCAACGAGTTCACCGTTGTGATTGACGAGGTTCTGGCGCAACATGCTTTCGGACAAACGGAACCGGTGGGGAAACGCCTGTTTGTTCAGGCGATGGGACCCACTACGGTCGTGGGCGTAGTGGGTCATGTCCGGCATTGGGGCATCGCTAACGACGATCAGGCACCGATACGCGATCAGCTCTACTATCCTTTCGCCCAGGTGCCGGACCCGCTGATGCCGCTGTTCTCGAGGGTCATGTCGATGGCTGTGCGGACCGGCGTCACGCCATTGAGCGTGGTCGAGCCACTGCGGCGGGCCCTGCGCGGAACTGGCGGAGATCAGTCTCTCTATGAAGTCCGGACCATGGAGCAACTGGCCAGCGGCTCGCTCGCACGCCAGCGTTTCCTGATGCTGCTGTTCGGCATATTCGCCGGACTCGCTTTGCTGCTCGCCTGCATCGGAATCTATGGCGTGCTCTCCTATCTCACCAGCCAGCGCGTGCCGGAATTCGGCGTGCGAATGGCAATCGGAGCCAGTGCCCGCGACGTCATTCGCCTCGTGCTCCGGCAAAGCGTCGGGATGGTTTTCGTGGGAATTGCCTTGGGCATATTGGTGGCGCTGGCCGCGGGGAGTCTGCTGGAGCGCCTCGCGACCGGGACGCGGCCCACCGAACCATTGACCTTCGCGGCCATGGTATCGGTGCTGGCTATTGCCGCCCTCTTCGCAAGTTTCCTGCCCGCCCGCCGCGCCAGCCGCATCGACCCGATGAGCGCTCTGCGGCAGGAATAGAAAACTCCTGTTGCTTTCCAAAATGAGTCGTGATACTCTTATTTTGGAATCCAACAGGAGTCGGAAGGGAGCGCACGGGCATGGGTGAAAAGAAAGACGTCTGGCAAGGCACTCTGGCGCTGATGGTCCTGAAGACGCTCGATGTCCTCGGGCCCCAGCACGGCTACGGCATCGCGCGCCGCATCGAGCAGATCAGCGAAAACCTGCTCGCGGTGAACCAGGGAACCCTTTATCCCGTATTGATCAAGTTGGAACAGGAAGGCTCGATTACCTCGAACTGGGGCACGTCCGATAACAATCGCCGGGCAAAATTCTACACGCTGACGAAATCCGGCCGAAAGCAATTGCAGGCGGAGTCGCGGCACTGGCGCCAGACCACCGCAATCATCGATCGCTTCTTCGCGCCTGAGAAAGCTCTATGAAACCGTTACGCCGCATCTGGTGCCGGCTGTTGGGGACCTTTCGCGGCCATCCGCGCGAAGAGGACCTGACCAGTGAAATCGACGGCCATCTGCGCCTGATGATCGAAGACAACCAGCGCCTCGGTATGGCTCCTGAGGAAGCGCGCCGCGCGGCTGTGCTGCGGTTCGGCAATGCACGCGCCACAGAAGAAACCTGCCGCGACCAGCGCGGATTTCCCCTGCTTGAGGCGTTCTTTCAGGATGTGCGCTACGCATTCCGGACGCTGCGTAAATCGCCGGGATTCGCCCTGACGGCCATTGTTTCGATCGGGCTCGGGATGGCGGCGAACTCACAGGTCTTCAGCCTCGCGGAGGCGGTGGTTCTGCGTCCGCTTCCGGTACCGAAGCCCTCCCAAGTCGCGACCCTCCTGTCGTACTTGCACGGCGACCGCCCATTTGACGGCGCCAGCTCGGGGCTGCTCTCCTACCCGGACTTCGTCGACTTCCGCAATAAGAGCAAGTCCTTCGCAGGGATGACGGCCATCGAGGACGCCTCGTTTGGATTCGCCGTCGAAAGGCAGGCGCAGCCGCAGTCCCGCTTCGGTCTTCTCGTCAGCGGGAATTTCTTCGATGTTCTTCAGGTCCCGCCGCGCATCGGGCGAGGCTTCCGGGCATCCGAAGACCAGGTCCCCGGACGCGACGCCGTCGTCGTAATCAGCCACGATTTGTGGGCCAGCGAATTCGCGTCGAGAAAAGACGCCATCGGGAAGACAGTCCTGCTGAACGGCATAGCCTTCACGGTCATCGGCGTTGCGCCGGAGCAGTTCACCGGCCCCGACCAGTACACTCGCGCGCAGCTGTACGTTCCTATGATGATGCAGCCCCGCCTGGCGCCGGATGCGCACCACAACGCGCTCGAAGACCGCAACATGCGGGTGCTCACCGTGAAAGGGCGTCTGAAGCCCGGCGTGAGCGTCGCCAATGCGGGCGCGGAGGCTAAGCTCATCTCCGCCCAACTCGCGCAGGCTTACCCGGACACGAATCGAACCTTCACCGCCACTGTTTATACGGAATTGGAACTTCGATATGCTCGGGACCCCTACACCCCCCTGCTGTGCGGTTTTATGCTGCTTCTGGCGGGCGCCGTCCTCGTGATCGCCTGCGCGAATGTAGCTAACCTGATGCTGAGCCGGGCGCGGGCGCGCGGGCGCGAAATCGCCATCCGCCTGGCCGTCGGCGCGGGACGCGCACGCCTGATCCGGCAACTGCTTACTGAAAGCCTCGTAATCGCCGTCCTTGGCGCGGCGATTGGACTGGGCTTGGCGGAGTATCTCGCCTGGGCCAATTCTCCGATCGTTATCCCGCTTGAAAATCCTTTCGTGGTGGTACTGAGCTTGGATCGCCAAGTGCTTCTTTACGCGGCCCTCGCCACGTTTGCCAGCACCATATTTTTTGGACTGATCCCTGCGTTGCAGGCCACTCGGACCGATTTGGTTTCCGAATTGAGATCCAGCGCCGGCAAGACCGATAAGCGCGGGCTCTTCATCGGCAGAAACACGTCGGTCATCGCCCAGGTTGCGGTCTCGCTGGTGCTTCTCGTGGTGGCCGCTCAAACGCTCCGCGGCACTTTGATCCTTCTCTCCGGGCCCGCCGGCTTCCGGACCGACCACCTGCTCATGGCCGGCCTGAACCCTCAGCTGGTTCGTTACTCGCCCGCCCGCACGCAGGAGTTTTACGACCGGCTGCTGGACGAGGCGCGCCGCATGCCCGGTGTGAAGGCGGCCGCGTTGACTCTGACAATCCCCATGTCTCCGCAGGTGGGCACGCGCATTGTGCCGGAGGGATTTCACCTGCCGCCAGGTTCCGACAGCGTGAACGCTGTGGGCACCACCGTGGGCGACGGCTATTTCCGGACTTTGGGCATCCCCATTCTGCGGGGCCGCGAGTTCCTTAAGACCGATAAACCGGACTCGCCGCGCGTGGCGGTGGTCAACGAGGTCTTTGCGCACAAGTATTTCCCCGGTGGGGACGCGATCGGCAAACGGCTTCGCCTCGGCGGCAGCACCGGTCCGCAGCTCACCATCGTAGGCGTGGCCAAGCAAAGCAAATATATCTTCCTGGTCGAGCCAACCATCGCCATGATCTATCTTCCGCTGCGGCAGAACCCGGAAACGCATCTCACCCTGCTTCTGCAATCGGACGGACCCTCCGCCGATCTGGCCCCTTCCCTGCGCAATCTGCTGCATTCGCTCGATCCGGACCAGCCTCTCATCGCCGTTCGTACGATGGAAGGATTCTTCGGCCAAAGAGTGACGAAAATGCTCCGTCTGACAGCGGGGACTCTGGTAGCCATGGCATTCCTGGGACTGGTTCTGGCAATGACCGGACTTTACGGTGTAATGGCCTGGTCGGTGACACGCCGAACGCGTGAGATCGGCATTCGCATGGCCATCGGAGCTCGCCGTCTGGACGTGCTGGTCATGGTGCTTAAGCACGGCGTCGCGCTGGTAGGGGTCGGACTTGTTATCGGCGTGCTGCTGAGCTTCCTCGCCAGCCGGGGCTTCTCGGCCGCGTTCAACGTGCCGTCATTCAATGTCCCATTGCTCGCACTGGTTGCGGTGGGGCTGTTGGCGGTGGCGGCGCTGGGAGCCTGGCTGCCCGCTCGCCGCGCGTCGTTGCTGAATCCAAACCTCGTCCTGCGGCAGGACTGATTATGAGCCAGCTGCGCGCATTCATTTCCCGGCTCAACGCTCCGCTCATCAGGGAGCATCGGGATCGCGATTTGGCGCTTGAACTCGATGTTCACCTGCAGATGCTCACCGAGGACAACATCCGCGCGGGGATCTCGCCGGAAGAGGCGCGCCGCCGAGCCCGACTGGTGTTAGGCGGCGTGGAATCGGTCAAGGAAAACTGTCGCGATCGCTGGAACATTCCGTTGCTCTCGTCTTTCTGGCGGGACTTGTGTTACGCCGCGCGAGTCCTGGGCGGGAACCGCACCTTCACCGTAACGGCAGTTCTCACCCTGGCGCTGGGAATAGGCGCCAACACGGCCATATTCAGCCTGCTGAATGCGGTCCTTCTTCGCAATCTGCCTGTGCGCCAGCCTCAACAACTGGTGTTCTTCGGCAAGGCTCACAATGCGGGCAGCAATGACGTCCTGCCCACCGGAAACGTACAACTTTTCTCGTACCCGTTCTATCGCGAATTCCGGCGCGAGAACCATGTTTTTTCGGATGTCGCGGCCATCGGCAGCGAACTCTTCATCACACATGGACGCGTCGCAAGCGCGACAGATCTTGAAAAACTGAACGTCGAACTGGTCTCCGGAAGCTACTTCGATACCCTCGGCGTGAACCCGCTTTTCGGGCGCGCACTCTCGGACGCGGACGACCGGACGCCGGGCGCCCACCCGGTGGCCATGGCGAGCTATGCGTGGTGGCAGCGCCACCAGTCGGCGATTGGAAGAACAGTGAACATCGGGTCGACGGCATACCTAATCGTCGGAGTGGCTCCGCGGGAATTCTTCGGCGTGACCGTGGGGCAATCGCCTGATCTTTGGATCCCGCTGGCGATGGAGAAAGAAATTTCTCCGGATTGGAACGGGTTGGAGAAGAACCTGTTTCAATCGCTGCATATCATCGCCCGGCAAAAACCAGGGATCGGCGAAACGCAAGCGCAGACGGAAACCAACCTGATCTTCCGCCGTATTCAGCGTGAATATGCCGGGCCCCAGCCCACTCAGCGGCAACTCGACGATATCCGGCATGCGCGAATTGAACTGACGCCCGCCGCCACCGGGCGATCGTACCTGCGAACCCAGTTCTCTTCGCCGCTGGAGATCCTGATGTCGCTGGTCGCACTGGTGCTCCTGATCGCCTGTGCCAATGTGGCGAATCTGCTGCTCGGGCGGGCCACGGCGCGGCAACGCGAGATTGCGGTCCGCATGTCGATGGGAGCGGGGAGAGCGCGTTTGATCCGGCAATTGTTGGTTGAAAGCGGACTGCTCGGGTTGGCCGGCGCGATGCTCGGTCTCCTCCTTGCGTGGGGCGCAAGCCGACTGCTGCTCCTGATGGTCTCGACGGGAGGCGATTCCCTGCCGATTCGAGTCACACCGGACGCCGAAGCGGTGGGGTTTACTCTCGCCATCACGATCCTCACCGTGCTCTTGTTCGGAATCGCTCCGGCCTTCCACGTAACCGGTCTTGACCTCGCTTCCACCCTGAAGGCAGGACGCGGGATCGTTTCCGCCAGCAACCGTCTCACGCGCGGTCTCGTCGCCGGTCAGGTGGCAATATCCCTGATACTTCTCGTGTGCGCCGGTCTGTTTCTGCGCAGTCTCGCAAATCTGATGGATGTCAATACCGGTTTCGACAAGCAGAACGTTCTCCGGATCGGAATTGACCCCGGTGCAGCGGGCTATCAGGTGGACTCCCGCCTGGAATCCATGATGCAGCGCGTAGAGGAACGCGTCGGTTCACTTCCCGGTGTTCGGAGTGCGAGCTTTGCGATGTTCGTATTCGAAGGGGGTGGCATGACAAATGGCATCATTGTGCCCGGACGGCGGGCATCCGGGCAGGATCCGGAGGTTGACAACAACATCGTAGGGCCTCAGTACCTCAATGCAATGAAGATGCCGATGGTACTCGGCCGCGGACTGAACGTGCGTGACAACGGGGCGTCGCCCAGGGTCGCTGTCATCAATGAAACGATGGCGCGCACCTGGTTCCCGGGCAGTTCACCGCTGGGCCGCACATTCGGAGTCGGAGACGAGCTTGGAAACGATCCCTCGTGGCAGAATATCGAGGTAGTCGGCGTCGTAAAGGATGCGAAGTACATGAATCTGCAGGAAAAGCCGCAGTCGGCAGCCTTCTACCCGCATGCGCAGCACAGTTTGCATTTCCTGTACAATTTCATCGCGCGCTATTCGGGCAATCCGAACAGTATTGTTCCCGAAATCAGAAGCGCCGTTCGCGAGATCGACCCGAATCTCCCGCTGAGCGACGTTACGACGCTTGCGCGCGTGGTTGACGATTCCGTGCTGAACAAGCGGGTGGCAGCCCAACTCGCCGCGTTCTTCGGCGGGCTTGCCGCCTTCCTCGCCTGCATCGGCATCTACGGCGTGATGTCCTGGGGCATCGCGCGGCGTACCGGTGAATTCGGTATTCGCATGGCGCTCGGCGCCGGACGGCGTCGCGTTCTGTGGATTGTGTTGAAAGAGATTCTGTGGCTGGTCGCCGCCGGCGTTGCGACAGGGCTCGCACTGGCGCTCGCCTCCAGCCGCCTCATCGAGAGCTTGCTGTACGGACTGAACTCATACGACCCCGTCGTGATCGGTCTGTCCATACTGGCGATGAGCGCCGCGGCTCTGTTCGCCGGATACTTGCCGGCCCGGCGAGCCACCCGGATCGATCCCATGGCAGCCCTCAGGTACGAGTGAACTATATGGACATCAAACGAGAAGGCGTTGCAAGAAACAAAATGATTCGCCGGGTGATCTACCTTACCCTCACGGCCGCCGCCCTCGCCGCCGCCGGTTGGCGCATCAATCAACTGAAACCCGCCGCCCCCACGGTTGAGCGCGGCACCGTCCTCATCGATACCGTGAAGCGCGGCCCCATGGTGATCGACGTTCACGGTTTGGGCACGCTCGTCCCCGAAGACATTCTGTGGATTCAGGCCGAGTTCGACAGCCAGGTCAGCAAAATCCTGAGCCAGTCCGGCGACGAAGTCAATCCCGATTCCGTTCTGCTGGTTCTCTCGAACCCCCAGATGGAAGCCGACGCCAACGATTATGAATGGCAGGCCAAACAGGCTGAAGCCAACTATGCCGATCTCAAGGTCAGGCTGCAGAGCCAGACCTTCGATGAGCAGTCCCTTGTCGCCACCACCCAGGGCGACCTGAAGCAGGCCCAGATCACAAAGGATATCGAAGAGAAGCTTCTCGAATCGCACCTCGACTCGCAGCTCAACGCGCGCCTCGCAATCGCGAAATGGGAACAGGCCGAAAGCCGTTTTCAGATGGAGAAACAGAAGCTCGACATCATGAAGCAATCGGTCGACGCTCAACTCGAAGCGCAGCACGTCCAGATCGAAAAATTACGCGCGACGTGGATGCTCAAAAAGAAGCAGGTGGATGAGCTCACCATCCGCGCCGGCATTAAAGGCCGCATGCAGGAGATGACGTTGCAGGTGGGCCAGCGCGTCAAACCGGGCGACGTGCTCGCCAAAGTGGCCCAGCCCTGGAAACTGATGGCGCGCCTGCAAATTACCGAGACCCAGGCGAAGGATATCCTGCTCGGCCAGAAGGCGTCCATCGATACCCGAAACGGAGTTGTTCCCGGCCACGTCACGCGCATCGACGCATCCATCGTGAACGGCACCCGCACCATCGATTGCAAACTGGACGGTCCCCTGCCCACCGGCGCCGTCCCGGATTTGAGCGTCGACGGCACTGTCGAAATCATGCGCCTTGCCAATGTCGTCTATATGCAGCGCCCCGTCTTCGGGCAGCCCAACAGCTCGGTAAGCCTGTTCAAGCTGGACCCGGACGGTAAAGAAGCCACCCGAATTGTCGTACGGCTGGGCCATGCTTCCGTAAACAACACTGAAATTCTGGACGGGTTGAAACCAGGCGATCAGGTGATTCTTTCCGAGATGACGGGTCAGGATCAAAATACGCGAATTCGATTGAACTAATCGCACGTATGTGCGTTTCTTGAATGGAGAAGCTGCAATGACCGAACCTCTTATTCACATGCAGGCAGTCAAGAAGGTATTTGTCACCGACGAAGTGGAAACGCACGCGCTCGAGGGCATCGACCTCGACATTCAGCGCGGCGAATACATTTCGATCTCCGGCCCCTCCGGCTGCGGCAAATCGACCCTCCTCGCCATTCTGGGACTGCTCGATTCGCCCTCCGCGGGCGCTTACGTTCTGAACGGCCGCCCGGTGCAGGACTTGAAGCTCAGCGAGCGCGCCCGTATTCGCAACCGCGAAATCGGCTTCGTTTTTCAGGCCTTCAATCTCATCGGCGACCTCACGGTTTATGAGAACGTCGAGTTGCCTCTCACCTATCGCGGGATGGGAAGCGCCGAGCGCAAGCGCCGCACGCAGGAAGCGCTCGAGCGTGTCGGCATGGCTCACCGCATGAAGCACTACCCGGCGCAGCTCTCCGGCGGACAGCAGCAGCGCGTGGCCGTCGCGCGCGCGCTGGCGGGAGACCCCTCGATCCTGCTCGCCGACGAACCCACGGGAAATCTCGACTCCGCCAACGGCGAAGCTGTCATGGACCTGCTGACCGAACTGCACAAAGGCGGCGCGACCATCTGCATGGTCACCCACGATCCCCGCTATGCCCGCTACGCCGACCGTTCCATCGATCTCTTCGACGGCCGCATCACCACTCAATAGCTGGTAGCACAGCGAAAGGCCAGGCTTAAGCCTGTGCCACCAATCAGGCGATGCCGAACAGGGCGGCGTATTTGTCGGGCAAGCGTATTGGGCGCAGGGCACGGCTTAAGAAGACATGGCGTGTCTGCCCGATGGCTACCCTGCGGCCCCCGCAGGTCATCTCATAGGCGAAAGACACAAAGCGGCGGTTCACATCGGAGATGCTGGTCGCAATCGAGATCTCTTCATCGAACCGCGCCGGGCTCACATACCGGCAATGCGATTCCGCGACCGCCAGCAATACGCCATCGTCGAGTTCCATATCTTTGTAGTGGAAGCCGATGGACCGGCAGTAGTCGACGCGCGCCACTTCCATCCAGACCAAATAGTTCGCGTAGTAGACGATCCCCATTTGGTCGGTTTCGGCATAGCGGACCCGGATGGTTGTCGAGTGTGTCATATGCTCAGAATCTCCCGCAGGATCGAGGATTGCCGGCGGGAGAGTTCGACCTGCCGGCCGCCGCGCAGTATTACGATCAGGTTGCCGGCAGCCCCCATTTCCGCCCCCTTGATACAGTTCAGGTTCAGAATATGCCGGCGGCTGGCGCGGAAGAAAATCGACGGGTCCAGGCGGGCTTCAAATGCGGCAAGGGATCCCGAAATCAAGGGGTGCTCGTTATGAAAGAACACCCGGGTATAGTTGCCTTCGGATTCCAGCAGATCGATCTCGCGGGTTTTGACGATCCAGCAGCGTTCGCCATCTCTTAAGAAGATCTGCTCCATTGACTGCCGGAGCGGATGCGGGCGCACCTTTTGCAAGGCCGCTGCAAGGCGGGCCGGAGCGATCGGCTTGAGCAGATAATCAAGGGCATTCACCTCGAAGGCCTTGAGCGCATGCTGATCGTACGCCGTGGTGAAGATCACCTCAGGGACCTCTCTCAGGCGATCGAGGAGGTCGAATCCGGTCATTGCGGGCATTTGAATGTCCAGGAACAATACGTCCGGCGCCAGCTTTTGAATGAGCGCCAATGCCTCCTCGCCACTGGCCGCCTCTCCGGCAATTTCCACCTCGGGATGAGCTGCCAGCAGACGCCGCAGCTCCTGGCGGGCAATGCGCTCATCGTCGACGATCAATGCTTTCATGCCGGGATCACGACTGTCGCCGCGACGAGACCCTTCCCTGAGTCGGTCAACTCCAGCGAGGCCTGCTCGCCGCAAAGCAGGCGAAGCCGCTCACGGGCATTGGCGAGGCCGGTGTGGGCGCCGTTTGGATTGAAATCCTTCAGCCTTCCGGTATTCTCCACTTCCAGTACCAGGGCCTGGTTCTTTGTGCCGGCTCGAATCGTCAACAGGCCTCCGTTGGGAAGTTCCGCGATACCATGCCTGACGGCGTTCTCCACCAGCGTCTGAACCACCATAGCGGGGACGTTCCGCTGCGCGGCCTCCGCGCTAATCGCGATTTGAACATGCAAACGTTCTTCGAGGCGCGCGGACTCCAGCGCAAGATACTCCGAGACCGCTTCCATCTCATCTTTGAGCGCCACCATTTGGGAGCCGCGAAAATCGATGGCGTGGCGAAACAGACTCGCCAGGCTGGTGACCATCTCCCGCGCCCGAGCCGGATTTTCGCTGATCATACCGCGAATGGTATTCAGGCAGTTGAACAGGAAATGAGGATTCACCTGCGCTCGCAGAGCCCGCAGTTCGGATTGACCCACCGCGATCTGAAGCTGCATTTCCCTGAAGCGAGCCTCCCGATACCGGCGGTTCCAGGCGATCGCGACGTACGCCGCGGTCCACGCGCAGGTGGCAACGGCGATTCCCGATCCCGTGGCGGCGGCCTGGCGAGCCTCCGTGAAGCCGCTTTGCGCGCCGGTCAGCACGAGCGCCAGAATCACGACCAGCGCCGTCTGAATCGATGCGACGGCCAGGGCGGCGGAGAACATGCGCGGTAGTCCGCGAGCGGCGGGCAGAGCAAGCCAGTCGCGCCGCCGGATCTCGCGGCGCAGCAGATGCGTGAGTGCGACGCTGTACAGAAAGAACAGCGTGTAGGAGAAGACGATCGCGCCGTGCCAGCCCGTGTACGCGGTGGTTATGCCGAAGAGCGCCAAAGTGTAGGCTCCCCAACCGGCTGCCTGGCAGATCCAATACAAGCGCTTCATCTTTTGTCACCCGCGCGCGCGACGACCTGTCCGTCCAGCATAGTCCAGAGGGGCTTTCTCAGCGTGTTCGGATCCTGCAGGGGATTGTCCTTTGCAAGAACCAGGTCCGCTCGGAATCCGGCTGCGATCCTGCCCAGTTCGGTGGCCTTACCAATGTACGCCGCATTGCCCGAGGTCGCTATCGTCAGGATTTCGGCAGGCGTGAAGCCAGCGCAAACAAATTGGGCAATCTCGTCGTGAAATCCCGAGCCATATGCCACCAGCGGAGCGTCCGTTCCCATTACGATGCGGGCGCCGGATCGAGCGAGTTCGCGAACCATCTCGTAGCTTCGCTGTAGTCTCCTGTCTCTCTCGGATTTCGGGAGCTTCTGTAACATCATGCTGGTTTCATATTCGCCGAAGGTGGGGTCGATGAAGGGCCTGTTCGACGAAACGAGCGCCACAAGGGACGGCGGCAGACGATCCAGATAAGCCGCGTGCTCGACTCCGGTGGCCCCGGCGCGGATGGCATCCTCGAATTCGGCGGGCGTCTCCGCATGCACGACGCTGGTCAAGCCGTGGTCCTTTGCCCACCGAATACCGCGAGCCATCAAATCCGCGCTGAGTTCCTCTTTTGCGCGGCCGATGGTGCCGTGGATGAACTTCACCACATCGGGCGGACCCTCGGCCAGGTTTCGATCCAGGCCGTCGATGAGCGTCTTTTCATCCGTGGCGAGGATTGCGCCCTCGTTCGAGATCGAGGGCGTCCAGATCGTGCTCACGGGATGGCCGAGGGGAGAGGTCACCAACCTTCCGGCGGTCAACAGCCGTGGCCCGAGCATGTCTTTACGCTCGATCCCGGTTCTCATCCGGAAAGACTTCAGGGCGGGACCGCCCAGGTCGCGCACCGTAGTGACGCCGCTCTCAAGGTAAGCGCGCCGTTGTGGAGCGTAACTGGAGATCGTCGATCTTAGAAAATATCCGAGTTGCAAGCCGGCGCGCACTTCGACCGGCGACTGGAGGTGGGTGTGAACATCGATAAGACCAGGGAAAAGATAATGGCCGTCGGCCTGGATGCGGGGCCAGTCCGGATGCGATGAACCCGCCCTTATGTCTATGATGCGGCCGCCCTGAATGTAGACGCTCTGGCCGTCGATGATCCGGTTGGAGCCGGCGTCGACGATACGCGCTCCTTCAATCACCAGTCGATCCATGCGCGCTTTGGGCCAATCGAAACTCGCCGCAGCACTCAGGCAGAAGGGAAGGACCGCGCCGGCTGCAAAGATCAGTGCAGATCCACGGACGAACCAATACCCGATGCGAAGTGAAGTCAGATAGCTCACCAGCAGCACCATCAGATAGAACTGTGGCGTGGCACTCAGGTAGATTTTCCACTGTCCGTTGACCATGGGATGAAACGCGGCGCCGAACGCCGGGTAGACGATGTACAGGGAGACGAAGAAGAGCGGCACCGAGATCAGGTACCCAACGAGAAGGCGCAACCAGATCCTTCCTCTTTCTAGAGCAAGAAATGCGCCCACGGGCCACCAGAACAGAAGACAGAGGCCGAGCCATCGCGGAACAACTGCCAGGCCCGCGGACCAGCCGCTGGTCCGGAATGTCACCCAGAATAGAAGCCAGAGTGGCGCGGCGACGAGGAGAATGGATGCCTGGAGAAAACTCGGGAGTCCGCGGGACTGCAATCTACGGAAGATATTCATGAACCCATACTGGATCGATTGGCCGTTCAGCAGCTCTTTCAAATGATGAACGGCGGATTTCGGGGATGAGCGGAGCGGTGTGGCGCCTCGTGGTGGAACCCCTCCATTATCCGCGCCCGTTATAGAAGCTGGGTCGCCCGCGCAACTGCAGCACCAGATGTGCCACCAGTTCGATGCCTATGAAAGCGAGCCCACCGAGCCACCAGGTGGGCCAATGCGTCTGCCGGTACCCAGCCAGTTCCATCGCGGTCAAACCCATGCCAACAGCAAGACCGGTTCCACCAACGAACCACACACCAACGCGAGCCGCAACCTGCACGCCACGCGCGATGGAAAGGCGAGGGCGCAACCAGTTGAGGAACCATACCTCCACCCAGTGGCCCCCGAACGAAGGCCAGAGCACCAATAGAGTGGCTGTCAACCAGCCGGCCCGTCCGCCCCAAAATCGAGCAAGGACGGCGCCACCGACAATCGCAATCATGCCCGTGCGCAACAAAGTGATGTGAAAAGGCTCCCGATAGGGTTGCCATTGTGATGTCATCGAGCACGACCCTGGAAGAAGTGGCCAGCGGATTCCCAGCCGACAGGAAACGCCTGAGCATAGCACGTGAACAGGTCGACCTTGGCGCGGGGAAGACTGGTTAGTTTTCGGATGGCATCTGAAGACTGTCGATGACCAAAACTTCCACCGGACTTTTTTGCGGCTCAAGCCTGAGGCCAAGCTGCTCCCGCAACGCCGGAACCAACGACGGTACCGGCGAATCCGGCGTCTCGTCCGGCGCCCATTCCAAAGTGAAGTCGTAGCTTTCGCTCAGCCCGGTCTTATCCACCACAATCCGGCCCAGCTGGTTCCCCACGTAACTTGCGAGCGCCCCCATGGAAACTCCGGTTCCTACCAGCTGTGATTTCTCTTTCCCTCCGTGCGTATTCATGGCGGCGCCTTCGTCTTCGGCTTTCGGCTTGAGTTTCGGACCGCTCTTCCGATTCTTCTCGACTACCAACGCGTACACGGACAGCTCCCGGATTTCCCGGTGGAATTTCAAATCGAACCTGTCCGTCAGCAGGCTCTGCAGCAGCGGGCTCATTTGACCCGGCCCAGGCTTCTCCGGCCGACCCGTCTTCGCCTCAATATCGTATCGATCGGTATCGAGCCACGCTGGCCCACCGGCGATCTGAGCGTTCTGTATCCGAAAGGCTGTGCGGATCAGGAGTTTCACCGGCTCGTTGGTGATTCTGAGCCGTCCGCCCTCGAACACGTTGAAGCTCGTCCCCGCGTTCGGGGCCACCAAGCTCGGACGGATTACGGCCACCTCGAAAGCCTGTGGCGACTGCCCCCACGCCAGAAGGCCGGAAAATACAGGGATCACCCGGAAAATCTTCATCAACTGTCTCCGGTTCGAAAGTCCCATCGCCGCTCCTGATATTTATACTGCCGATCCGCCGTTTGGTTACTCGCCTTTGAAACATCGGATCATCCTTTCGATGGCTCTTGGCGCGACGGATACCGGGAACGCCGAGCGGAAGCTCGGCGGCAGGGCGGAAGCCATGCCCCACGAACGAGACTGCGGGACTGGAGCAGCACAGCCCGGCAACCAAATCATTTGATAGCCTTGACGTAGTGCAAATCAGAGTTCTGTTTTTCGGGCTTTTGAAGGACATCTGCGGCGTCGCGGAAGACCGGATCGAACTTCCCGCGGGCTCGACCGCGGGCGCCGTCTTCGATCATTACGCTTCGGCATTTCCGAAACTGCGCCAGATGGCATCGAGCATTGTGCTGGCCCGGAACCACGATTTTGCAACGGCCAAAGAACCGCTCGCGGAAGGCGACGAGGTGGCGCTGCTGCCGCCCGTCAGCGGGGGAAGTCTCCTCGAAATCAGCGACCCGGAGGGCCATTTTTTCGCTTTGACCCGCGAGCCGATCGATCTTCGAAGTCTGGAAACCCGTTTATTGCAGGGTTGCGATGGGGCCAGTGTAACCTTCCAGGGCGTGGTTCGTAACAATACCAGTGGAAGGTCGACCCTGCGACTCGAGTACGAGTGCTACGAACCGATGGCGATCCGGAAAATGGCCGAGATCGGCCGCGAAATCGCCAGCCAGTGCGCCATCAGCCGCATCGGGATGGTGCACCGGCTCGGCACGATGGAGATCGGCGAGGCCAGCGTCGCTGTCGTTGTTACGGCGGCGCACCGCAAACCCGCTTTCGAGGCCGCCCTCGAGGGGATCAATCGTCTCAAGCGGCTGGTCCCGGTCTGGAAGAAGGAGTTCTTCGAGGATGGAGAGGTCTGGGTGGAAGGGGACTGGGACCGGAATGCGCCTCGCGTTTCTGCTTCTTAGCGCCGTCGCGTTTTCAGCCGGACAGCTCCCGGCTCAGCCTCCGGCGGAGGACGACGCCGTCTTTCGCTCGAACGTTCAGCTGGTGCGGATTCTGGCGACCGTAAAGGACCCATCCGGAGCACTGGTTGGGTCGCTCGAAAAGGGCGATTTCGAAGTGCGCGACAACGGTGTGCCGCAGCAGATCTCGATCTTCGAAAGGCAGACCGATCAGCCTTTGTCGGTCGCGGTCCTGATCGACAACAGCGGTTCCACCGCGAAAGATCTGAAGTATGAAACCGAATCGGTGACGCGGTTTCTGCGCGCGCTGCTGCGGGAAGGGAATCCGGAAGACGCCGCCTCGCTCTACAGTTTCAATTGGCAGATCGTCAAACAGAACGCCTTTACGCGCAACGTGGCGGCGGTGGAGAAATCGCTGAAGGCCCTGCGGGGCGAAGCCGGCACCTCCCTTTACGACGCGATTCTGCTCGCATCGCGCGACATCGAAGACCGGCGCGGGCGGAAGGTTCTGGTGATCGTGACGGATGGCGGCGATACCACCAGCCACAGCGATTTTCAGCGGGCCGCGGAAGCCGCGCAACTGGCGGATGCGGTGATTTATCCGGTCCTCGTAGTCCCGATTTTGAATGAGGCCGGGCGCAACGTCGGCGGTGAGAATGCCCTCACCACGCTTGCCGAGCGCACCGGAGGCCGGGTATTCGAGCAATCGCTCGGCGCCGCGCTCGACCAGACTTTCGACCAGATCATCCGCGATCTGCGGACACAGTATTTGCTGGCTTTCTATCCCCGCGGCGTGCCGCCGACGAAGGAGCGTTTTCATGCGCTCGATATCTCGCTCGCCAACCCCGAATTGCAGGTAAAAGCCCGCAACGGATACTATGGAGAGGCTCAGTCGAGCGCGCCTGTTGCGCCGGCGCGCGTCGACACCAGTCCGGGCAGCGATTCGATCCGGGCGCCGAAGCCGCCGCAGCCGGCCAAAGGCAGGAGTTCTCAAAACTAACGTGGCACAATCAAAGGCTAAAGTCTCACGACCGCCGGAGCAAACCTTCGAAGAGATCAAGTACCTGAAACATCTGATCGAACAGAGAATTCCCGTCTGCGTGAAACTCAGCGACGACGAGGAAGTGCGCGGCGTGGTCGAGTACTACGATCAGCGCTTCATCCGCATCACGCGAACGGGCGCGCCGAACCTGTTCATCTTCAAGCACGACATCAAATATCTGTACGAGGTCGCGTAATCCGCAATGGCGGATTTTCTGGAATGCGCGGTTGAGATCGCGCATCAGGCCGGATCTCTGCTCCGATACTATTTCGAGCGCCATGTCCGGGTTGAGTACAAGGGCGATTTCGATCTGGTGACCGAGGCCGACCGGGCGTCCGAGAAACTGATCGTGGAGCGGCTCAAAGCACGCTTTCCCGAGCACGGCATCATGGCCGAGGAAGGCAGCGGCCATCAGAGCCCATCCGAATACCGCTGGTACGTGGACCCGCTCGACGGCACCACAAACTTCGCGCACGGATATCCGGTTTACAACGTGACTCTGGCCCTTGAAAGAGCGGGGGAGTTGATTGCCGGGGTCATCTTCGATCCGAATCGCGACGAGTTGTTCACCTGCGAAAAGGGCGGCGGGGCATTCCTGAACGGAAGCCGCATCCATGTTTCACGGGCGCCGAAACTGGACGAGTGCCTCTTCAGCACGGGCTTCCCGAGCCGGCGCAGGCACCTCGATGTGAACATCCATTTCTATTACCAGCTGGCGATGGCGACGCATGGCGTGCGACGCGGCGGCGCGGCGGCGATCGACTTGGCTTATGTCGCCTGCGGGCGGCTGGACGGGTTCTGGGAGTTCGGTCTCAGCCCCTGGGACATGGCCGCCGGAAAATTGCTGGTGGAGGAAGCCGGAGGCGTTTGCAGGGACATGAAAGGCGCCATGCATCGCCTGACGTCGCCCCACATTCTGGTGGACAACGGATTGATCCACGACGAAGTGATGACGCTGTTTTCCGAAATCTTCCGGGGCGAATACAGGCATCCGATGCCCGTGATTCGATTCAAGTAGCGGTTGTCCTTTACTATCAGTGGGTTAACATGATAGGCTAGTCGATTAACATGCGCACAGTTGACCTGATCCTGCGTAAGCGCGGGGGCGAAGAGCTTAGTGTCGAAGAAATCCAGTATCTGATAGACGGATACACGACCGGCGAGATTCCCGATTATCAGATTGCCGCTTTCCTCATGGCTACCTATTTTTCAGGCATGACGGATCGCGAGTTGAGCTCTTTCACCGATGTCATGATCCGGTCCGGCGAAGTGCTGGACCTTTCTGATATTCCAGGTGTCAAGGTCGATAAGCATTCGACGGGGGGAGTGGGGGATAAGACCAGCCTGATCTGCGCGCCGATTGCGGCGGCCGCCGGCGTGGTGGTGCCGATGATTTCGGGCCGGGGCCTGGGCTATACCGGCGGGACGCTGGACAAGCTGGAATCGATTCCGGGCTTCCGTACCGATCTCACGATCGATCAGTTCCGCGCGCAGTTGGCCCAATTGGGGCTGGCTTTCATGGGGCAGTCGGATGAAATCGCGCCGGCGGACAAGCGCCTGTATGCACTGCGCGACGTGACAGGCACGGTGGAATCGATTTCTTTGATTGCGTCTTCCATCATGTCGAAAAAGATGGCCGAAGGGCTTGACGCGCTCGTGCTCGACGTCAAAGTGGGCCACGGCGCTTTCATGAAAAAGCAGGTCGAGGCGCGGCGGCTGGCGCAGGCCATGGTCGGTATCGGCCGCCGGCTTGACAAGAAGGTGCAGGCGCTGATCACGGATATGAATCAGCCGCTGGGTTATGCGGTCGGCAACGCGCTCGAAGTGATGGAAGTATCGCAGACTCTGCAAAAGGCCGGTCCGGCGGATTTAACGCGCTTGAGCCTGGAACTCTCCGCGCGCATGATCTATCTCGGCAGGATCGCGGCAACGCTCGAGGAAGCGCGCAAGCTTGCCGAAGACAAACTGATGGATGGCTCGGCATACCGCAAGTTCAAGGAAGTGGTGGAGGCGCAGGGAGGAAATCCGCAGGCGCTCGACCGTTTCGAGTTGCTTCCGAACGCTACCGGAATGCGCGAGATTCTGTCGCCGCGCGCCGGTTTCGTGAGCGCCATTATGGCGGAAGACATCGGACGCGCATCCCAAATGATGGGCGCGGGCCGAGGGCGCAAGGAAGACGCGATCGATCCCGCGGTCGGCGTGATTCTCGAAGTCAAGGCGGGCGAGAAGGTGGAGGCCGGATCGGTACTTTGCCGGCTGTATTACACGGTCGAAGAGAATCTGGACGAAGCGGCCGAACTGGTGGAAGACGCTTTCCGTATTTCGGGCGCGCGGCCGGAGGAGCGGGAGTTGATTCTCGAGGTCGTCGGCTAGTGTTCGGAAGCCGGGGACGCTTGGGCTGATGGGCCGGTTTACAGGCCTGCTTGGTCTGGCCGCGATCCTGGCGGTGGCGTGGCTGCTGTCGCGCAACAAACGCGCCATCAAATTGCGAATTCTCTTCTGGGGCCTGGGCCTGCAATTCGGTTTCGCGGTCATTGTTCTGAAGACCGGCGCCGGCAGGGTGTTTCAGGCCGCCAGCGTTGCGGTGACCGCGATGCTGGGTTACGCCGAATACGGCAGCGCATTCGTGTTTGGCGACACGCTCGGCAGATCCGGCGGTTCTCTCGGAGCCGTGTTCGCTTTTCAGGTCCTCCCCATTATCATCTTCATCGCGTCGTTTTTTTCGATTCTGTACTATCTCGGGATCATGCAGTGGATCGTGAAAGCCTTCGCGATCGCGATGCAGAAGGTGATGGGAGCGAGCGGGGCCGAATC
>Ga0181521_10002044_pt1 | contig 24453 bp, 22 predicted proteins | sample PEATcosm2014_Bin_32_FD_119764 | JGI IMG/M metagenome (GOLD analysis project Ga0181521, IMG submission 119764) | Peatland microbial communities from MTU Mesocosm Facility, Houghton, MI, USA - PEATcosm2014_Bin02_60_metaG | ecosystem: Environmental > Terrestrial > Soil > Wetlands > Peat | place...
ATGGACGATGAGGGATGGGAGGTCGTCAAACCCTTCCTCTCCCAAGCGGGTGTGAATTACCGCGTGGTCATCGGCAACGACGAAACCGCGCAGATGTACGGCGGCGTGGATGCGCTGCCCACCACTTTCCTGATCGATCGGGACGGCAAGATCGCCGCGGTCCATATCGCGCTCACGGATAAAAAGGATTTCGAAGATGGCGTCGAACAGTTGCTGGAAGAGGCTAACAAAGTGGCTGATAATCGCGTGCGTTAGTTGGGCCGTGCTGGCGCAGGCCACCGCGCACCTCTCGGTGGGAGCGATTTCCAAAGTGGCCGGCAAGCGCAACGCCGCCATTGAGGCCAGAATTCCGGTGGCCATCCAACCCGGCTTCCACGTCAACAGCAACACCCCCAGCGACGATTACCTGATTCCGCTGAAGCTCAAGTGGACAGCCCCGGGCGCGCTCGAAGCCGGGCAGATTGCCTATCCCAAACCTTCCCAGGAAAAGTACGATTTCGCAGAAAAACCTCTCTCCGTGTTCACCGGCAATTTCGACCTGGTCGCCCACTTCAAAGTCGCCCCTACCGCCCCCGCCGGACCCGGCGTAGCCACCGGTAAACTCACCTACCAGGCCTGCAACAGCACCACCTGCTTCCCGCCCAAGACTATCGACATCAACGTGCCGTATACGGTTCAGTAAGTTGTATCTTTAACCACAGAGACGCAGAGATCGCGCAGAGAACGCGAGAGAAAACAAATGGAAGTGCTTGGGGTTCTTCTCCGTGCTCTCTTGTTTTCCTCTGCGTCTCTGCGGTGAAGAGACACTGCCGATCTATTTCAAAAACGCCCCAATCGCCCGCGTCGCCTGCCGGATCCTCTGCTCGTTCTCCACAAACGCGAAGCGCACGAATCCTTCGCCCAGCGGCCCGAATCCCACTCCCGGCGAAACCGCCACCCGCGCCTTTTCCAGCAGCAGCTTGGAAAATTCCAGCGATCCCAATGCGCGGTACGGCTCGGGCAGCGGCGCCCACAGGAACATCGATCCGCGCGGTTTCTCCACCGCCCACCCCGCCTTGCTCAGCCCGTTTACCAGCGCGTCCCGGCGCTTCTGGTAGATGGCGCAGATTTTTCGCGTGTCCTCCGCGCACTCCCGCAGCGCGATGATGGAAGCGATCTGGATGGGTTGAAATACTCCGTAATCCAGGTAGCTCTTGATGCGCGCCAGCGCCGCGATCATCCTCTGGTTGCCCAGGCAAAACCCCACGCGCCATCCCGCCATGTTGTAACTTTTCGACATCGAGAAGATCTCGACCGCAATCTCCCTGGCGCCTTCCACCTGCAGGATGCTGGGCGGCCGGTAGCCGTCGAATCCCAAATCGGCATACGCGAAATCGTGCACGATCATGGTGCCGTGCCGCGCCGCCAGATCCACCACCGCGCGGAAAAAGTCCAGGTCCACGCACGTCGTCGTCGGATTGTGCGGAAAAGAAATCAGCAGCATCTTGGGCTTTTGCGCCGATTTCCGGTACACGTCCTCCAGCCCGTTGAGAAACGTGGCGGCGTCCGGCATGGGCAGCATGCACGCGTTCCCCTCCGCCATCAGCACTCCGTATTGGTGGATGGGATAGGCCGGATTGGGCGAGACCACCGTATCGCCCGGCCCGATGGTCGCGAACATCAGGTGCGCCAGCGCGTCCTTGGCGCCGATCGTCACGATGGCTTCCGTATCCGGGTTCAACTCCACGGCGTAATTCTCCCGGTACCGCCGCGCAATCTCTTCGCGCAGCCTGGGAATGCCCCGCGATTGCGAATAGCGGTGATTGCGCGGGTTGCGCGCGGCTTCGATGAGCTTGTTCACCACCACGCGCGGCGTGGCGCCGTCGGGGTTTCCCATGCCCAGGTCGATGACGTCGATCTGCGCCGCGCGCGCCTTCGCGCGCATCTCGTTGATGACAGCGAATACGTAAGGAGGGAGCTTCTGAATGCGATAGAATTCTTCGCCAGCTTGAGGCACCATGATGCCCATTTTACGCGTTTTTCCCTAAGAACCCGGCCGCGAGCCCGATTGCGAATTGGCGGTTTCCGTGAGCGCTTGCCCCTCGCTACCGATCCCACCAGTTGCGCTTCCACCACGAACCGTTGCGGCGCCGCTCCCACGTAATAGAACGGATAGCAGGTGATGAGATGCAGTACCGCATGCGGAGTAGGCTGCAAGGAAGAAATGTTTTTCGGCGAAACCAGTCGTGGTGGCGTGAGTCGTGGTAGCGGGGCTGGTCGCGGCCGTAGTCTTGGGGGCCGGGGCAGTCGAATAAGCCGCGGTTACCGTTCCGCGGATCAGGCCGCGGTCATCTCGGCGGGCGCATGCAAAACGATATCGATGGCCGGCGCATTCAGCAGCGTGTTGTGGATCAGGCACGCCTTCACGGCCCGGAGTATGCCCTCCTGGCGCCGCGCATCCAAATCCGGCGCCGTTACCTCGATCCGGAAGCGTCCCAGTCTGGCGGGTTGCACGGCTTTCTCCGCCGTGACCTTGATCTTCAGCCCATCGGCGGAGAGGGATCTGGCTTTGAGATACTGGGCCGCGTAAAATCCCGCGCACGTTCCCAGCGATACCAACAGAAACTCCGGAGGCGTCATGCCGCTGTCGGAACCGCCATGGGTAGCCGGCTGATCGCAGATCACACGGTGGCCGCGCGCGCTGGCCTCGAACTTCACGTCACCTTTATGTACAATTTCCACTTCCATAAATAATTGCCTTCCTTTAGGAAGATGCGGAATTTTCGAAAACGTGACGTTGTCACCGATGCGGGGATTTTGCATCTTGCGGTATGAAGCGGAACCCGAGATCCGAATATCATGAGAAAGTCACTCCTTTTTGTCCTGGCTATCCCCTTATGGGCGCAGGATCCGCTCTCGCTGCGCGACGCGGCGCGGCTGGCCCTGAAAGAAAACAAAACCGTTGCCGCCACCAATGCGGAGATGCGCGCTTCCCTGTCGCGAATCGATGAGGCCCGCGCCGGCAAGCTCCCCAAGCTGAACTACTCCGAATCCTTCGCGCGTAGCGATAACCCGGTCTTTGTTTTCAGCTCGCTGCTGACGCAGCATCAATTCGGCGTTGAAAATTTCAATGTTGGTCCCCTGAACCGGCCCGACTCGCTGAACAATTTCCAGTCGCAACTCACCGTGGACCAGATTCTGTACGATGCCGGGCAAACCCGCAACGCGGTGAAATCGGCCGATCTCTCGCGGCAGATGACCGGAGAAGAGCAGCGCCGCACCCAGATGCAAGTGATCGCCGGGGTGGTCAAGGCCTACTATGGCGCGGTTCTGGCGGCCGAAAGCCTGCGGACGGCGGAGCAGGCGGTTCAGAGCGCCCAAGCGGACCTGGCGCGGGCCGAATCGGTCCACGCGGCCGGCATGTCAACCGATGTCGATGTGTTGTCCATCCGGGTTCATCTTGCCGCCGTTACCGAACAGCGCATTCAAAGGGCGGCGGATCTGGAGGTAGCCAGGTCCGCGCTGAACGACGCGCTGGGACTGCCCCTGGACACCGCCCATGTCCTGACCACCCCACTGCGTGCGCTGGATCTGCCGGACCTGACGCTGGCATCCCTGGAGAAGGATGCCTCCGCGACGCGCCCGGAGGCCCTGGAAACGCACCTGGCGGCCGACCTGGCAAAGACGCAGGCGGATTCCGCCCGCAGCCCGCTGTTTCCGCAGGTGGCTTTTCACGCAGCCTTTGAGGCGGACCGCCAGCAGTTTATCGATAAGGGCGGAGCCAACTGGCTGGCCTCCGTGGGATTGCGCTGGAACCTGTTCAACGGTCTGGGCGACAAGGCGCGCATCGAGGAATCCAGCCACTGGCTGGAGCGCGCCCACGCCGACGAACAGCGCATGGATTCCGCCGTTCGCCTGGAAGTGCGCCGCGCCTGGGCCGATCTGCGGGCGGCGCAGCAACGCATCGAGGTGGCCAAAGCGGCGGTAGCCGAAGCCGAGGAAAGTCTCAGAATCACGCAGAACCGCTATGAATCCGGTATGAGCAACGTTACCGACCTTCTGCGCAACGAAACCGCGGTGCTGGAAAGCCGCACCCGCTTCCTGGCGGCCGTGCATGACCAGCGCATCGCCGCCGCCATGCTGGATCTGGCCGCCGGAAGGCTCTCGCCCGATTCGGAGGTATTGAACTAATGCGATTCCCTCTGATTCCCATAATTTCATCGGTTGCGATTTTGAGCGGTTGCGGCGGCACTGAACCCCGTCCCAAAGCGGCTTCCAGCCAGCCCGCTATCCCGGTCCAAACGGCGACGGTGAGCGTCCAGCAGTGGCCCGATTTGTACGAGGCTACCGGAACCGTTCGCGCGCGCACCGCCGCGGTGCTCTCCAGCAAGCTGATGGCGTACGTGCGAGAGGTTGGCGTTCAGGTGGGCGATCGCGTCCGGGAAGGCCAACTCCTGGTCACGCTGGATTCACAGGATCTGGAGGCCAAAGTGCGCGGCGCCGAAGCAGCCGAAGCCGAAGTTCTGAGCGCCATCCCCGAAGCCGATAACGGTGTGGCCTACGCCAAAGCCAATCTGGATCTGGCGCGGACCACGTTCCAGCGCATGCAGGAGCTGGCGTCCAAGAAATCGATTTCGAATCAGGAGTTCGATGAATCGTCGGCGCGCCTCAAGTCTGCCCAGGCGGCCTACGAGATGGCCCGCGCCAAGCGCACCGAGCTCGATTCCAAACGGGCCGAAGTGCAACAGGAAATCCGCGGCGCAACGATCATGCGCGACTACACGCGGATTGCGGCGCCGTTTTCCGGGTTGGTAACGGCGAAGTCCGTGGAGCCGGGAAACCTGGCCACTCCCGGCGCTCCCCTTCTCACTGTCGAGCGGGAAGGCGCCTATCGGCTGGAGGCATCGGTGGATGAATCCCGCCTTCCGTTTGTGAAGACCGGCCAGACCGTCGAAGTCGCCCTGGAATCGTTGGATCGCCGGCTTACTGCCCGCGTGTCGGAAATCGTGCCGGCCGTGGATGCGGCTTCGCGCACTGACATCGTGAAAATCGATCTCCCGGCCATGCCGAATCTGCGGTCCGGAATGTTCGGCCGCGCGTGGTTCCCCATGGGCGCTCGCCAAGTCCTGACGATTCCGCCGCCGGCCCTGGTGGAGCGCGGGCAACTGCAATCGGTTTTCGTGATGGACGGCGGTTTCGCGCACACGCGCCTGGTGACCACCGGGGAGCGCCGGCAGACCGGCATCGAAGTGCTCTCGGGATTGAGCGCGGGAGAGAAACTGGTGAGTCCGGCGCCTCTCGGTCTCACCGATGGCGCCCGCGTGGAGGAGCGGCCATGAGCGGGGTGACCTCCGGGCCGCGCCGTCTCGGGCCCGCCGGGCGGTTTGCCCACGCGTGGATCGCTTCCAAGCTGACTCCGCTGATCATCGGCGGCGCGTTGTTCCTGGGCGGCTTCGCCGTATGGAAACTGCCGCGCGAAGAAGAGCCGCAAATCATCGTGCCGATGATCGACGTCTTCGTGCAGATGCCCGGCTCATCGGCGCACGAGGTGGAAGAGCGCCTCACCAAGCCGATGGAAAAACTGTTGTGGGAGATCCCCGGGGTGGAATATATTTACTCGACCTCCAGTCCGGGGCAGTCGCTGGCAATTGTGCGTTTCTACGTGGGCCAGGACGAAGAGAAAAGCGTCGTCCGCTTGAACCAGAAGCTGGCTGCCAATTTCGATATCATTCCGCCGGGCGCCTCGCGGCCCCTGGTGAAGCCGCGATCCATCGACGATGTGCCGATTCTGGCGCTGACGCTTTCCAGCAAGCGCTATGGCGATTTCGACCTGCGCCAAATCGCGGCCCAGGTGGACGACACCATCAAGCAGGTGCCCGATGTCTCCGCCGTCACGCTGATCGGCGGCCAGCGCCGGGAGATCCGCATCGTTCTGGACGAAGGCAAGCTGGCGGCCTATAACCTTTCGCCGCTCCAGGTGGCCGGCGCGCTCGGGCTTTCCAACCAGCGCCTGCCTTCCGGGGAGTTCGACACGGCGAACAAGGAATATCTTCTGGAGACGGGCGAGTTTCTGCGAACCGCCGAAGACGTGCGCAACGTCGTGGCGGGCGTGGCCAATGACAAGCCGATTTTCGTCCGCGACGTCGCCGCGGTAAGCGATGGAGGAGAAGAGCCTTCCGCATATGTTCGCATGGCGCACGCCGGCTCCCGCGAGTTCCTGCCCGCCGTGACCATCGCCATCGCCAAGAGGAAAGGCGCCAACGCGGTCATCGTGGCGGAGAACGTCCTGCAACGGATCGAGCCGCTGAAGGGCCGTGTGATTCCATCGGATGTCCAGGTGGATATCACGCGCGATTATGGAGAAACCGCGGCCGAGAAATCCAACGAGCTGCTGTTCCATATGCTGATCGCGGTGGTTTCGGTAAGCCTCCTGATCGCCATCACGCTGGGTTTCCGCGAATCGTTGATCGTGTTCATTGCCATCCCGGTGACGCTCGCGCTGACGCTGGCGGTGTTCTATCTTTACGGCTACACGTTGAACCGCATCACCCTGTTCGCGCTGATTTTCTCCATCGGCATCCTGGTGGACGACGCCATCGTGGTGGTGGAGAATATCGTGCGCCACTGGCGCATGCCCGCCAACCGCCAGCGGCCGCCCCACGAAGTGGCCATCGAGGCCGTGGATGAAGTGGGCAATCCCACTATTCTGGCAACCCTGACCGTGGTTGCCGCCATCCTGCCGATGGCTTTCGTGGGCGGGCTGATGGGGCCCTACATGCGGCCCATCCCGATCGGCGCCAGCGCCGCCATGGTGTTCTCGCTGCTGGTGGCTTTCATTGTGACGCCGTGGGCGGCCGTGCGGATTCTCAAATCGGGCCATTCCTCGGCGCACGGGGAACGGGAAGACCTCGTGACGCGGGTCTATCGCGTCGCGATGGGAAAGCTGCTGCACGTTCCGGTCCTGCGTTGGGGTTTTCTGTGCGGCGTGGTGGTCCTTCTGCTCGGCTCCGTGTCTTTGTTCTATTTTCAATTCGTAAAAGTGAAGATGCTGCCGTTCGACAACAAGAGCGAATTCCAGGTGATTGTGGATATGCCGAATGGAACGACTCTCGAAGAAACCGCCCGCGCCACCAACGCTCTGGCGCGCGCCGCACTCGATCAGCCGCAGGTGGTGAATCTCCAGACGTACGTGGGCGCCGCATCCCCCATCAACTTCAACGGGCTGGTGCGGCACTACTACCTCCGCCAGGGATCGTACGTCGCCGACATTCAGGTGAACCTGCAGCCCAAAGGCGACCGCAAGCTGCAGAGCCACGAGATCGCCAAACAGGTTCGCCAGCGGCTCCTTCCGGTGGCCGAGCAGTATGGCGCTCGCATCAAAGTGGCGGAAGTGCCTCCCGGACCGCCGGTGCTCGAAACCCTGGTAGCCGAAGTCTACGGGCCGGAATTGACCGAGCGCACCGCCATCGCGCGGCGCATCCGCGATTTGTGGGAACGCACCAACGGCGTTGTGGATGTCGATTGGTACGTGGGAGACGACCAGCCGGAATACCACCTGGTGGTCGATAAGGAAAAGGCCGCGTTGAACGGCGTCTCCGAAGACGAAATTGCCCGGACCATGGCGCTGGCCTCTGCCGGATACCAGGCGGGGCTGCTGCACTCCGACACCTCGCAGGAGGACGTGCCGCTGATGCTGCGGCTCGACCGCGCCACCCGCTCCGATCTGGACAAAATCCAGAACCTCAAAGTGACCGGACGAACCGGCCGGCTGGTGGCGTTGAGCGAACTGGTGCGCAGCCGGGAAGTGGTGGCCGACAAAAGCATTTACCACAAGAATCTGCTCCCCGTCACGTATGTCACCGGCGACGTGGCGGGCGCCATGGAAAGCCCGGTGTACGCCATTCTCAAGCTGGGGCCGGAAATGGACAAGTTCCGCGCCCCGGGCGGGTACGCGATCGAGCAACATATGGCGACTCTTCCCACCGATGCCGAGCACTATTCCATGAAGTGGGATGGGGAATGGCACATCACCTACGAAGTGTTCCGCGATCTGGGATTCGCCTTCGCGGCGGTCCTGATCCTGATCTACGGCCTGGTGGTGGGATGGTTCCAATCCTTCGTCACGCCGCTGGTCATCATGGCGGCCATTCCGTTTTCGCTGGTCGGCATCCTGCCCGCGCACGGTCTGATGAATGCATTTTTCACCGCAACTTCCATGATCGGATTCATTGCGGGAGCGGGAATCGTAGTGCGCAATTCCATCATCCTGGTGGATTTCATCGAGCTTCGCCTGCAGGAAGGGATGCCGCTGGATCAAGCGGTGATCGACGCCGGAGCGGTGCGCTTCCGTCCCATGATGCTGACCGCCGCGGCGGTGGTGGTGGGCGCCAGCGTGATCCTGTTCGACCCCATCTTTCAAGGTCTCGCCATCGCCCTGATGGCGGGAGAAGTCGCCTCTCTGGCGCTGTCGCGCATGACAGTGCCCATTGTCTACTTTGTGGTGAATCGAAGGAGAAGAACCGTATGACCATCGAACGTTACTTGCGCATGATTGCCGGCTTCTTTGTTATGCTGAGCTTGGCCCTCGGTTATTGGGTCCATCCCGCATGGTTCCTGTTCACGGCTTTCGTGGGCTTGAACCTGTTCCAGTCGGCGTTTACCAACTGGTGTCCCATGATGAGCATCCTCCGCAAGGCGGGTGTCGGAGGTTCGCCTAAGCTCTCGTAGGCAGACTTTGGATCGGAGAACGGGAAATGAACTATCCTGTTTGGGACGTCGCGTTTGGCACGGGGTTGCTGATTGCGATCGTCTCCATTCTGCACGTGTTTGTGTCGCATTTTGCGGTAGGCGGCGGTCTTTTCCTTGTTTTGACGGAGCGCAAGGCGCTGCGGCAAAACGATATCGGAGTTCTGAGCTGGTTGCGAACGCATACCAGGTTTTTCGTACTGGTCACGGTCGTATTCGGAGCCATCAGCGGAGTGGGCATCTGGTTCACCATCGGGCTCGTTCATCCTTCGGCCACCAGCAGCCTGATTCACGCCTACGTCTGGGGATGGGCGATCGAATGGGTGTTTTTCTTTATCGAGATTACCGCCGCCTTGCTGTACTTCTACGGGTGGGATAAGCTGACGCCGCGGCTGCACCTTTGGTATGGCTGGATTTACTGTATCGCCGCATATGGCAGCCTGGTGATCATCAACGGAATCATCACTTTCATGCTGACTTCGGGAAAGTGGATTCAGACGCATGAGTTCTGGGCGGGCTTCTTCAATCCCACTTACTTCCCCTCGCTCGCGTTACGGACTGCCATCGCCCTGGCATTGGCGGGCGCCTACGCCCTGGTCACGGCCAGCCGGCTAAGGGACGCGGCTCTCAAAGCGCGACTCGTCAAATGGAGCGTGACATGGACTCTGCCGCCGTTGGCGATCATGCCCGCGCTGGTGTGGTGGTACATCCGGCGCATCCCGCCGGAACTTTGGAACAGCACGCGGGGGGCCATGCCGACGGCCTCGCACGGTGCTGTCGCGGCCGCCGTTCTCGCGATTGGGACCTTCGTGTTGGTTCTGCTCACGTTGGTCAAGCCGGCCCGCTTGCGGCTTGCCTATAGTCTGACCATTATGCTGGCGGCGCTCGGCACGATGGGCGCTTTCGAGTTTGTCCGGGAAGCCATTCGCAAGCCATTCGTGATTGCGAATTACCTTTACGACAATTCGCTGTATGCCACCCCGTCGGCCACGGACGGCGGATTCTCCGTCGAAGCCGTCGATCGGGCAGGCGTGCTGAACACCGCCCGCTGGGTGCAACCGCCGGCGCCGGGCAAGGGGGCCGATGTTGCCGCCGGCCGGCAGATCTTCAGGGTCGAGTGCCAGAGTTGCCATACGGCGGATGCCTATCGCGGCATGCGACAGCTTCTGACGGCGCGACAATGGGACCGGCCGGCGCTCCACGCCATGTTGGCAAGTCTCGACCTGATGCACAACGGCGTCATGCCGCCGTTTGCCGGCACGGATACGGAGCGCGATGCGTTGAGCGCGTACCTGGCGACGCTCTACCAGGCCGGCGCGCCGCCCTCGGACGGACAGCGTCTTTTCCAGCAGAACTGCGCGACCTGTCATGAGGCTGCGCCCGGAGATTCCGCGATCGTTACGATTCGCGCCCTGGATGCCCAGACGGCGTCCGATAGCTTGAGTAGTCTGCCTGCGCTGTTCGTTCGAATGCCCGACTTGAGGCTCAGCGAACAACAGCGCATCATCCTGGTTCAATGGATCAAAGCACGGTTTTCAGAGGCCGCCATGACGCCTCGACATTCCGCGGCAGTCTATGCCGCAATGAGGTAGCCGAAGATGCCCTTACACAATCCCGTTCCCATGTTGGATCCGATTCCTCTCCCTGCTCCTTATTGGGTCTTCAAGCTGCTCCTGGCGGTGACCTTCACACTGCACATCCTCGCCATGAACTTCATGCTGGGCGGCATGGCGCTGGCTTTGGCGAGCCGGTGGAGCGGCAGCCGCGAACGCGCCAATCGGCTGTTCACCGACGTCGCGACAAAGCTGCCTGCGCTGTTGCCGGCAGCCGTGACCCTGGGTGTCGCTCCGCTGCTGTTCCTCCAGGTGATGTACGGACAATTCTTCTACACCTCCTCGGTATTGATCGCGTGGCCCTGGTTTCTGGCGTTGGTGATGCTGATGTTGGCTTATTACGGGGTGTACTACGTTTCCGCCCGGACGCACCGCCAGGCGGGATCGGGGCGTGGAGTGCTGCTGGCAAGTTTTCTGCTGGTCACCGTCATCGGGTTTCTGTTCAGTAATAACCTGACACTCAGCCAGACGCCTTCCGCCTGGGCCGGCAAGTACTTCGCCGACCCAAGCGGCTGGAACCTCAATCTTTTGGAACCCACGCTGCTGCCGCGATACCTGCATTTCTTCACGGCGGCGGTGGCTGCCGGCGGACTGCTGCTGATGCTGGTCGCGTACTTCAAACGGGAGAGTGACCGGGACTACCGGCGGTACGTGTCCCGTTTCGGGGGCAGGGCGTTTGAATTCGCCACCATGGCTCAGTTCCCCATCGGTCTCTGGTTCCTGGTGAGCCTGCCCCCCGGCCAGCGAATGCTGTTCCTCGGCGATAACGGTCTGGCAACGGCGCTGCTGGCAGCGGGCATCGCCGGCGCGGCAGCCACGGTCCTGGTGGTGGAGCGCGCGCTCAGGCAGGACAATTACCTCCTGGGGGCGATTGGCGGAACGGGAATCACCGCTTTGGTGGTGCTCGCCATGGCGGTGATGCGCGACATCCTGCGGGACGACTATCTGAAACCATACTTTCACCCGGAGCGGTTTGTGGTTCAGACGCAGTGGACCGTTCTGCCGCTGTTCCTGGCAGTCTTCCTGGGCGGAGTGGCCCTATGGGCCGTGATGTTGTGGCGATATCCGTTCAGCGCCGCCGTCAAGCCGCAGGCACAACGCTCGGGAGCGGAACGATGAGAGACAAACCGCTGCTTCTGACCGTACCGGCACTTTGGCCCTGTTTCTGCGCGAAGCGCGGCGGCGGCCACACCGCCGCCGCCGGCGAGCGGACGGTTCCGGACGGCGCGAGCCGCTGGATAGAGCCTTCAGGAGATACGTATGTCTGACTATTGGGTCCTGTTACTGTTGGCGGCGTATATCATTCTGCTGCGTTGGATCCTGCCGCGGTTTGGGGTGCAAACTTGAATGTCCAAATCTTGCCGCGTCGGGTCTCGACGCGATGACGCGGAATCGAAACCACCGGATCGGGAGACGGCCGTGAAATAGACGGTGCGCGGCTCCGTTCCGCGGCCGGGCGGGGGCGTCAGCGGCCGCCGGCGGCGCTGCCCGGCTCGGACGGATAATCCTTCGAGTACCAGTCCGCAAACATGTTGGTGGGGATATTCAGCACGCGCACCCGCGTGAAGCCCATTTCCTTCAGCGCCTGAAACGCCGGCCGGACATTGGGGCATTTGTCCATCGGACAGCAGCCGCAATAGATCACGATGTCGCTGTCTTTGGCCATGCCGGCAACGGCCTTCTTCAGAGCGTCCATGCCTTCGGGCCGCGACGTAGGGCCGGCCAAAATCGCATGTGGGATATGCCTGGCGCGATACAAGACGGGAAAAGCCACGCACAGGATCACCGGGCGCCTGGCGGACGCCGATCGCAAAACCGGCGCCAGCGCCGCCGGATCGAGCAACGCCGATTTTGACCAGGGATCCGCGCCCTGTTGGGCGAAGCACAGCACTCCCAAAAGCACCGGCAGCGCCAGCTTTGTCCCTGCGCGTCCGTATTTAACCCGGGCCGGCAACACTGTCCACCGCCCTTCGCAGTTTCTGATTGACAGCTCCGGCCATCGGTTGCATGCCTGAATTGCCGGTCAAGGAGAGCAACTTCTCCGCATCCACGACTCCCAGGTGAACCTGCCCGTTACGCTCGTACGCCACGGCGTTGCAGGGAAGCAGCAACCCCAGGTCGATTTCCTCCTGGAGGGCCTGGTACGCCAGGGTGGGATTGCACGCGCCCAGGATTACATAACGCGGGAATTCGACCCCAAGCTTTTCCTTCAGCTTGGCTTGCATGTCGATTTTGCACAGTACGCCGAAGCCTTCGTTCTTGAGGCCGGCTTCCAGCCGCGCCACCGCGTCCTCGAACGGGAGGTTCGCGGTTCTAACGTAACCGTATTCCTGAGTTTGCGAGGCTTGCACCGCATTCACTCCTTTTTTGAGGATAGCGCCAAACCTACCGTCAGCACCGGGCATGGCGCATGGCGCACCGTTCTTAGGGTGGTGGTTCCCAGAACCATTCCGTCGAAGAACCGCCGGCGCGCCGCTCCCAACACCACCAGGTCGTACGATTCCTGCGTGGCGAGTTTCACGATCTCCTCGGCCGCATCTCCATGGCGCTCCAATTCGCGGATGGAACACCGCGACCGCTCCTCCGCGGGAACCCAACTGCGCAGATCGGAGACTGGCCCGCTTCCCGCGGCCTCGTGTACGTGAAGCACCGTCAAGCTGGCGTCGAAGCAGGCGCTGATGCCGGCCGCGAAATTCAGGGCTTGCCGCGATAATTCCGTGTCGTGAACGGGACACAGCACGCGACGGATGTCCTGGCGCGGCGCGCATCGTACGGTCAGCACCGGCACTGGACTTTCCCGCAGGACGCGCTCCGCCACCGACCCCAACATCCAGCGGTTGAGACCGCTCCGGCCATGCGTCCCCATCACGATCAGACTGGCATTCGTTTGCGCTGCCAACCGCTGGATGCCATCGGCGGGAAGCGCTTCGATCACCCGAACTTCCACCCCGGCGGCGCCCTCGCGCAAAGTGGATCGCACGAAGGCGGCCAGCGACGCTTCCGCTCCTGCGAGCGACTCCCGGAACTCCGCCTGTAGCTCGGCTACCCGGCCCACCGTAAAGTAAGGCGGCGCCTCCAACCAGTTCGCGTACATCGCAATCGCCTTGGCGCCCTCGCAGCGCCTTGCCAGCAGCGACGCGGTACCGAGTGCGTGGGCCGAAATCTCGCTGAAATCAACCGGCACGAGGATTCTCTCGAACGCGTGTGCTCGCATGGCGGCCTCCGCTTTTAATGATGCAGGCTGGGGGCGGACGTGACACGGATTCGGGCGGCGCACGTTCCTCCGGCTCGGGACGTTAGCGCTGCGCCCAATATTGATGGCGGGCTTGCACCGCAAGGCCTTTCTGCTTCAAGGTCAGTTGAATGGTGCGGAACTCGGAAATGGTGGCCGGCTTGTCGGAAACATAGCCCAGGTTGTACTGGTTGCGCAATTCCTCCTGCAGGATCTCGAAGATGCGGTCCACCGGCTGCTTCTTCGAGACTTCGAAAAAACTGCCGCCGCTATCTTCCGACATGCGCTGCAAGGCGCGCTTGCCTTCGTTGCCGGGGCCGAAAAACCCGTAAGCGCCGGGGTCGGAGTACAGAATGGAATAAATGAGCGTGTCGGCGCGCTGGGCCGCTTCCACGGCGTCCTGCAAGCTGACGTGGCTGCCGAAATCCACGCCGTCGGACAGCACGATGAGAGCTTTGCGGCCCTTCAGCTTGCTCATCGTTTCTTCCGATGCGCGGGCCACGGCGTCGAAAAGCAGCGTGCCGCCGCCGTTCTGCCGGATCACCTGTTGCATGGTCTCGGTGTCCACGTAGGCCAGCGCGTCGTCCAGCTTGCCGACCGACGAAGTCAGCGCCTGGCGCATCTGCACGGCGCTGTCGAACTGCATGATGAACACGCGGTCTTTATTCTCGCGAACCACCTGGTCCAGGAAGCGCAGGCAGGCGCCGCGCTCGGCATCCAGCACGCGCTGCTGGCTGCCGCTGGTATCCACCATGAGGCCCAGCGTCAACGGCAAATCCGTCTCGCGCGCGAAATAGCGGATGGGCTGCGGACGGCCATCTTCGGAGAGCGCAAAATCGTCCTGGCTGAGATTGCCGACCAGCGCGCCGGTTTTGTTGCGCACCGTCGCCAGCACGTTCACCACTTTGACTTCGGTGGTGAAAACCGTATCCTGAGCGCGGGCCAGGCGTGAGGCGCACAAAGCCGCCGCACCGCACAAAAGCTCGCGTCTGGTGAGAAGCGGCATGGGAAAGCCGGAAGCGTTGAGGTTCTACCATTAGTTTACGGCATGTAGGGACAGGCCCCCCGGCCTGTCCCGCAACGATCGGCCGGCTGAAGCCGGCGCTACCTTTGGCTTCTTTGCAGCACTACCGTCACGGGTCCCTGCGGCGCGCCGCGGCGCAGCCCGACGAACGCCGCGTTCGATGGATCTGATCCATCCGGCGGCGGTCCAATCGCCGGCCCCGATCCCGCCGGCGCCGCTGCGGCGTTTCGCCCGCGCCCGCCGAAGCCGCCCGTCCGCTCGAGTTCGATGCGGTCTCCCGTCACCGTCCCCGTATACGTGATATTGCCGGTGCGGAACGAAATGGTTGCGCCGTCCACTTTGCCGTCTTGAATTTCGCCCGTCCCTCCGCCGCCCGGGAAGCCCGCGCCTTCCACTTTCCCCGCCAGCGCGCTTCCCGACTGCCGCAGCGTGAAAACCTGGTTGCCGCCGGAAGCCGTCCGCCACAGCCCCGTCACGCCTTCGCCCACCGGAATTTCGCGCTCCCACACGGCCACCTGGGGCCGCAGAGCCACCGGCTTCGAGGTCACGCTGGCGCGCGCCGGCGCCAATCCCGGCGAGGTTGCCTCGATCGCAATTTCACCCGGCGATTGGGTGGATTGCACAATCGCCATGCAGCGCCCGCTGAACGCCTTGCGCGAGCTTCCTTTATCCGATTCCTGGCAGGTGGGGTCGCCGTTGCCGACGCCGATCAACCGCCCCGGCCCCTCGATCCGGAAAGTCACCTCGTTGTCGGCCAGCGGCATAAATCGCCCCTGCGCGTCGCGCACTCCCACCGCCAAGACCACCGCGTCTTCGCCATCGGCGGCCAGCGACGCGCGGTCGGCGGCCATCCCCAGCGCCGCCGGCGCGCCGGTGGTCTCGCGCTTCACCGCCATTACCTGCCGGCCGTCTTGGAAGCCGCGCGCTTCAATCGCGCCGGGGGCGTATTTCACGTTCCACGCCAGGTGCGAGGCGCGCTTCATGTCCTTCGCCCCCAGGCTCTCGCCATTACAGAACAGCTCGACGCGGTCCAGGTTGGAATACACCCACACGGCGATCTCCTTGCCCTCCAGCCCCGGCCAGTTCCAGTGCGGAAACAGGTGCAGCACCGGCTTGTCCGTCCACCAGGCCTGATAGTAGTAGAACGGATCTTTGGGAAACCCGCAGGTATCGATGATGCCGTACTGCGAGCTGATGTTGGGCCAACTGTAAGGCGAGGGCTCGCCGCGGTAGTCGAATCCCGTCCACACGAAGCCGCCCGCCAGCCACGGCCGCGCGTCGCAGAAACTCCACCAGCCTTCCGCCGAAGCGCGCCCGGTGGTGGTGTAGGGATCGTACGAACCCACGTATCCGTGCGCCGGGTCCATCACGTAAATGCCGCGCGTGGCCACCGCGCTGACTTGTTCGGTTCCCATCACGGGAACCGTGGGATTGGCCTTGTGGAAGGCTTCCGCGGCCGGATCGGCGTAGTTGTAGCCTTGCACGTCGCACGCCTTGAAGCCGAATTTCCCCATGTTGTTCCCGCCGGCCGGCGCCATGGAAACCGGCCGCGAGCCATCCTGCCGCGTGGCCACTTCTTTCATGGCGGTCGTGATCAGCAGTCCGCGGTCGGTGGCCGCCACGCCCTCTTCATTCCCCATCGACCACATGAAAACGCTGGGATGGTTGCGGTCGCGCCGCACCAGGTCTGCGAACTGGCTCAGGCCTTCGGGGTTGGAGGACATCATGCGGGTTTCGTCGAACACCAGCATGCCCAGCTCATCGGCCGCGTCCAGCAATTCGGGAGTGGGCGGATTGTGCGAGGTTCGGAGCGCGTTGCAGCCCATCTCCTGCAGCTTGCGCACGCGGAAATATTGCAGCGCGTCGGGCAACGCCGCGCCTACGCCGGCGTGGTCCTGGTGATTGCAGGTTCCTTTCAGCTTGACGGATTTGCCATTCAGGAAGAAGCCTTTTTCGGCGTCGAACGCGCAGGTGCGGATGCCGAAGCGGGTTTCCGTGCGGTCGGTGATTGCGCCCGCCACTTCCACCTCGGTAACCAGCTTGTAGAGGTTGCGCTGCTCCAGCGACCACAGGGCGGGCGATTTCACCGTCACCTGCTGCTCGTAGCTGGTTTCGCCGCCTTCCCCGATGGAAGCGGGCGCGCTGCTTGCCTTGCCCACGCTCTTTCCGGCGGGGTCGAGAATGGTCGAGATCACGCGCGCACTGCGCGCCCCGGCCGCCTGGTTTTCCACCTCCGTGCGAATGGAAACGGCGGCCTCGCCGCCGCGCAACTGGGAGCGCGCGAAGGCGCCCCATTGCTTCACGTGAACGGGATGGCTCGTGGTCAGCCACACGTGCCGGTAAATGCCCGCGCCCTCGTAAAACCAGCCGTCGCTTTGCGTGGCGTCCACCCGCACCACGAGAACGTTCTGGCCGCCCGGCGCCGCGAAATCCGTGACGTCGAAGCGGAACGGATCGTAGCCGCCGATGTGCCGCCCCACGTAGAAGCCGTTGAACACCACCAGGGCTTCGCGATACGCGCCATCGAATTCGATGGCGATGCGCTTTCCCGCCGCCGCCGGCAGGTCGAACAGCCGCCGGTACCAGCCCACGCTGCTGGCCGGATAGGCGCGCCCCAGCGGATAGAAGCCCTTGCTGGACAGCGCCGGATCGTCCTGAAACGGCAATTCCACGGCCCAATCGTGCGGCAGGTCCACGGGCTTCCATTTACTGTCGTCGAACGGGGGCGTGGCGACGGCGCCGAAGTTTCCGGTTTTGGAAAAGTTGCCGCGGAAGCCGAAATCCTGCGCTTCGTCGGCGGCATTGCCCAAGTGGAAGCGCCAGCCGAAATCCAGCAGCAGCCGCTCGCGTCCGGGCGCGGGCAGGGAGGATGCGGCGCCCTGCGCCTGCTCTTCCGCCGTAGCGGCGCCTACGGAGGATACGGCGGCCACGCCGGGCGCCGCCAGGGTCGATTGCAGCAGGCTTCTGCGCGTCAGTTGTTTCATACGGGGGTCTCCTGTTTGCGACGGATTGGCAGCATTCCACGTTACCGCGCGGCACGCGCTGCCGCCACCATGGGTCGGTTTGCGGGTCGGCGCTCCTGCGGGGCAGCCTGGCAAGCTGCGGCCGATTGTGAATCGGCCCACCGCCCTCGTTCTTGCACCGGCCGGCTGGATCGCGCAATCCAGCCGTGCCCAAACCCCCGTTGGTCGGTCCAAGCCCCAGGGCGAAAAGTTCGACGTGGTAGATTCCCTGCGGAGTCTTGCACCAGGCCGATGTTGGGAGTTGCGGTGTCGGCCGTGCCATACCGCAATAACTGCGAGGATCTATCAGATTATCAGCTCCTTTTCTCTCTTAACCGCCGCCCTGATCGTCCGCCCGGCAGCGGGCCGGGTCTCTCCCGCCGGCCCACTACCAAAAGTTCCGAAATCTTGCCCGATTTATTTTTTACGGATCTCTTGCCAGCGCGCAACCCGCATTGCAGACTAGGGTTAGGTTCGCTGAAGGAGCGCTATGTACAAAAAGCTTCGCAGAATTCTTGGCTTCGGCCTTTTGGGCGTCATGTTGATGACGGCCGTCCCCACATTGGCTAACGCGCAAAGTCGCGGCAGCAGAAAGGGCGGGAAAAAAGGCGGCGGCAGGTCCGGCCGCAAGCAGTCCCCCAAGGGCGGCCGCGGCGGGTCCAGCAACTAACTGGCGGGGCAGGCCATCGGTTTTTTGGGGCCTGCCGTCTGCAAATCGCGGCGGCGGCTCAAGACTTCCGCGGCGTGTCAATGCCGCAAGCCCGTTCGCTTCCCCGATCCACCTCTAATAGTCTCAACAGTGTCCCGGGAAACCCGAAAACGCGTGTATCGTTCGCTCCTCTATTTCGCGCCGTTCAACAGCCCCCGCACGCGCAGCCAATCCGCCAGCCGCGCCGGCCACGACGATAGCGCTTCATCCGTCGGCGCCAGTCCCACCCCATGCGGGCCATGCTCGTAAAGGTGCATTTCCGCCGGTACTCCGGCCTTGCGCAGAGCCATGTAGAACATCACGCTGTTCTCCACCGGCACCGTGTGGTCGTCGGTGGTGGCGAACAAAAACGTGGGCGGCGTCTGCGCCGTCACCTGTAGTTCGTTGGACAGCAGTTCCACCAGTTTGGGGTCGGGATTGTCGCCCAGCAGCGCACGTTTCGACCCGTTATGCGCGAACGGTCCGAAGGAAATCACGGCGTAACACAGCACCAGAAAATCCGGCCGGCTGCCGGTGCGGTCGATGGGGTCGGCCGCATGGGCATCGCCCGCGTCGAAGTGCGTCCCGGCAGTCGAGGTCAGATGGCCTCCGGCGGAAAACCCCATCATGCCGATGCGGTCCGGCATCACGTGATATTCGGCCGCTTTCGAGCGCACCGTGCGAATGGCCCGCTGCGCGTCTCCCAGTTCGATGGGGTGATGATACTTCGGCCCCAAACGGTACTGGAGCACGAAGGCCGTCACCCCCAGCGAGTTCAGCCAGCGCGCCACGTCGCTGCCTTCCTTTTCCATGGAAAGGTGCAGATACCCTCCGCCCGGCGCCACGATCACCGCGCTGCCCGTGGAACGGGCCGCCGGCACTACGTACGGCGTCAGCGTCGGAATATCCTCGTCCGCCGAGCCCAATGCGCCCGGCGCGCCGCCCGGCCAGAGCGGCTCGGGTTTGGGACCGGCGGGCGTCTGGGCGCAGAGCGCGCCCGCGAGAATCAGGGAAAGCACAATGCCACGCGTCATAGAACTCCTACGGTATCACCCGCAGGTCGCCTTTGCCCCATACCGTCTGCCGCCCCACCCCCACCCAGCGCGCCGCCCGCAGCCAGGGCAGGAACTCGGCCAGTTCGCCCTGATATTCGGCGTCGCCCGTGAATCCGCCCAGCGGATGCGCCTGGCCGGTGCGCCGGCTGCGCCGCTCGGCCGATTGGTAATGCAAATCCGAGTGCGCCAGCCGCACGCGCGCGGCGCGTTCGCCGGAACCGGCAAAATCCATTTCCAGCGGTCCCGCGCCGTATAGCGCGCGCAGCGTGGCGATGCGGTCGCGCAGCCGCGCGAACAGAATCCCGAACTCGGGCCGCGCTACCGTGTGTCCCTCCCACTTCAACTCGGTTGGCGTAGCGAACCTCACCCGGCAGTAGGACAGGCCTCCTGGCCTGTCCGCTGGGAGTTGGGAGAGCGCCACCACCGAAGGCGCCCCCGCCGCATCTCCCACTGTCCATCCCCGGTCCTCCGGATCCAACTGCTCGACGCGCTCCAGCACGGCCCGTCCGCGCCCCGGCCCGATGCCATTCTCCGCCAGCCTCGCAAAAGCTCTCCGCCATAAACCCAGCGCCGGCGCCGCCGCATGGAAAACGTGCACATCCACGAAGAAACTGTCTCCCGGCGGGATGGTCGCGCCTTCCAGATGGGCCGCGCGAAAAACGAAGGGCCGCGGCCAGTCCGCCAGACCGCTGGGCGATTTGCCGCCGGCCGCGCCGGGCTCGCTGAGCCGCCGATCTTCGGCCGCGCCGGCCGTTTCGCGCAACCCCGCGCCGGGCTCGAAGAGCCTTCGGTACTCCGCCGCGCCGGCCGTTTCACGCAGCGCCGCGCCGAAAACTCCGCGCACCAGATTGGCTCCTTTGCCGGCCGGAAGGTGCACCGTCCCGATCGCGCGGAAGTGGAAGCGGAAGCGGTAGAACTCGAATGTATTCACCTCGGTATGGCCGGGGACGCGGGCGCTCCTGTTGTATAATAGTAGGGCATTTGACTCTAGTTTTCCGCTTCGTTCGAAAAGGGGGTTGCGCGAGTCCATCCGCATCCTCCTTTTTTGCTTTGCGCCGAGGGCTGTTCAGGTGCGTTTAGTTGAATGAGTAAAAGAAGGAATATAGGCAGATGAAAGAAAAAGGTACAGTGAAGTGGTTTAACGCGGCCAAGGGCTACGGCTTTATCCAGCGGGAAAACGGAGAGGACGTCTTCGTACATTTCTCGGCCATCCAAAGCCAAGGGTATCGCAGCTTGGATGAGGGCGCGCGCGTGGAATTTGAAGTGACGAAAGGGCCCAAGGGTCTGCAGGCGACCAACGTCACCATGTCCTAAATGGCAGTCCCCGCGGACCGGTTCCGCCAACGGGTTCGGGTCCGGTCCGCGAATCTTGATCGTGGAGGTTTATGAGCAAAGAAGACAGCATCGAAGTTACCGGCACCGTTTTGGAAAAATTTCCCAGCGGGCTGTTCAGCGTACAGCTCGAGCACGAGCGCGTAGTCCTCGCGCACCTCGCCGGCCGGTTGCGCCGCAATCGCATCCGCGTGCTGGCGGGCGATAAGGTCACTCTGGAACTGTCTCCCTACGACCTCACCAAGGGCAGAATCACCTTTCGGCACAGGTAGCCTGCTAGCCGTTACCTATCCCACCCTCTTCCGGTACCATTCGTGAGAATCGGTACACACCTGGAACCTCTAAGCATGTCAGAATCGCTGAGGGGCCGTTCGCCGTTCACAGCACAATGCATTTTACTTGCGACTCAACTCCGGTCCTGCTAAATTGCTGGAATTCAATACCTAAGGCCCTTGTATGAAAGAGCCGAACCGGCCCGAACAGAAGCGCCGCACGCGCGTGAGGAATTCCACCGCCGTTACAATGAAAGCGGAGGGGGGAATGGACAAACCCAAGAATTCGCAAAACCGCTTGCGCCGGCAAGCCGTTGAGCCGGTTGAAGATCTGACGGCGGTATTATCCCAGAAGGTGGTCGGGCAACCGAACGCCACCAGGGTCATCGTTCCGTATATCCAAATGTATCAGGCCGGACTGGCGCCGGAAGGCCGCCCGGTTGGCGTCTTCCTCCTCCTCGGACCGACCGGAACCGGTAAGACAAAAACCGTCGAAGCGCTGGCGGACGTGCTCCACGGCAGCGAAAAAAACATCCTCAAGGTGGATTGCGGCGAATTTCAGATGGAGCACGAAGTAGCCAAGCTCATTGGCGCCCCGCCAGGCTATCTGGGCCACCGCGAAACCCAGCCTATGCTCACGCAGCAGAAGCTCAACGCCATCACCAGCGAAAAGTGCAGCCTCTCGCTGGTGCTCTTCGACGAAATCGAAAAAGCCGCGCCCTCCATGACCCGTCTGCTGCTGGGCGTTCTCGATAAAGGCGTTCTGCGCCTGGGCGACAACTCCACCGTCAATTTCGAAAAAAGCCTGGTTTTCCTCACCAGCAACCTGGGGGCGCGCGAAATGCTGCGCGAAATCAACCCCGAATTCGGTTTTCAGTCCGCCCGAATCGCCGACCGCGCCGACCTTACCAGCAAGCTGCAGAGCATCGGCCTGGGAGCCGTCCGCAAGCGTTTCTCGCCCGAATTCGTCAACCGCATCGACTGCATCATCACCTATCAGCCGCTCACCGCCGAATCGCTGTCCGCCATTCTCGATAAACAGATTTCGGATCTCCAGAACCACGTCAACACGCGCCTGGGAAACCGCTCCTTCACCCTCGAAGTTCCGTTTGAAGCCCGCCAGTTTCTGCTCAAAAAAGGCACCAGCCCGGAATACGGCGCGCGCGAGCTGAACCGCACCATCCATCGTTTTCTCACGCAGCCGCTCGCCACCCTGGTGGCTACCAACCAGGTGAGCCCGGGCGCCCGCGTGCGCGTGGACTTAGCCGAAGCCGAAGACAAGTTGAATATCCGTTCCACGGAAGCCGCCGACGGCCCTTTCCCCGCCAATCCCACGGTCCTGCTGGTGGACGACAACCGCGACCTGCTGCACTTCCTCGAGCGCCTGATGGCCGACGCCGGCTGGACCCTGCTCACCGCCGAATCCGCCACCGAGGCCAAGCGGCTGATGCAGGAACACAAGCCCAACGCCGCGCTGCTGGATTATATGCTGCCGGATGGCAACGGCGTCGAACTGGGCGTGGAATTCCTGCAAATGGTTCCGCAAATGCTGGTGATTGTCATGACCGGAACCATTCTGCCGCCCGAAGAAGAAGCCCTCTGCGAGGAGCATAGCTTCCCGGTGCTGCGCAAACCGTTTCTCGCCAGCGACGTGATGGGCCAGATCCGCGCCCGCCTGGCTCCCCCTTCCGGCGCGGTTCAAGGGGCATAAAATGCGGGCGGGCCCGGATGCTCGCGGCCTTTAGCTCAGCCGCGCGGAACGCCGCATCCTGATCCCCATCATCAAGGCCAGTCCCAAAACTGGCAGCGCCCGCGACCCGGGTTCCGGGATGCTGGCGCCGCCCGAAGTAAAAAAGGGCAGGCCTTGCGGCCTGCCCACCGATCCCGCCCCAGCGCTGCCACCGGCCCCAAGACCGCCGGCGCTGCCGTTACCTACCGTCTGCCGCCGCCGCCGAAGTGGCCGCCGCCGAAGTGGCCGCCGCCAAAGCCGCCCATGCGCGCCGCCGGAACCGCCGCGCGTCCCGCGAAGGCCGCGCCCGGCCGTCCAGCCACGAATCCGCGGCCGTAGAATCCGCGATAACCGAAGTAAGGTCCCGCGTAAGCCCAATAAGCCGGCGAGTAGAAGCCGAAGCCGAACGGGCTATACAGGTATCCCGCGCCCGGCATGAACGCAAAGCTGTCGAAGTAGGGGTTCCAATACCAGCCGGTCCCATACCACCACCACGGGTTGGCAACCACCACCGTCTGCGCCGTGGACATATTGGCCTCCGCCACGTATTCGCTGCGCAGTTTGCTCCAGTTGTAGAGCGGGTCCGTCATTTCCGCCTGTTTGGCGTCGAAATGCTCGGTCTTCAATTTCGGGTTGTTTTGGCTCAGCAGCACTTGGCGATCCTTGCCGAGGTCCGCGGTGCGGTCGTCCTGCTGCACTTCAGCTTTGCCGTCAAACACCGCTACCGCGGGTTGATTGGCTCTGAATTCGTAGATGCCGTGTTTCTGAATGATCGTGTTGGCGCCCGCTTCCATCACGTCCAAGCGATTCTCCGGCAACACTTGGTCCGCTTCCACCATGGCTTCGCCGCGCAACAACTCGACGCGCGTATCGGTGATCGAAGGGGAAACCATGCGCACCGCGCTCTGATTGCTCAGGCGCAGAAAAACGCCCGGTGTCAACAGCATTTCCGCCTTGCCGTCCTGTGTTTCCAGAACCTGCCCCGGCTCTACTTGCGAGTAGCCGATCTGCTTCTGGCCGATGGCCTGCCCATTCAGCGTGACCTGCCCTTCCGTGTAATTCACCATTCCCGGCCGGCCCACATTTCCCAGCCCTTGAGCCGATAGGAGCAACGCCGCCGCCAACAGCGTCCCGGCGAGCCGGACCGGTGTTTTCAACAGGTTATCCATTTGAATCTTCTCCTTCTTCATCCACTTGATGAGATGCAAGCCAAGGGCCATCCGTTCCTGGTCCGAAGGAGCTATTACAAATCTATACAAGCGCGCCAAACGCGCAAAGGCCGCGCCTTCCTTGCGGAGGAGCGCGGCCTTTGGTTGCAAGAGAGGGGACAGGCACGAGGCCTGTCCAACTTGTGCTTAGTAGTCCATTTCGGGACCGTGTCCGCCCTGACCCATGGGAGCCTGCTTCTTCTCCGGGATCTCGGCGATCATGGCTTCCGTCGTCAGCATGAGGCCGGCGATGGATGCGGCGTTCTGCAGCGCCGTGCGGGTCACCTTGGTCGGGTCGATCACGCCGGCCGCCACCAGGTCTTCGTAGGTATCGGTGGAAGCGTTGAACCCGAAGTTCGGATTATCGCTGTCGCGCACCTTGCCCACCACAATGGCGCCTTCGGTGCCCGAGTTGGCCACGATCTGGCGTATCGGCTCTTCGCACGCGCGCCGCACCGTTTCGATACCGATCTGCTCGTCGCCCGGCACTTTCAGCCCGGTCAGAGCCATCGCCGCGCGCAGCAGGGCCACGCCGCCGCCCGGAACGATGCCTTCCTCGACCGCCGCGCGCGTG
>Ga0181521_10002047_pt1 | contig 24440 bp, 20 predicted proteins | sample PEATcosm2014_Bin_32_FD_119764 | JGI IMG/M metagenome (GOLD analysis project Ga0181521, IMG submission 119764) | Peatland microbial communities from MTU Mesocosm Facility, Houghton, MI, USA - PEATcosm2014_Bin02_60_metaG | ecosystem: Environmental > Terrestrial > Soil > Wetlands > Peat | place...
AGCGTTCGGCTGGTTGTCGCACGGCGACTGGCGCGGCTGACCGACCTGACACAAAAGATGCTCGCCACGGCGGCGGTGATTGGACGCTTGTTCAGTTTTGAAATTCTTGCGCGCGCGAGCGCAGCCAATGAGGATTCGATTCTGAAGTGCATCGAGGAAGCCGAAAAGGCGGGCCTGCTTTTCTCAGTCGCGGAGAGTGCCAAGGCCCGCTTTGAGTTCTCTCACGAGCTTGTTCGCCAGGCAGTGATCGGCGGTCTATCGGCGCCACGGCGCCAGAGGCTCCATCTCGAGGTGGCCGACGCAATCGAGCGAACCTATTCCGCGGTGTTGGAAGATTACTGCGCCGAGCTGGCTCATCACTACGCGCGCAGCTCGAACACCGAAAAAGCCGTCGAGTACCTGGACCGCGCCGGCCGGCAGGCAATCAAGCGCGGGGCACTCAAGGAAGCCGAGCTTTGTCTGAAGCAGGCGATCGCTGCGCTGAGCACGACCCCCGAGACTCCCGAGCGCACAACACGCGAATTCAATCTCCAGTTCGCGCTTTGGCAGGTGCTCTCAGGTACCCGCGGCTTCGGCACGGATGAGCCTGTACTTGCGGCCAGACGCATGCGGGAGCTCGGTGAAAAGACTGTCAACCCGGATCAACTCATAAACGCGTTGAGAGCCGCTTGGGCCTCGGCCCATGTCCAGGGCGAAATGACTGCCGCGCAGCAGATCGCCGACCAAATAATGCAGATTGCCCAGCGCAGCGGGAGTCGCTTCGGCCTGACCCTGGCCCACTCCACTCTTGGGTTACCCTCGGTGCTTCGGGGCGAGCTGACTCAGGCGAAGCAGCATCTCGAGGCGACGATCGCGTCATACAACGAGAGCGACTGGTCCGGGGACGTTTGGAATCCTCATGTCGACGCGCTGTTGTCTATGGGCGTGCTGTTGTGGCATTTGGGGAACGGCGATCAGGCGCGGGCGAAAATTCGTGAGGCGATTTCCTTGTCCGAGCGCTTGAAGAGCCCCGGGTGCATGGCGGTCTCGCTCTTAAACGCAAGCAGCTTTTACATGAACCTTCACGAGCCCGGCACCGTGCGGGAAGCCGCGGAACGCCTCCTCACTCTCGCGAGCGAACAACAACTCCCACTATTTGTGGCCCAGGGCTCCGTTTATCGGGGATGGGCGATGGCCGAGCAGGGCCGGACTGACGAAGGCATCGCGCTGATTCGCGCCGGCCTCGATTCCTTGGCGACGCTCGGCACCAGGTTCGGTTTGCCACATTCGTTCCGAGCTTTGAGTGAGGCGCAGGCGCGTGCGGGTCAAATCGAAGAGGCGCTCGCCACCATCGAGCAAGCCTTCTCCGCCGTTGGAGAAATACAAATCCAATTGCCCGGCGTGCTGTGGTGGCGGGGCGAGTTGCATCTGAAGCGCGGCGATGAAACCAAGGCGGCGGGAGATTTCCGGGAGGCGATCGCTGTCGCCCGGCGCATCGGCTCGAAAGGATACGAGCTGCGCGCTACGACGAGCCTCGCGCGCCTGCTCGATCAGCAGGGCAAGCGCGACGATGCGCGCACAATGCTCGCCGGGATCTACAACCAATTCACCGAAGGCTTCGACACCGCCGACCTGAAAGACGCCAAAGCACTGCTCGACGAATTGGGTGCATAGCGCCTGGCTCGCGGCACGCACTGGCGGTGCGAACCGCACCTGGGGACACAATGCACCACTAGCCTGCTCCGAGGCCCTGTTCAGGCGGCCGTCGCTTCTCAAAACTTGGTCTGGCCCGAATTCCTTCGCAAATCTAAACGGCCTCGCATAGCCTGAGGAGCATGATGCACTGGTTCTGACGGACGGCCGCCGTGGCGCAAACCAGGCTTTGAGAAGAGACAAGTCGGCTCGATTCGCCAAAGATTCGCGGATCTTGTCTGGCCGGCTAGCAGGTCCTTGGGGCTACCTATGCCGGCGACATCATGGCGGTGAATCTCAAAACTCTAGACTTTTCGCCGCTTTCGGAGTTTTTGTTAGGCACAGGTGATGGATGTATTCACCCGCCGAATCATTGGCTTCGGAGTCGCTGCAGCCAATCTCGACGGTATCCGGGTCTGGCGGACGTTCAACCGCGCGATCGCAAGGCAGACTCTGCCCAGGCAGCTTTCCTCGGACCACGATCCGCTGTTTCGCTTTCATCGCTGGCGAGCGAACCTTCGGGTGCTCGAAGTCGATGAGATCAAGACCATTCCCGGCACCCCACGTTCGCACGCTTTCGTCGAGCGACTGATCGGAACCATCCGGCGCGAATATCTGGATCGGATTTGGTTTTGGAACCAGATCGATCTCGAACGGAAGCTCGAGGACTACAAGGTGTTTTACAACCAATTTCGCTGTCATACCGGACTGACGGGGGCGACACCGGCGCAGCGGAGTGGCGCACCCGCGCTACCGCACGCGTGCTTCGACTCCTACCGGTGGCAACAGCATTGCAATGGATTATTTCAGACCCCGGCCGCCGCGTGAGTTGGAATTCGCCACAGACAGGTGAGAATCAGCGTGACGAGCAATCCGACTGCAGAATGGATTGCAGGTCAAGTTACCGACGCCTTCCCCTGAGACGAGGCTCCGCGACACCTGATTCGCGATCGCGACGGAGCTTATGGTCCAGCTTATACTCGCCGTATTCGCGCAATGGGGATCCGAGATCGCCCTACGGCGCCACGCTCGCCGTGGCAGAACGGGTACGTTGAGCGGCTGATCGGATCGATACGCCGCGAATCACTCGACCACCTCATCGTGTTCGGCGAAGCGCACTTGCGCGCTGTCTTGAAGGCTTACGCTTCGTACTACAATGAGGTCCGGACCCGTCTCTCACTGGACAAAGACGCTCCAGAGTTTCGCGGGACGCAGAAGATCGGCCGTATAGCGGCGATACCGATCCTCGGCGGCCTCCATCATCAATACGTACGGGTTTAGGTTTTGAATAGGCACACGTAGCTTGTTCGCATGTTCATGCCCTGAACGCCGTTGTCATCGACAGACTTTACCGCTCGACTAGATCCGACGCATCAGATTGTTAACAAATATTTCTTCTATGTCCATCAAGAAGATCAAGGCTGATCAGAGAGAGGAAACAATCGAGTCGTCTGGTGCTGGCACCAAGCCGGGCAATCGCAATTGGAGGATCGGTGAAAAGGACCTGAATCTCGCCGGCCATTGAGATTTCGCAGCGGATGTCACTGATATGCAATTTGTCCATCAGTTATCACCGCTCCATCACTATATGGCGAGTGTACGGTCGAGTTCGATTTGATTGTCTTCCACAAGGAGTTAATCAACGCATCACAACATGTCTATTGACATAAAACTGACAACAAGGGAGAAATGCGGAGATCAGGAATGTCGTCGATAAATTTATTCGTGCTCGGCTGTACCGGATCGGAGGAGAAGTCATGGCAAGCACTTTCCTAAATATTTGCCCTGGCCATCCACTAACAGTACTGCCATCGCGCGTCGAGGAGGCGATCCACACCCCAACACCCGTGCGTATCTCGTGCGGCGGATCGACCAAAGGAGAGGGAGGATGGATGTTCTAAAGGAATTCTCACTGACCTCCGTTTCTGGAAGAATCCCTCAACTCGAGGCAAACCCCCTCGGGCCGCTCGCTGGCCTTCGCGGGATCTGGAAGGGGCACGGGTTCAACCAAATCTGGCGGCCATTTCATGGAAGCCAAGATCGATTCCTGGAACTCAACGAGACAAACGAGACACTGCAATTCGATGAAATTCCGGGGGACATTCCGAATCGGGGCCTGCTTCAAGCTGATATCAATCTGCACGGACTGAGATACTTGCAGCAAATCCAGGACGGCAACGTGTTAGGGCCAAACGGTAGGCCTGCCGGTATCCATATCGAGCCTGGGCTCTGGCTCACCGTTCCCGCGACTACTAACCCGCAGGACGCCTCGACCATTGCGCGACTGGCGAATATCCCACACGGAACATCGATCGTCTCGCAGGGCAGCGCTGTTCCTTCCATCAATAGTGCGCCAACCTTTGCGCCAGTCAGCATAACGCCGTTCACGATTGCTCCACCACACACGCCAGTTCCATTTCCGGAGACGAATCTGGGGGTTCCGACCCAGTTCCGCACGCCGCCGGTCGATATACCCCACGTTACACAAGCGATGGTGAACAACCCCAACATCGCACTGGCGCAGGGAATTGCGGGGGAAAATGTCGTTTCGACAGCGATTCTCAAGATCTCCACGACAGACCTCAACCCGCCCTCGTCGGGCGGCGGCACGGCAAACATCGCGTTTCTGCAAGGCGCAGGCGGCGGCCCTAATGCGCAGGCGGTGCAGTTGGATGCCATCTTCTGGATCGAAACAGTCAAAAAGGCGGATGGTTCGACCGAGCACCAACTCCAATACTCGCAAACGGTTCTGCTGAACTTTAACGGTCTGAGCTGGCCCCATGTATCGGTGGCCACGCTGGTCAAACAGTAGAAATCCTTTATGTTCCCGTTCACCAGGCGCGATGACGCAACACTACCGGCTCCGCCACAAAAATGAGTCTTCAGTTGGTATAGGCGTCGGCACCTCGCCCATATCAGCTAGAGGGTTGACTGCCAGAGAGGAGCCGAGGAAATAAAACGACTTTTAAATCACCAAATAATGTGGAGTGAACTGAAAGAGAATTGGAAACTCGGCGGGCGGCAAACGCGCGGATGTCGGGCAGCACTTAGAGGGCTCCTCAAGGGGTGTTCTGCGCTGTGTTGAGTTGAGCGCACCCAGATGACGGGCTATCGATAAACCAACGACGCTCCTTGAGAGGTCGAAAGGGAGTTGGGGTGTTGCTGCCGTGTGCGCAGGAGGATGCATGCGAACGCAGATGTTGAGACACTTGGGCTCGCTGGTCGGGCCAACCGCGAGGGTCGGTGGAGAAGGGGCTAAACTGCTCTTCGCACAAAGGGCGGCGAGGGACGGACTCTCCCCGCCGCCCGAATTCAGCTGGCACGAATATGCGATATTTCTTCTGTCGATGGCAGCGGAAATAGAGCATTCGTTGATGGTGCAGTATCTCTATGCCGCCTGGTCGCTCGGTGGCTCAGACGTGCCGGCACCGCGTCAGCACGATATCGCCACTTGGCAGCGTATCGTGCTGGGCGTCGCGAAGGAGGAAATGGGTCATCTGATTACCGTCCAGAATCTACTGCGCCTCTTAGGGGGGCTGTCCATCTCGACCGTGAGGACTTTCCTTGGATCAGCGGTTTCTATCCCTATGAATTTACTCTTGAGCCTGTGACGCGCGCGACGGTCGCCAAATATGTGATCGCGGAGAGTCCGGAAACTTGGCCCGATTCGGTGGCGCCAGCTGAGAAGGCGGAGATCGAGCGGCTGTCGACCATCGATGCTGGCATGCAGGTCGCCCGGGTCGCCGCATTGTATGACGAAATCATCGATGTTGTCAGCGATCCTTGCAAGCTCCCGGATTCCCAATTCCGCGGCGACACTTATCCACATCAAGCCTCCTTTGACGATTGGGGGCGGGGCTACGCAGCGGGAGCCCGTGGCGCGACAGCTACGACAACCCCCGACGTGCTGGCGCTGCGCGCCAGCAACCGCGCTCAGGCCGTCATGGCGCTGAAGGCAATCGCGGAGCAGGGCGAGGCCACGCAATTCATCTCTGCTGATAGAGAGGACTCGCATTTCTCGCGCTTCCTCAAGGTCTGGCGAGGACTAAGCGACGCCACTTGGTGCCCTTCGCTGCCCCTGCCCGTCGATCCCGTCGTTCCCGGGCCTGGCACCGACCCACGGGGGACGGCCGTCATCAAAAATCCGGAGTCGGTCGCTTGGGGAGCGCTCTTCAACCTGCGTTACCGGATGCTACTGGCTTGGCTCGCCCACGCGTTGACGCTCGGTGCGAACGAGCCGGGAGACGGTCCGCCCGGACGCCGTGGCATGGCCCTGAACCGGATCTTCAACGAAATGTATTTCCTCAAATCGATCGCGGGCCTCATGACTCGCAGGCCGTTCGACGCGGACCCTATGGCGCCCGCAGGTCCCCCCTTTCAGATGCCCTATTCGTTGAACTTTCCAACCGACGAAAAGGACTTCTGGGGACTGCATTTTGATCTGCTCGATGCCTCGCAGGAACTCACTTCGCGGCTGCCCGCGAGCGGAGCGGACGGTTCGGCCTTCCTGGCGGCCGTGCGCGAGGCCGACAGCCGGTCTAGGAGCGATGTCGGGGCAATCTTGAACGGAGGGATCCAATCATGACCATCGTCGGATTGAGCATTCTCCCGCCGCTAGCCATCGGCAGGTTGGGATCGTCGCCGGAGCCGCTAGAGAACTACGAGCTCGAGCTTCCTGCTGACGCTTTGGGCTTCCGCAAGATCATCTCCGCCGAGACGCTCTACGTCAATCGTACGACGGGCGCTATAGCGGAGGCAAAGAAGCCGGATGTCGTTAAGTTTCGCGACGGCGACAGGATACGGCCGGTCGCGCCGTTCTTGGAAGTGTTCGCTCACATCGACGACGGCACGGTGCGGCCATTGACGTTGGAGCTCTTGGGCGCAAAGCGGGCGGAGGATGCGAAGGTTTGCTGGAACATTACTGTTGGCAACATCAAGGCTTATCGACGCACCGGCGACGAGAATGACAAGGCGATCGCGTCGATCAAGGTCACAGACCACGAATCCCATCTGCTGCTGGCGCAGGCCACGAACTTCATCAAGGGCAAGACGCTGCCGCTTGGGACCGTGCGCTATATTCGACCGACGGACGCATTCCCCGAGATCCGTCTTCGCTTCACACCGGCCGCGGGCGTTGTGTACGGCGCGAAGCGGACACGAGTTCAGCTCGACGAATATGGCAACCGGACCGAGCATCCAGACCCCATCCTGCTCCGGGACGAACAGATCGTCTACGACGCCGCTAATCCCAATCAGAAATGGGTCGGGTGGGTCGACAAGGGCAAGGCGACCGATACGAATCCGGGAGCAATTTACGCGGGTTTCATCAACAAGGATGGAAATCAGGAAAGTTGGGGCTATCTGGACGACGAATGCGATGGCACCGTCACGGTAACAGTCACCTTGCCGGATGGGCGCGAGTTTTCGGCCTACGGGCGCATCGGAGCCGGACCGCCGAATTTCGCGCCGGACGGATTTTTCGTTCGCACGGTGAATGACGACCTGATTCAGGCGTTGGTAGGAAAAGACGTCGAGCAAGCTGACGCCACGCTCGCTGAAGCCGAGGATATTCTGCGACGTGCAGCCGAAACCGTGCGGTTGATGAATGTCACCGTCATGAACGGCAATCCCGTCAACGGCGTGCCGGTCCCGGCTAGCACGATGCCGGCTCAGGACGCCAACGATACTCACCGCGTCTTACAACCAGTCAATGGCCCCGGCATCGTGGACAGCCGGTCGATCTTGGCGCTGCACCACGCCGTGCTGGCGGCACTTCGCGCTGGTACCGTGCCCTGGTTCCCGGATCTGTTGCGCAGGCCCGAGGAGATCGGCGACCTCAGTGACGCCGCGCGCCGCAAAATGCCCGCCCTAATGCGCGGCGCAGACGGGCGCTATTTGACTCTGACGCGCCGGCAGATAGATACGATCGCCAAGGTGGCGGCGACCGGCCCGTTCGTCGAGGTAGGCGCGACCGCCAAGCCTAGCAACCTGAGCGCCGTGCGGGATCAACTCGCGTATCGCGGTCGCGGCAACCCACCCGTGTCGCATCCCACGTCGGCAATCTCCAACTGCTTTCCTGGTCTGGAATTCGATTTCCGGAACATCTGGCGTCGCTTGTTCAAGGGTATCGTGCTCACCGAGCACAACAACCTGGTTGTCGAGGTGACCGACTCCCGGTTGAACTCACTCAAGGATTGCCGGCTGTTGGCGATCGACGGAGTCGCCGTCATGACGAAGGCGAGCGGTCCTTTCTATCCTGGATCGAAAATCGATCCGCTGGCGACCGACGGCAACCCAGATGCCGTCGCTTTCATGGAGTGGTCCAACAATTTCGCGCTGTTCCAAGGGAAGCAGGGCAAGACGGTCTCCTGCGTTTTCACGGCGGAGCCCCCGCCGGGCCAACGCGAAGTGCTCTGGACGCCGAAAGACGGAGCCAATCTTCCCGTCGTCACGGTAGAGCTTGAAGTGCAGACCGTCTTCGACGTCATCGAGATGGCCGGCGCGCCCCATCAGCGTGCCGTCCTTGCCCGGGTGCTCGCGGAGCCGGGCGAACTCACCCAAGGCCTCTGTTCCCCGTGGCAGAACGACTATCGGGAATGCGCCTGCTATTACTGGGCCGCGTCGCGCCCCGACTACGTGAATGTCGAGCCAGCGTTGGACGGGGCGAGCCGGGGCGCGTTGTGGATGCAGAAAGATCATGCGCATCAATACATTCCCGACAGCGGTTTCGGCGGTGCCCAACCCGATCAACGACTGCTGAACTACGACGACCTGTTCGCCGCGTGGGAGCGCCACTTGCAATTCGTCATCGCTGGTCGGACACCGAAGCCATCCGACTCTGGGCTGGACGCATGAGAGCGGAGGCACTGATTCTAGCCTCCCGCCCTGTAGCCGCGGATCTCCATCTTATCGAATCGGGCGTTGGGCACCACCTATTGGTGGTCGATGGAAGCCGCCTCTACGACCTCGACGCTTTCTGCTTCGAAACACTTCGCGCCGCTGTCGACGAAGGTGCTAGGACAGCCGCGGTTGCGGCCCTTGGGCTGGGTAGGCCAGTGCCGTCCATCAACGATAAGCCACCCCCGCGCCGCAGATCCATGCGCTATCGCTTGCCATCGCGCAGAAATGCAATCTCGGCTGCACCTATTGCTATGCCCGCGAAGGATCGTTCGGCGGCACAGCGAAAAACATGTCACTTGAAGTCGCGTTGTCTTCGGTTGATCTGCTGCTCGCAGAAAAAGGGACTGGTGATCGGGTCAATCTAGCGTTCATGGGCGGCGAGCCGCTAGCCAACCGATCTGTGTTGCGTGAAACCGTGCGTTACGCCCTGCGAAAAGCCGAGCACCTCGGTGCGGTTCTCGGTTTTTCAATCACCACCAACGGCACGCTGTTGACAGAATCCGACGCGGACTTCTTCGAGGAACACGGCTTTGCGGTCACTGTCAGTCTCGACGGTCCTGCAGCATTGCACGACCGTCTTCGGCCATTCAAGGGCGGGCGCGGAAGCTTTGAGACAATTCGTCGTGCCGTCGCCCCTTTGCTCGAACGTCAACGGCGCATGCAGGTTTCCGCGCGGGTGACGGTCACGCCAGAGCACGAGGATCTTCCTCGAATTCTCGATGAATTCGTCGCGATGCGCTTCCATAGCGTCGGCTTCTCGCCGATGTTGAACGCCCCGAACGGGCGTGGGGAAATGACGCGCGATGACCTGACCCGCATGCTCGAGGGCATGGTCGCCTGCGGCATGGCCTTCGAGCGGCGGACCATCGGGGGGGAACGCTATCCCTTCGCCAACATGCTGCAAGCACTCCGAGAGATCCATCGTGGGACTCATCGGCCCTACCCCTGCGGAGCTGGCGCTGGATATCTCGGCGTGTCTGCGAACGGTGATTTGGCTGCCTGCCACCGCTTCGTCGAGGATACTCGTGGGGTTCTCGGATCGCTCGAAGGCGGTGTCGACCATGCCCGCCAAGCAGCCTGGCTGCGTGACCGCCACGTCCATCGGCAGTCGCCATGCAACAGCTGCTGGGCGCGCTATCTGTGTGGCGGAGGGTGCCACCACGAGACCATCGATCGGGAGCGCCGAGCTTGCGATTACATTCGCGGCTGGTTGCACTATTGCCTTGGAGCATACGCGCGCCTGTCGGCCGCGAAGCCAAGCATGTTCGATGAATACCCGCCGCGTTCGAGCTGATATCGACGTCGACGTTCTGGTCGTCGGCTGCGGGCCGGCTGGTGTGGCATTAGCGCTGCGCCTGCGGCGACTGGGTTACGAGGTACTACTGGCGTCGCCACAGACGCCGAGGCTTCGAAGCTCGCACAAGTTTGAGACGCTCACCGCGACTACTCAAGATCAGCTGTACCTTCTGGGTCTCCATTCGGCGCTCGAAGCGGCTCGCCGAGCTCGGGTCGAGTTCGAAATTTGCTGGAGGAGAGATCGCTTCGAGGCTCGAGCACCTAGCGACCTGATCGACCGCAACGCGTTCCTTCTAGGCTTGCGAAAAGCCGCCTCAGATGCCCAGGTTCAGATATTCGACGGCAGTGTGGAGAGTTTTCGGCAGATAGAATGCGGCTGGCGCGTGACATTGACGTCGGCGGGCGGATCGAAGGAAGTAAAGACACGGTATTTCGTCGATGCGACTGGCCGCCAGGGGCTGTTTTCGAGCCGCTCTAAACGAGGGCCTGCACTCGTCGCAATTCATGCGATTTGGTCTGGCGATGACCTCCCGCGCAAGCTTCGCGTTGCGGCCGGTCCGCAGGGGTGGGTCTGGGGCGCTCCGGCAGGGGAGGGGCGTTATGTTACGACAGTGTTTCAGGACCCTCGTGAGGCTAAGCGGGAGGGCCGCGCTCTTAATGAGCGGGTGAACAGGGCGGTTCTAGAGGCTGGGGCGCTCAGGGGCGCTTCGCGCTTGGTTCTGCTCGATTTGATAGGCGCTTCCGACGCCACGCCTCAGATGAAGAGTGCTTACGACGAGCATAACTTCTTCCGGGTTGGCGACGCTGTTTTGACGGTCGATCCGCTATCTTCTTCTGGCGTGCAAGCGGCTATACAGTCCGCGATCGACACGACTCTTGCGATTCACACGTTGCTCTGCGATCCAATGGCGACGAAATTGGCAGAGACGTTCCTGAACCGTCGCCTTGAGCGGCGGCGAGCCCGCCACGCAGCTTGGGCGGCGGCCTTTTATCGGGAAGGCGCCGGACGGTTTTCCGATGTCTTTTGGATGGAACGGGCGGCGACTGCCGTGAACGACATGGCGGACGCCGGCGCTGGGGTACTCGCGCCCTTGCCTCTGCCAGATCAACCTGTAGCGCTGAATTCCGCGGTCCGAATTGAGCCAGAGCCTTGCGCTATCGGCGACTTGATCGAACTTCGTGGGGCCGTCAATCATCCCAGCCTTGTGGATCCAGTCGTGTTCGTGGAGGGGATCGAAATCTCGAGCCTGCTCGCTCAGGTCGCCGCCGGATCAAAGGCCCGCAGCGTGGTTCGAGATTGGTCAGGACGTGTGGGCGAAGACGCTGCGGTCAGAATATTTTCTTGGGCTTGGCGAAATCGATTGATATCGCCTTTGAGCGCTGCCTCGCCGTAAATCTGCAATTCCTTCATCAGTCGATAATCTCTGGGTCTTCCCGACCGTCAATCCTCCAATTTTCGCGGGCCCGCCAGAGGTAAAACTCGGAGATGTTCGGCAACTTTTCAATCGCGCGTAGTTCGCACTGTTCCACGTTCCAAACGCGATAATACCGGAGGACAAACGCTGTAGTTCTCAGGTTTGGACAGCCAATCGTAGTACCTCCCTGGGGAAGGCATTGGCACTTCGAATTGCAAACGAAATTCGTCACCCAGGAGACTCGGCCACGTTTCTCCGACCCACAGGCCACGTCTCACCTAAGCGCATCAATTCGGTGGCGATTCTCGCCAGACGACTCAAAGTCCGGTCAGATTGAGTTTTTAGTAGCGACAGGGCAAAGCGATCACGGCCAACGTGCCGTTTTTGCTAGTCACTCGTCCGTCCGCATCGTAGCCGTAGGTCAGGGTCCCCAGTTGCGTACTTCCGGCGGTGTAAGTCAACCCGGTGATACGGGAGTCGTTGTCGACGCTATATCCGATCGTCACCCCATTGGGCAGCGTCAGCGACGTGCGCCGGTTCGCGTTGTCATAATTGATGCCCACCGCGGAGCTTCCTTGCGTGATTCCAGTCAGCCGGTTCGCATTGTCCCATGTGTAGCTTGCCTGCGGCGCCGCCACGAACTTCAGCCGATGATTGTCCCCTGCAGTATCTCAATGCAAAAGTTGGTGGTCATCTCCAAATCGCCACGACATCCGAGAAGCGTCAGAAGTCAAGCCCTTGGATCACGGCTACAATGGCCTGAAAGCTGCTCAAGCAGGCGGGTACTCCATTCAACCTGAAAGATTCCGCACGGAGATATCGATGCCCCCGAATTTGACGGTTTGGAGGTCGAGCGTTGCGTGCCCGTTATACGTCACGTCTAGATGCGAATCAGTTAGCCATTGCATAGTGAGATTTATCGTATTCGATGAGTCTTTCTCATCATGAAAAAACCCCAAAATCTCCGTAGGAGAGTTTGAATCGTTGGTCCGCTTCAGATACACGCTCGTCACAATACCGGCCGTTCCAGGCCCGAAGTGCTGTACGGTGTGAGCAGTCGCAAGCCAAAGCCCGTCGGGCGATCGGGCTTCGGCTGACCAAATCGTTTGGACATCCTGACGACAGCCGACCCCTAAGACAACGCACACCCATAGGACTATCAGTGAAATCGTCTTGTGGATCGAAGAGCGGGTCTCTTCATAGAGCATGATTCGTTTGCTCCTGGGTGACTCAGATCGATCGATCCCTACTCACCAGTCGTGCATAGGTTCCCATTTTGCTCATCAATAAATCCTTGGGTGATGTTCGCGATGTTTGATGCTGGCGTAGCTGGATAATATGGGTCCATCGGCGTACTGGGGGGATAGCTACTGTTCCCTGACGCATATGCATTTGCAGCATTTAGCGTGAAGCCCAGTGAGTAGCCGGCTGCGGCCATGTAAACCCCGAATACGTAGTTTGCGTAGGCTTGTGACCCCCCGTACGCTTGCGCGTCCAGCGGCTCACCAGCAGCGAACTCCTGTGCCAAATAAAGATCGAAGAGCCCAGGGAACGCTTCTGCGATCGTCTGATATTCAGCCGGGCTGGGGGCGTCTCCCGATGGGGCGCAATTTTGCGGACAAGTTCCAAACGGGTCGGCAAGACTCGGGGAATTATTCTCCGAATATGCGTAAAGATTTGTGTCGCCGCCGCGAAACCCGATCGGGTCCTGCGCGATGAATCTCTGGAATGTAGAGCTGTAGTAGCGTGCGCGATAGAAGTACAAGCCGCTCCCGTCGTTCTCCCGCCCCGTGAATTGATATGAGTTGCCGTTAGGAGCGCCGGAAGTTGTAGTCGCTCCGAATGGCTGATACGTATAACTCGTCGCGATGTTCTGTCCCGAGCCCACCAATCCGATCGTCGAGCCGAGCTGATCCCGCAGGAACGTCGAGACGTTGTTGCTGGAGTCGGTGCGGGCGAAATATTCGTCGATTTTGAGGCCAGTCAAGAGGTTGGCACTTGGTGCTCCGCCTTGGATTTCCTGCACGGGATTAAGGATATCGTAAAGAAATTGCGTGCTCGTGCCTGCGATTGATTTGCTCGCGCGCCGACCGAATGCGTCATATGTAAAGCTGGCAGTCACCGCTCCGCTAATTGCTGCCAGATGGTTCCTCGCGTCCCAGGTGTAGGTGTTCGTCCCGTCGTTCGTTAGATTCCCGTTGGCGTCGTAGCTCAGCGTGGCGCCGCCGAAAGCGGTCATTCCATTGTCCGCGTTAAAGGTGTTGCCGCTTACCGCAGTCGGCAAGCTGATCGCAGCCAGCGTGCCGTTTTTGCTTGTCACGCGTCCGTCCGCATCGTAGCCGTAGGTCAGGTTTCCCAGTTGCGTACTCCCCGCGCTGTAGGTCAACCCGGTGATGCGGGAGTCGTTGTCGACGCTGTACCCGACCGTCACGCCATTGGGCAGCGTTAGCGACGTGCGCCGGTTCGCGTTGTCATAATTGATGCCCACCGCGGAGCTTCCTTGCGTGATTCCAGTCAGCCGGTTCGCATTATCCCAACCATAAACTACCTGCGGCTGTCCGGCAACCTGCATTGTCTGTCGGCGGCTGGCGTTATCATAGCTGTAGCTAATCGACCCTTGCGGCGTCGTCTCTGAGATGAGACGGTCGAGAAGATCAGGTACGCGGGTGATTGTGCCGGCGGTGGAGTCCACCACTTTGGTCGGCCGGTTGCCGCCGCCAAAGGTGGGCGTGATCGTGTCGCCGCTGAAGGCGATCGAGGTCGGCCGGTTCAGCGCGTCAGTGCGCGCCGTGACCCGGTTGCGGGCCTCGTAGGCATAGCTGGTTTTGTTGCTGTTCATGCCCTAGGCCATCCTTTGCATATGTTAACAGCATCAAAAACGCCTCCTAATTAGTCTTTCTGTCGTTCTAACAATTAAGAACGGCAAATAACCCAGCGGTGGAATGATCGCCAAAAGGATGAAATCCCAATGATTGTGTGGCCGCCAGCGCTCGATGAATATCTTATAAAACAGAAAGTAGATCAGCGTGGCTAGCCAAAGCCAACTGCAGAACCACATCCAAAGAATTCCTAGCTGCCGCACCCTCGATATTAATGCGTCGCCATCTATGCAAGTACTCTTCATTTGAGCAAGACAGTCTCACCGTTGGGCAGAATCAGCCGTGCGGATGTAACTTCCCATCCTGAAGCGCCCTTGTGCAACTCTACCCGTGCGACTCCTCTGGCTGCGTGACCAATGGCGGTGATCTCAAATCGGGCGCACGATCCCCCTTGTCGACACATTTCAAATTTGGAAGATCTAAGGGAAGTCGCGTCGATCGGACCCAACTTGGTTGTGACAATTGGATTCATCCTAATAAAGGAATCCGCTTCACCGAAGCTGGCTGTGTGCAACGTGCAAGTTCTCGTTACGACGCCGATCACGACTATCAAGGCTGCAACACCAGCGTATCCAAATAGAAGTCTTCTGAGAGGTGTCAGCCGCATCTCACATGTGCACTCCAACCTGGACACCTACTCCTACGTCCCCGCTCACCCCAAAAGGGTCATTGGGATCAACGCTAACAGACATTTGGTTCCCACCTTCGGAATAAGGGATCGGACCGACCGGATCGCCAATATTGACACCGGCTTCTCCGCCGGTGCTAAAAGAAAACCCAGGAATGTTCGCATTGGCCTCACCGTAGACCCCAAGATTGAGCAGGGCTCCTTTCTTTCCACAGATCGCACTGTATCCTGGGCTCGTACCATTTGGATCGTACGAGGCTCCGGCTCCCGAGCCGACGCCCACTTTGAAGTTTACGAATTGCGTTCCGTCTGGATTTGTACCAACAGTAACTTGAAACCCGGGTCCAAACGGGCCCACGACAGGAGCATAGCCTCCAACAGTATAAGAATCGAGACCGAACGGGTCAAAATATGAGACAGGATCTTGCAAAACGTACCCGTATAGGTTTGCGTCACCGCCTCGAAACCCGATTGGGTCCTGCGAGATAAATCTCCGGAACATGGGGCTGTAGTATCTGGCCCGATAGAAGTACAACGGGGTGCCGTCGTTTTCTCGGCCGGTGAATTGGTACGCGTTGCCGTTCGCGGCGCCGCCTATGGTGGTCGCTCCGAACGGTTCGTACGTGTAGTTCGTGACAAGCGAGCCGGCAGAATTCGTCAGCCCAATCGTCGAACCGAGCGCATCCGACAGCAAGTTCATCGCGCCCGATGAATCGGTGCGGGTGAAGTACTCGTCGATACGCAGGCCCGTCAGCAGGTTCGCGCTCGGCGATCCATTCTGTAACTCCTGCACCGGGTTCCACTGATCGTAAAGAAACTGGGTGCTGCCTCCGCCGACGGTTTTGCTCATCCGTCGCCCGAAGGCATCGTATACGAAGCTCACGGTCGCTCCGCCACTGATCGCTGTCAAATAATTCCTGGCGTCCCACGTGTAGGTGTTCGTACCGTCGTTAGTTAAGTTCCCGTTTGCGTCGTAGCTCAGCGTGGTGCCGTTGAAGCCAGTCATTCCGTTGTCCGCGTTAAAGGTGTTGCCGCTCACGGCGTTGGGCAAGCTGATCGCAGCCAGCGTACCGTTTTTGCTTGTCACTCGTCCGTCCGCATCGTAGCCGTAGGTCAGGTTTCCCAGTTGCGAAGTTCCCGCGCTGTACGTCAGCCCGGTGATGCGAGAATCGTTGTCGACGCTATATCCGACCGTCATGCCATTGGGCAGCGTTAGCGACGTGCGTCGGTTCGCGTGCGATGAAATTCAATCTCGAGGAGCAGATATAGCCCGCTCTATTTCTGCGCAGGCCTGAGACGGCCGAATGCAAAGCTTGTGAAAGTTTCGTTCCGCAGTCGCCTGCTCGTTGTCGTCGACGAAGTCCGAGGCTACATACTGGATGTGAGGGTCTCGCCTGATGACTGACCATTGCTCAAGGACCAGGCGCGGGTTCTCGACAAACAGACGCTTCATTCGCTCGCCCAATCCCTCAGCGAACTCTCCTTCAGCATGCTGGGTCAGATTGACAAATTTTTCTAGCGCCTGCTGGTCGCCAAGGACGGCCAGGTTAAAAAGCTTGTCGACATAGAGGTCGACCCCACCAATCGGCCCGCACTCCTTGACCAAGAGGCCTTGCCGTCCATAACTCACTTCATCCAAATCCCAGAATATGGCGATTTTTTGTGGCGTTTCGGGAAAGTTCTGAACGAAATGCTTGGCTTCGCGCTCGTCGGCCAGATAGTGCGCCAAGTTGCACATCTCCCCAGCCAAAGGGTCATGATCGGTCTCTCCGCAGCACCGATCGACAACATCTGCATCCCCATCGCTCGCGGCTCCGCACAATGTGGATAGGAGTGCTCGGTAGTGCTGATCTACAACTGTCAGTTGCGCGAGGATGTGATCGGCCGCTTCCTTGTGGCTTAGATAACCGCTACGAACCTGCTCGGAATATTGCTGCTTCAGGGCTTGGCGGCGTGCAAAAAGCCCGATTGGCAGCGCGCAAGGATCCGTAGTCGTAGCCGCGTGCGCGGGGACGCTCATCAGGAAGAGAAAAAGAGGCAGCGCGCATGTAGTCAGCTTCATCATGGGTAATGAGGAGGGGTAACCGCATCAGGAGAAGTAACCGTAATTGTTTGCAACGGATCCGTTCTGTTAATGTCGCTGATGGCCCCTGTTCCCGCATCGGTCGTCCGAATGCAACCATTAGTTCGAGCTAGCACGTTGTCATTATGGCCCGAGTGAACAGCTAGGCCCGAAGGGTCAAAGACAAAGTCTCCGTTCGAACCATAGGACCAGGTATTTTCGGGATGATCGTTATGCCATAGGTACGGATACGTTGCCTGCTGAAATGGAGGATAACCAGGCATAGTATTATTCGCGGCGGGAAATTCTCCGACCAAATTGCCACTACTGTCAAAAATGTAGATGGTTCCTGGGGTCGTTGACGAGCCACTGGGAACATATACAAGGTACGACAGCCCCAGTAGATCATTCAGAGAAACGGGATTATTTTTGACGTAGGAGTACAAATTGATGTCGCCGCCGCGGAACCCGATCGGATCCTGCGCGATGAATCTCTGGAACGTCGGGCTGTAGTACCTGGAGCGGTAGTAATAAAGTTCGGTGCCGTCGCTCTCGTGGCCAGCAAACTGATACCTGCTCCCGTTGGCCGCCCCGCCGACGGTGGTCGCTCCAAACGGCTGATACGTATAGCTGGTCGCCACGGATTGAGCTGAACCCACCAGCCCAATTGTCGAGCCGAGCGCGTCTGTAAGCAGAGTCGATACGTTGTTACTAGAGTCCGTGCGGGTCAAGTACTCATCGATGTTTAGCCCATTCAGCAGATTGGCACTTGGAGCGCCTGCCTGGATTTCCTGCACAGAATTGAAGATATCGTAGAGGAACTGCGTGATGGCGCCTGCGATGGTTTTGCTCACGCGACGGCCGAACGCGTCATAGGTAAAGCTGGCAGTCGCCGCACCGCTAATGGCGGTCAGATGATTCCTCGCGTCCCAAGTGTACGTGTTCGTCCCGTCGTTGGTTAAATTCCCGTTGGCGTCGTAGCTCAGCGACGCGCCGCCGAAAGCGGTCATTCCGTTGTCCGCGTTAAACGTGTTGCCGCTTACCGAGGTGGGCAAGGCGATCGCGGCCAGCGTGCCGTTTTTGCTTGTCACGCGTCCGTCCGCATCGTAGCCGTAGGTCAGGTTTCCCAGTTGCATACTTCCCGCGCTGTAGGTCAGCCCGGTGATGCGGGAATCGTTGTCGACGCTATATCCGACCGTCACGCCATTGGGCAGCGTTAGTGACGTGCGCCGGTTCGCGTTGTCATAATTGATGCCCACCGCGGAGCTGCCTTGGGTTATTCCCGTCAGCCGGTTCGCATTATCCCAACTATAAACTACCTGCGGCTGCCCGGCAACCTGCATCGTCTGTCGCCGGTTCGCGTTGTCGTAGCTGTAGCTGATGGTGCCTTGCGGTGTGGTTTCCGAAGTTAGACGGTCGAGAAGATCAGGCACGCGGGTGATTGTGCCGGCGATCGAGTCGGTCACGCCGGTCAGGCGGTTGCCGCCATCCCAAGCATAGTTAATGGCATCCTGATACTGACTGCCACTCTGGCCGAAACCGGCAAACTTTATTCGATTGAGTGCGTCGTACTGAAAAACTGTTACTTCCCCGCGTCTGTCAGTATGACTGGTCAGATTGCCGTTGGCGTCCCAACCGTAACTCTCCGACACCCTGAGTCCGTCGGTCCGGCTGGTCACCCGATTGCGAGAATCGTAGATGTACGAAGTCTGATTGCCGTTGGCATCGGTGACGCTCAAAAGATTGCCGTTGCCGTCGTAGCTGCCAGACGTGGTGCCGTTGCGCGCGTCGACGATCTGCGTGACGTGGTCGAGGTTGTCGTAAGTCGCACCGGTCGTGTTCCCCAGCGGGTCGGAGAACAAGATCAAACGGCCTGCGTTGTCGGTTGACAACTTGGTTGAGTTGCCGAGGGGATCAGTCACCTGGCTTAGGTCTCCATAGTAGCTGTACGCAAACTGCGTCGTGTCGTTCAGAGCATCCGCGATCGAGGTCACTTGACCCGCGGAATTGTGGCCGAGAGTGACCTGATGGGTAAGCGGATCAACGATGCTGGTCAGATTGCCCAGGTTGTCGTAGTTGAGAGTCCATACGTGGCCGAGGGGATCGGTGATCGAGGCCTGCTGATTGAATGTGGGCTCGTAGGTAAAGGAAGTCGTTATGCCTCCCGAGATGCAATTTGAGCAACTCACACTGAGCAGGTTGCCGTATGTCCAGTTGACACCGTTAGTGCTCTCGGAATCGTAGCTGTAGCTGTACTGCCGCTCGAGCGGATCGGTCTTCGCCTCGATCAGCTCGCTGTTGGGGTCGCGGATGTAGGTGGTGGTCTCCTCATACGACGTTCCTACTGCGTATGAATCAGATGTGACGAAGCCGTTCGTGTCGAAGCTCTTCTGCTCGACGTTGCCATTGGGGTCGGTGATCGAAACCTGCTGCACGACGTTGCCGTTGAGCGTAAAGGCGAGCTGGAAGGTGCTACCGTCCGGCAGGGTCTGCGTCGCACCCCGCCCGTTGGTGTCGTAAAGCTCCGTAATTTCGGTATTTCCCCGAGGATCGACGATAGTCGACATGTTGCCCATCCCGCCATACCCGGAAGGCGGAGGACTGCCAGAAGTATAGTAGGAATAGCTGGTGGTTCCACCGTTGGCGTCCGTGACGCTGCACAAGAATCCGGAGCCGCAGGTATCGTACGTGTAGGTCACGGTGCGGCCCAGGTCGTCGGCGGCCTGAGTAATGCGGTTGTTGGAGTCAATGGTGAACTGAACCCAACGGCCGTTGGGTGAGGTTATCTGCGTAATGTTTCCGTTTGAGTCCCGGGTGATGGTTAGCGCGTTGCCATAGCGGTCGGTAATGCCGATTAGCGCCGAGGCTGCAGGAAAGAGGCCGTTGGCCGGAAAGCTATAGACGGTTCCGTTTTTGAGCGTCAGCAGCCAGCCGTCGTTGTTCGAGTTGTTCCAGGTGATGGTCGAACCGTAAAAGAACGGCGCGGAGGTCAGAGTGGGGACATAGTTGGCCTGGGTATAGTCGCTCTGGTTGCCGGTGTTGAGGTAATGGACCTTCTCGCCGTCGGGAAGGACGATATCGACTGCCGTATAGTTGGGCGCGCCATTGTTGGTGATGTAAATCTCGTAGTTGTCGGTAAATCCGGTGCCGAAGGGGCGGGAGGTGGGATCCTGGCTCAAATAGGTCCGAGTGAAATCGATTGGAATGATGTCGGCCAGGCGCAGATCAGTCTCACTATGGCGGAATATTCCGGTCGAGGTATCAACCGGATCGGCGGCGTCACCTTGGGAATCTCCCGTGGTCGGTGGCTCGCCGGGGCTACCCACCATCGCGCCAGTGAAGGTCCAGATTCCCACCCCTGGGTCGGGGACAACTTCGGTACCAGCCTGGTTTACGCTGCCCTTGCCGTAGACGTACCAGCCCATGTGACTCGCGTCGTAGTTCCAGAAATCAAATTGCGTTCCCGCTCCGAAGTGACTGGGGTTGGGATAATAGAGCTGCGCCAACGCCCACGTGCCCTGAGGGGTCCAGAGCTGAGCGCCGCCGGGCTGTATTGTGAAGTAGATCGGCACCTGGACACCCGCCGGCAAGGGGAAGGGCGTGCGGTCGAGCGGGATCGGCGTGATGCTGATGGTGCGCACGACCTTGCCGTTGATGTCGGTGATTTTGGTGCCAGCCGGGATGTGCAGTTCGAGCCCAGGCATCAACGGGTTGGTTATGACCATCGCGCTGGTGGTGGGCGATGGAATCGTAACTGCGTGCAAGGTGTCGAGCAGCGGCATCCAGATGGTGAATGACAAAACGGTCGTGCGGCGCGCCTCGAGGTTGACGCCGGTCTGGAAGATGCCGTAGGTCCGCCCGTGGTGGTTGGCGCTGGTCCCATCGATCAACAGCACGACGTAGCCCGACTGCAAGTGGGTTAGCAGAAAGCGGCCCGACTCGTCGGTAGTGGTGCGTTTTTTGCCGACCTCGAGAGTGACTCCGGCCAACGGCATCCCGTCGAGGGTGAGGACTTGGCCCGATAGCGCCGTCACGCCTGACTTGGCACGGTATGCCGGCAGCGACTGCCACGGGGAAGGCGGCCGGTTAGTGTTCCAGTCGCCGTAGGATCCTGGTATCCAGGCTTCCGGATCCGTCAACCAATTGTCCTGAGCCCCACTACCAGGGGTCGTGGAAGTGGGAGGGGTGGGAGATCCGACCAGACTCGCAGCGGCAGTGGTGAAGCTGAAACTCGTCGCAGGCACCATGATTCCGTTGGTGCCAGAGACTCCGTCCACAGTGACCGTATACGCAGTGCCCGGCGCCAGCGGCGAATCTGGATTGACAAAGGCGAGGCGCCCGCCCTCAGCCGCGACCACATGGGCCGCTACGTCTTCGCCGGATCTGCTCAGTGTGATCGTGTCGGGATTCACGCTCGTAACATCCACAGGTTCCGAGAATCGAATCGACACAGTCGTGCTGACCGGCACGTTTTGGGCTCCCGCATCGGGAATCGAGCCCGACACTTCAGGAGTCGACTTACTTGCATTGCGGGTCTTATTGTCTTTTACAAGACTGAAGCTCTGGCTCGTCGGGTCATAGACTTCGCTCGAACGTACTTCATTTCCCGCCGCGTCGACGCCGCCTGTGATGAGCACGGCGCCGTTTGCCTGCAGGGTTGCGGTGTGTCCGCTGCGTGGGATATGCAAAGCGCTCGTGGTCGCGGTCGCCGCGTTGGTACGTGGATTCCACAACTGGGCAGCACCGATGGTGGTGCCGTCCTCCGAAATGCCACCGACGATCAGTACGGTTCCATCCGTCAGCAACGTGGCGCTGTGATGCGAGCGCGGAGTAAGCCCGGTCGCATTGAGCACGCTGAAGGTGCCAGTTTCGGGGTCGAATCGCTCCGCAGCAGCGACTGGCTTGCCGTCGCTGCCGATGCCGCCAATGATGACCACGCTGCCGTCGGAAGCGACTGCCGCGGAATGCCACGCTCGCGCGGTAACAAGTCTGCTGGCCAGCGGCGTCACGTACCCGCGGTCGCTGATCGCGGCTGTGTCCGTGGGACCGTACGGGCCCACGCCGCCTGCCAACAGCTCGGTTGCATCTGGCAGCAGAGTCACCGTTTGGCCGGTCATCGATGCCGTCGGCGATAGCTTTGGCCTGGAATCCTGCGACAGCGCGACGGCGGTCAGCAGACTGACGCCCACGATCAGCGCCAGTCCATGCGTGAACAGAACCCGGTATTGCCTGTTCATCTTATCTTTCCCCCACCGGCGTCTGATGCCCCAAGAGCGATACTGATTCGACAGCCGGTGAAGCGTCCTTCCGCATTGAATCGTTCTCCCTGCTAAAATCCGACCGGTTACTCCGAGTCAGTTTTTCCTCGCACCGGCCTTCGTGCCGCCCGCCGCCGATGTGGTGCGACCAGCCGGTTGCGGCTGACCCCCTTGCGTCGAGTCCTTCCCGTACGCTTCCTCCTGCATTTCACGTTTCATCTCGTTGATCGCGGTCTGAATGTGCCGCGCCGCAAGTGCACTATGGCTGCCGTGATCGTTGCCCGCTGACAACTCGAACCGATGCTTGACGCGCTCGAGTTGCTCCAGTTGCCTGGCGACTTCGATTGGCGCCATGGGCGAACTGTGCGGTTTCGTCGTCTTGGCTGCCCGTGCAGGCGAGGCGCTCGAAGCAGCCGTGGGCGGCCTTGATTGAGCCGGAAAGCTGGTGCCAGCAGGCAGAGCCAGCGACGCCATCAGGCCGAGGCTAGCTCCAATCGTCCATACTTTTCTGTTCATCGTTCACCTCGTACTTATTTGCGCGGACTGCCTACCGTGCTACCAGCTGTCTCTTCCCAGCTCATGGACTGGTAAGCGTCAGATCGACGCTGCCGGGCGCGCCATCAGGTTCTACCGTGATCGTGTAGGTGCCACCGGTGGAAAGTGTGACCGGTCCAAAGCTGGGTGATTCGCACAAATCTGCTTCGTCAACAGGGTTGCCGTTGGGATCCGTGAGTACAGCGAATCCATCTACGTCTGTCCAATGCGGGTCACAATCCAGGTACGTTGAATTAGAAGTCTGAAGACTGACTGACTGATTTTGACTTAGGTTAGGCGTGACCGTCAGCTGCGTTTGCTGCCCGGGCACTGTGGAGACAGCAGTTACCGGCGGGCCATTGATACCGATCGTTCCGGTCTGCATGGGAGAGCTGTAGAGCTGAATCTGCGCCGATCCCCAACTACAGCCGCTGTCGTCCACATATAGCCAATAGGGACTAGTCGGGGTGGAGTTCGATGGAAGCACATCGGTCATCGTGGCAGTTCCGCCCGGGTAAGAGACCTCCGAAAGGTAGTAATCAAGAACCCTTTGATCGAGCTGCTCCCCGTCCGGCGCATACAAGCTGACGGTTTGATAGCAGAAGGGATACTCAAAATCCGTAATGGCGACGCCGGCTCGTTCTCCCTCCGTGCCGCTGAACGTGTACATGAAGTTCTGCGACGGCGCGGTCATCCAGGCTGTGACGGGCGGACCATTTGGCGTGATGGGTCCGGTCGTCGGTGTCGCGTTATAGAGTTGTATCTCGACGCTCCCAGTCGCTCCAGTTGGTGGGTTTAAGGAGATTGTATAGGTACCAGTCGTCGGCAGTTCTTGCGCATCCATGTAATAAATCTCGGAACGAGTAGTTAAGCAGAACTCTCCCGGCGGCCATATTGCTCCGCCAGCCGGATCCAGCAGGCTTGCAGTCACACACGCTGACAGAGTCGAATTGGACTCGGTCATTTCGACCCACTGCCCCTCGTTTCCCGTAAAGGTAATGTTGATGGGCTGGCCGTTAAGTGTAACAGTCAGTGCGCCCCCGAACGTTGTCGTTAGGTTCTGCGCGGTGGTGCTCGAAAGCTGTATCGAGGCGCTCCCTGCGCCGGGATCGCCAATCAACTCAAGGGTGTAGGTCCCGGTGCTGGGGAGAGGGGGGACGCTGTCGGAACCACCGGCCCCAGTAAGCCACCCTGATGCAAGGGAATAACCGCTAGGTTCGAAGACCGTGTACGATACGCTGCCGTAAGTTGAGGACGAGGTCCCGACAAGCAGTTGCTGACCTTGGGTTCCGTTGAACGACAGCTCCAGCGGCTGACCCGGGTTGGTGTTCAAGCTGACGGCATAGCCGTTGACAGTGATACTGCCGGTCATGGGTGTAGCGTCGTACAAAGTCACGTCGGCGCTGCCGGCTGCACTCCCACCGGCCTGGAGGATATAGGTGCCAGTGGAAGGAAGTGAGAAGGCCCCGCTGTCGCCAGATCCAAGTGGAAAGCCAAAATAGCCCATGTAGGATCCCGCAGGGTTGAGAACGTTAACGTTGGTGTTAAGTCCGTAAGTTGAATTTGAAACACTCATGCTTACTTGCTGCCCGGCCGTTCCGTCGTAGGACAGGTCTGCCACCTGTCCCAGAAGTGTACTAGCCGGGAACGCCGGACCGTTGAGAGAGAGCGTGCCGGTCTGGTCTTGAAACAACTGCAGGGTCATGCTGCCGGTAATGCTGGCGATGTCATTGGTGTAGGGGTAGGTGAAGATGAAGGGCTCGATCAAGATGGTGTAGGTGTCGGTGGTGGGCAGAG
>Ga0181521_10002048_pt1 | contig 24440 bp, 16 predicted proteins | sample PEATcosm2014_Bin_32_FD_119764 | JGI IMG/M metagenome (GOLD analysis project Ga0181521, IMG submission 119764) | Peatland microbial communities from MTU Mesocosm Facility, Houghton, MI, USA - PEATcosm2014_Bin02_60_metaG | ecosystem: Environmental > Terrestrial > Soil > Wetlands > Peat | place...
CAGCAGGCTTGTGCGCGGGAGCAGCAGCCTGACTCGCCGCAACCGACGCCAGTGCCAACGCCATCGCAATCAACCAACCAGCCCGCAGTGCAAGCCGCATGTCACTACACTTGCACAGTCCGCTTGCGTTCCGCAATGGTCGCGAGCGCGGCCAGCGTCTCCTTTGGCAGATGGTACGACTCGGCATCGGAGGGATATCCGCCCGACTTCACATCGTTCTTGAACGCCAGCAGCGCGTTGCTGATGACCGAACCGACCTCGGCATAGCGCCGCACAAACTTCGCCGGCGGCGCAAACGTCAGCCCCAGCAGATCGTGGAAGACCAGCACCTGGCCGTCGCACTCCGGGCCCGCGCCGATGCCGATGGTCGGAATCTCCAACTCGCGCGTGATCATCGCTGCCACCTCGCGGGGAATGCCTTCCAGCACCACGCAGCAAGCGCCGGCGCGCTCCAGCGCCAGCGCGTCATGCATCAGTTGCTCGACGGCTTCCAGTGTCTTGCCTTGCACCTTGTAGCCGCCCATGGCGTGTACCGACTGCGGCGTCAGCCCGATGTGACCGACTACGGGAATCTCTGCCTCGACCATGCGTTCGACCAAGTGCGCCCGCTTCTCGCCGCCTTCGATCTTGACTGCTTCAGCGCCGGCTTCCTTGATGAAGCGCGCGGCATTGCGCAGCGACTCGCGCTGGCTCACGTGATAGGAGGCGAACGGCATGTCGGCCACCAGGAAAGCGTGCTTGACACCCCGCCGCACGGCCCGCGTGTGATGCAGCATCTCCTGCATCGTCACCGGCAGCGTGTTCTCGTAGCCCAGCATCACCATGCCCAGCGAGTCGCCCACAAGCGCCATGTCAATGCCGGCCTCGTCCACCAGGCGCGCGCTGGCGTAGTCATACGCGGTCAGGCAGGTGATGATTTCCTGACGTTGTTTCTTTTCCAGAAGGGTGGTAGCAGTGATCTTGGCGCGGAAGTCGCCGGTGGTAATACTCACGATATCCTCCAGTGCAGTTCCGCGTTCGCGGATACCGCCTGATCTGGCCTCCTCACACGGGGTCGTGATCCCCAGTGGGGAGACGATTGCATTCTACACCCGGAAAGGGATGGGTCAATAGCGTGTTGCCTTCACGTTCCATCTTGACGCAGCGCCGCCGCAGGCCATAACTTAAACGCGTGGAAGTAGATTTTACTCCTGAGCTAGAGGCCAAGTTGAGCCGCCTTGCCGCCGAGCAAGGTCGTGACACGCAAGCACTGGTGAAAGAAGCGGTGGAACGCTTCGTGAACTATGACGAGTGGTTCCTCGGCGAGGTTGAGAAGGGCTTAGCGGAGGCCGACCGCGGCGAGTTCGTCGACCACGAGGAAGTCAGGAAGCTCATCGAGCGCCGGTATCCTGGCTGATGCAAGTTCGATGGACAACATCTGCCGTTCGTGACCTTACGCAGATCTGCGATTACATCGATCAACATGACGGCGCCGCTTCAGCTCGCCGCGTCGCGCTCGCAATTTATCAGGGAGTGAATTCACTCGCCCGATTTCCGTTTCTTGGCCGTTCGGGGCGCAAACCAACTACGCGCGAACTTCCCTGTCCAAGTCTTCCATACCTAGTTATTTACCGAATACGTGAAGAAATTGTCGAGATTAGCCGCATCCTGCACGGCGCGCAAAAATGGCCGTGAGTCTTCCTCACCTGTTTATTCCAATTTCTCGAATGCCTCCGCCATCTTCTCGCTCACCTTCTCGCCCTCCACGCCCTCAATCTCCAGCAACAGCGGCGGTACGTGCGGAGCAGTGCGCAGCAAAAACATTGCTTCGTTCCAGTCGATGGTGCCGTTGCCCGGCCACAAATGCGAATCGTGCTCCTTATCGTTGTCGTGCACATGCGTCGAGCGAACGCGGTCTTTCAGCACGTCGAACGCCTGCTTCACGCTTGACATAATGTGAGCATGGCCCAGATCGAAGCACACCCCAATATCGGTGAAGCGACCGGCGTGCAGCAACTCTATCAGGTTTTCCGGCGTGGAAAGTTCGTTCGGAATGTTTTCCACCAGCAACTGCACGCCCAAAGGTTTAGCGAAAGCGTGGAGGTGTTCCAGCGAACTCATGGCCGCTTCCAGCTTGTGCTCGTTGCTGTCTTCATTGCCCACGCCGACGTGCTGCACCAGAAATTGGAACGGCGCCTGTTCGGCGACCTCCAGCGCGCGCTTGATCTCATCCGTCGCGGCGATGCGGTCGCGCTTTTCCACCGCGGCGATGTTGACGGGTGGCGTGCCGCTGCGTCCCCACTCTTCATCGCTGTACATGGGCGAGTGCAGGGAGTGGAAGGTAACGCCCGTGCTGCGAAACCAGTTGCCGATTTCGCGAATGTGCTGGCGGTCGGTGTAGTTGAAGTGTCCGCGCGCGGCGAAGATCTCGATGGCCTCGGCGCCGCCGGAGACAAACTGGTCCAGCAGGCCGGGATGCAGCCGCTCGCGCCTGGCATACACCAGAGTGGACATCGCCCTGCGCATCAGAAGCCGACCGCCTTTCCACCGCTGCGTCCGTCGCTGGCGCCCAGCAGCTCGCCCGTCTTCTCATCGACGGCGATGCACTCGGCATCGCCCCAATAGCCCCGAGCCATTTTAATCTTGTGCCCCATATGTTCGAGGATGCCGATTGTGTCGGGCGAAATGCCCGTCGCCTCCACCTCGATCTGGTCAGGCATCCACTGATCGTGAAAGCGAGGCGCGTTGACCGCCTGCTGAATGTTCAGCCCGTAATCGACCACTCCCATCAGAATGTTGGCGACGGTAGTGATGATCGTCGGCCCTCCCGGCGAGCCAAGTACCAGAAACAGCTTGCCATTCTTTAGCACGATGGTTGGCGTCATCGCCGACAGCGGCCGCTTGCCGGGACCGATGGCATTAGCCGGACTCTGCAGCAATCCGAACATGTTGGGCACGCCCGGCTTGGAGCTGAAGTCGTCCATCTCATCGTTGAGCAGGAAGCCGAGACCTTCGGCGGTAACGCGCGATCCAAAGGCAGCGTTCAGAGTTGTTGTCACCGAGACGGCATTGCCTTCGGAATCGACGACCGAATAGTGCGTGGTGTGATCAGGCTCGGCAACGGACGTCGGCTGCGCATGAGAACTGGCGTAGCTGTCGAGTTGCGAAAACACCGGCGGCCGGCGGAGATCGGCACCGGGAGTGGCGCGGCGCGGCGCAATCGTTTCGCGCCAGGCACTGCCGTAACGTTTGTCGATCAGTTGCGCAACCGGGATCTTGGAGAAGTCGGGATCGCCCAGGAACTCGGCGCGATCGAAGAAGGCGCGTTGGAAGGCCTCAGCCGTCAGGTGAATGCTCTGCGCCGAACCGTCGCCCTGCTTCGTCAGATCGTAGCCTTCCAGGATGTTCAGGATCTCAACCAGAGCAATCCCCCCTGACGACGGCGGCGGCGCGCTGATGATCTCGTAACCGCGATAGGTGCCGCGAATCGGCTGCCGCTCTTTGACTTCATACTGCGCAAGATCGGCAACCGTGACCAGCCCCCCGCCCTTCTGCATCGCCGCCGCCAGCTCGCGCGCCAGCGAGCCATGGTAGAAGTCATCGGGCTTGCCGGCAATTCGCTCCAGCGTCTTTGCCAGCTCGGGCTGCTTGAAAACGTCGCTAGCGTGGTAATAGTTTCCCTCGCGCTGGAAGATGCGGTGCGACTCGGGAAATTGGGCGAGCTGGGAATCGCGAAAAGACTCCGCCTCGTCATAGTCGAGCACGAAGCCGTCGCGCGCCAGCCGAATGGCAGGCTCCATCACCTGCTTCAGCCCGAGTTTGCCCCAGTGCTGCTCGGCATACACCAGGCCGGCGACCGAGCCCGGCACTCCAATGGACTTATAGCCAATGGTGCTCAGGTTGGGAACCACGTTGCCCTGTGCGTCGAGATACATATTGGCTGCGGCCTTTGCGGGAGCTTTCTCGCGATAGTCGAGGAAGTGCGCCTCGCCGTCATGCCGGTGAAACAGAAGGAACCCTCCGCCGCCGATGTTGCCGGCTTCGGGATAGACGACAGCCAACGCAAACCCGATGGCGACCGCAGCGTCCACGGCATTGCCGCCCTGTTGCATGATGGCGACGCCCACCCGCGAAGCTTCCGGTTGTATCGTCGCAACCATCGCCTTGGAGGCATGGCTGGGACTCACCATGTCGCCGGCGAATGCCTGCGTGCAAACCGCGATAGCCAACACCAAGGCCGGCAGGTGACGTCGTGATCTCATAGCAATAATCGCGGAGCACCGGTTTCGCATCCGGTCAACATACAGCTTGCTTCCTAAACGCATCTTTGAAAGGGCACGGCTTCACAGGCTGCTGAAAAAGTCGGCTTTGGGATGCTTTGTGTCAGGGCACGACTTCAGTCGTGCCGATAAGCCCCTCATTTTTGTCATCCCGAGCGGCCTTCAGGCCGCGGGGGATCTGCTGTTTCGACTTTTTCAGCGGCCTCTTCAGCCGTGCCGCCCAGAGCTGCGTTCCGCCAAATTGATTTATGAACATCCTCTATTCAAAACGCGAGTGAATTTGAGGCTAGTCGAGGCGCGGTGCAGAGTCAAACGCGTGCGGGGTTGGGGTGCGGACCATATCCACGGTATTCGTCTCTAATTTAAACTGCGCCTGACTTGTCTCAAGCAGCGGAACGTTATATATCTAAAGGACCCCATGGGCCGTATGCCGACTTCCATCTTCTCCGTCGATGTCGAAGACTGGTTCCACATCCTGGACCTTCCGAACGTGCCTACGATTGCGGAATGGGGCAGTCTGCCGTCGCGCGTGGAAAAAAACTTCTGCAAGCTGCTGGATATCTTCAGCGAATACGATGTGCAGGTGACGTGCTTTTTTCTGGCCTGGGTGGGCGAGCGTTTTCCGCACCTGGTGAAGGAAGCGGCGGCCCGCGGACACGAGATTGCGTCGCACGGTTATGCGCATCGCCTGGTCTACGAGCAGACCCGGGGCGAATTCTACAACGATGTTCGTCGCGCGCGATTGCTCTTGCAAGATGTGGCGGGAGCGCCCGTCACCGGATATCGCGCGCCGGGTTTTTCCACTACTGAGGAGACGCCGTGGTTCTTCGATGCCCTTGCCGAAGCGGGATACGAATACGACTCGTCGGTATTTCCTGCGCCGCGCGGTCACGGAGGAATGCGCGAGGGCCGGCGCGAGCCCCATCGCGTCGACAATGGCGACGGCATCCTTGAACTGCCGATTAGCGTGGCCGATGTGATGGGCAACCCCGTGTGCTTCTTCGGCGGCGGCTACCTGCGGCTGTTTCCCTATTGGCTGATCAAGAAGAAGGCGCAGGAGGTGCTGGCCGAAGGCCGGCCGGTGATCTTCTATATTCATCCCCGCGAGATCGATCCTGCACATCCGCGGCTGCCCATGAGGCGCTTTCGCCAATTCAAGTCCTATGTCAACCTCCAGAGCACGGAAGCGAAGTTGCGGCGCCTGCTACAGGACTTTTCCGTTACTACGTTCCAGAACGCCATCAGCAACTACCCCGAGTTGGTAAACTCCCATGTCGTCTGATCGCACCCAAACTTTCTTCCATCAATATGCCAACGACTTCGATGCCATTTATGGAAATCAGAATGGAGTGCTCGATAGCATCGTCAATCGTCTTTTCCGCAAAAGCATGCGCCTGCGCTACGAAAAGTCGATTGCAGGCTGCGAGCCGGTGCAGGGCAAGAGCGTGCTCGACGTGGGCTGCGGGCCAGGACACTACGCCATTACGGTTGCGCAGCGCGGCGCCTCGCGCGTGGTGGGCATTGACTTTGCCGATGGCATGTTGCAGCTTGCCACCGAACACGCCCGCAAGGTCGGCGTCGCCGAGCGCTGCAAATTCCAGGTAGCCGACTTCTACACCTACGAGCCCAAAGAGATTTTCGATTACGTCATCGTCATGGGCTTCATGGACTACATGCCCGACCCGGCAAAAGTTGTGGCCAAGGTGCTGTCGCTCACCCGCAATAAGGCCTTCTTCTCATTTCCGGTGTCCGGCGGCATCCTGGGATGGCAGCGGCAGCTTCGCTACAAGAAGCGCTGCGACCTTTTTCTTTATAGCAAGGAGCAGCTCCAGCAGTTGTTCGCCAGGTTCCCCGAGGTGAAGGCAACAATTGAGCCCATCAGCCGGGACTTTTTCGTCACCCTGGAGCGTAATGTCAAGCAGGTGTAGCCGTCGCGTCCTTATGCCGTCCCTGTGATTCTTGTTCTGCTCTTCCGGCTCGGGTGACCACGCGCGATCGAGTGCCCAACACCGGAGCTACCGACTATGCCCGCAACCCAGCGACGAGCGGTTGTCATCGGAGCCGGCCCCAACGGTCTGGCGGCGGCCATTGTTCTGGCGCAAGCAGGATTGCAGGTTGACGTCTTCGAAGCCGAGCCGCAAGCTGGTGGCGGCGCCCGCACTCTTCCTCTGACCTTGCCGGGATTCCTGCACGACTTCGGCTCGGCTGTCCATCCCATGGCGCTGGCGTCGCCGTTCTTTTCAACCCTTCCGCTGCACGATTATGGGCTGCAATGGATTCAGCCGCCCGCGCCGCTCGCGCATCCTCTCGATGACGGCACGGCAGTAATGCTGGAGCGCGATCTGGGTGAGGCTGAAGCTGCGCTCGGCGAGGATGGCAAGCAGTGGCGCAGGCTGTTTGGGTCGTTTGTCGAGCATTGGACCCAACTGGCTCCTGAAGTTCTCCGGCCTGTCTCTCCATTCGCACGCCATCCATTATTGCTGGCGCGCCTGGCATTGCTGGGATTTCCTTCGGCGAATGCGATTGCGCATTTCTGGTTCCGCAGCCCGAGGACCAGGGCGCTGTTTGCCGGCTTGGCGGCGCATTCCATTCTTTCTCTGGAGGAACCTCTTACCGCTGCCTTCGGCATTATGTTCGCGGCCACTGCCCACGCTGTAGGATGGCCAATTCCACGCGGCGGCGCGCAGGCCATTACCAACGCGCTCTGCGGTTATCTGGCCAGCCTCGGAGGCACTGTGCAGGTCGCGACCTGCGTCGAGAATCTTGCCGCCATCGGGAAATATGATGTCGCACTATGCGACGTGACGCCCCGCCAGTTGGTGCAAATTGCCGGCAATCGGTTGTCCGCAAGCTACCAGCGCCGCCTGGCGCGCTATCGCTACGGGCCGGGCGTGTTCAAGGTCGACTACGCGTTGTCCAGTCCCGTGCCATGGAAAGCGGCAGAATGCCGGCGATCGGCGACGGTGCATGTCGGCGGCACGCTGGAGGAAATCGTCGTATCCGAAGACGCGATGCGCCACGGGCGCCACGCGGAACGGCCATTTGTACTGCTGTCGCAGCCCACGCTCTTCGATCCCACCCGAGCGCCGCAAGGCCGGCATATTGCCTGGGCGTATTGCCACGTGCCGAATGGCTCCGGCTTCGACATGCTGCCGCGGATCGAGGCGCAGATCGAGCGCTTCGCTCCTGGATTTCGCGACTGCGTTCTGCAGCGGCGAGTGTTTTCGCCGGCGGCGTTGCAAGCCATGGATGCCAACCTGATCGGCGGCGACATCGGCGGCGGGTTGATGAATCTGTCCCAGTTCCTGTTTCGTCCCACAATGAGGTACTATGCTACCTCTGCACGGGACATCTACATCTGCTCGTCCTCCACGCCGCCGGGCGGGGGCGTGCATGGCATGTGCGGCTACAACGCTGCCAGGCTGGCCTTGAAGCACATGTGAAAGACACGCCTGATCTCGACCGGCGCGGCAGGGCTCCCGGCGGCGATGAGCTTTGACGACTTCGCACTGTATACTGCAATCCTCACCTAGGAGCGTACACAGGATGATCGAACGACTCAAAGAGAGTTCAGGCGGAGTGTTGGGATTTAAGGTCACCGGTAAGATGACCGACCAGGATATCAAGGGATTCGAGCCGCAGATCGAATTCCTCCTCCGCGAGCGCAAACACAAGCCGATCGGCATTCTTGCCGATCTCTCGCAGATGCACGGCGCCGACTGGAAAGCGCGGTGGGACGAGATGCGCTTTTTGCAGAAGCATACGGACCGCATCGCACGTATGGCGGTGGTGGGGGCCGACAAATGGGAAGAGATCATGGCGCTGCTCACCGCGGGCGCGGCGGTGCTGGAGGCCGAGACCCGCTACTTCCATGAGTCCGAGATGCTGCGCGCCTGGGAATGGGTGCGCACCGCCAAACACGCCGAAGACATGCCGGTGCGCCAGATCTCGCCCGGTACTGGAATATGGAAGGACTACCACCCCGAGTACATGAATCTATAACTTCAACTTCCGACGATAGGAGCGCGCGTCATGTCTGTTCGTCTCAGCTTAGCTTCTGATCCCCCCATTCTGGTGGACAAGCTCACCGATCTGGAGAAGGCCGTAGGTAAGGATCCCACCGCACTTGGCCTCGGAATTGAGCTCGCCGGCCACCTCGACCAGAACATCTCCACTTTGCCCGGCGGAATTAGTACTCCCATCCACTACACCAGCGGGAACCAATGCTGGAAGCTTGGCGAATTCAGCTTCACGCTCTCCGGTGGTGTAAGCGGTAAGTTATCCGTGATCACGTCGGGCACGCTCTTGTCCTACACGGACAACTTACCAACTGAGGTCGGCTTTGGTTCGGCGCCAACCACAAAGAAGCAGGACACGAAGTCAATTCCGGTGCCGCCGGGCGCCGCGTACATCGGGCTTGAATTGGATTTTCAGATTCAAGGCGGCATTTCCGCCAACTTCACCCAGGGCATCTATGGTGTCTGCGGAAGCGTGAATTCCAAGGACACGTTTACCGTCGCCTTTTACAAGCGCTGCAAACCGGCGGATAAGCTGAGGGATGCGATCGCCGCCGCATTCTCCGACTTCGTTTTGCCGCTGCATGCTGAAACCCTCAGCAATCTCAAGGTGGGTGATTATCTCCACCACAACTTCAATGGCAATTTGCAAATCGGCTTGGGCGCCAGCATCGGCTACGACAAGATCTTCTACGCCGGCCAGTACAAAGCCGACATACCTGATACGGCGGATGCTCTCCAACTGAGCTTGTCGGCGAAGGCCGAATTCCAGGCGGGCGCGAAGCTCGCATTTCAGCTCGAGTATGCTGGCACCTTCGAAGCCTTGCTGTGGAAGGACGCGCCCAACTCCGGACGTTTGCATCTCTACCGATCGCAAAAGCAGGATGCCAGCCTGGGACTGAATCTCGGCGTGACCCTCGTCGGCGATCCCAAAGCGTGCACAACCGCCATGTCGTCCCAGTTGCACGACTGCTTCAAGAAAGTTCTAGGAAAGCTAGGGAACAGCTTCGACAGCAAGGTCTGGCCGCAGGCCGCACCCGAGATCGGCAAGTGCGTCAGCGGCGCAAACTCCAAAGTCGCCGGCTGGCTCAAACCTGTGCAGCAAGCCCAGGCCACGCTCGATCTTGCAATCGAGAAGACCAATCAGACATTCCTGCTAATGGATTACAGCTTCGACCTCACAGCTTCGGCCTATGCGACCGCGTGGGCAGCGGCGATTGCCGGCAAGTACATAGACGCATTGCAGACTCCGAACGGCGGCGTCGCTATTGCCGTTGGGAGCGGCCTGGAAAAGTTCTACGATGAAAAAACTTCTGTCACCCTCAACCTGTTTGGAAAACTCAATGCCGCCTGGACTGACGCTATCATCAGCAACTCGACCCTGGTCTATGCCGGTAACAACGTCTTCCATCTTCTGGCCGACGTGGGCCGTAGTTCTCTTTACCAACTGAACAAGAGTAAGCGCGAGATCGATATTTATTTCGCGGCTGAGGCCAATCTGGAGTCGGGAAAAACGTCGCTTGGCACCATCGACCTGCACGTCGTGTTGACGGCAACCGGCAACCCGGGCTTTGGGAAGTACATTGCCGGCTTTCTCCAGCTCCTGACCAGCGGTCCCGATGCCGCCGCGCTGGTAAAGGCGATCGACACGCTGGCTGCGCAGGACAAGACCACGCAGGTCCTTCAGATGATTTTGCCTCCGGCAATGTACGCGCGCCTGCAATCGTCGACCATCAAGAACGGCCGGCCCGACGATCAGGCGAAAGATCAAGTCAACTATGCGGCTTTTGCCCGCGCGTGTTCCGATCTGAGCTTTTCCCAGCCTTCGAATTTCGCTGCTCTCACTTATGGCGTCTGGAGCAACTGGAACATCGCCTGCAACGATTCCGCGCCTCCGTCCAACGCTGTCCCCAATCGCAGAAATCTCGGTGACACGGCGAATGGCGTAGCTCAACTGCAGATTCAGTCTCCGGAACCCGGCGTCTCGCCCGTCACCATCGGCTACGCGCTGCACGCCGCCAGCGACTTCATGAACTTCTGCGAAGACTTGAAGAACCTCGCCCAGCTTGCCAAGGTCGATCTGAAGCTCGATACCTGGCAAGAGTTCGTGGCCGAGCTGAAGTCGATCATCGACAATGACGTCTCGCCATATTTCATCGCGCCCACAGGGTTGGCTCTGGCGCGGCTCTGCGCCGCTGGGGCTCCGCCGAGCGAGGTGAAAGGACCCGCTCCCGGCTTCACAGACAAGAATTCCATCGCAGTCACGCTGACTTATTCGTGACACCGAAGGCTTAAGTTAGAGCAGTTTTGGATTTGTTGTATCCGGTTCGATTGGGTAGAGCAGGCCTTTAGGCCTGCGTCCAGCGGCGGCGACTAAATCTGTTTCGGCGCTGAGGTCGAAACACCTCAGCGCCGAAACCCAGGAAAATGGCGCTTTAGACACGGGCCTAAAGGCCAGCTCTATCCGGATACAGCAAAAGCAAAACCGGTCCAGTAGCGCCGCAGATAAGCGACCGTTCGGAGATGTAGCGCATACGAGGGTCAACAACCTTGCAGCAATTCGCGGTTCGCTTTGATCGAGACGCTTACCAATCCGTGCTTCGCACGTATAATATTCAAAGGTGGGGTGGGATTCGGCCCTGGTGCGAAATCTTCGCATCAGGCAAGACAAGCCGTGAAATCTTCGCGTCAGGCAAAACAAGCTTTGAACCTGCGAATCATGCAAAACAAGACGCTGTGGCACGCGGTGTCAGTTGCGTTCTGCGCGCTGGTGTTCTTTTTTGCTCTTCACGCCAAGACTGCGGTTTACCATGACGGCACGGCGGGAAAGTTGACGCCATCGACCGCTTGTAAGCTGTGGTCGAGCGGGCAGAAGATGCAAGCGCAATCCCAAACCCAATCCCAATCCTATGACGCGAGCGCTGGGCTATTGTTCTGGATGGCCGTGCTTAGCCTCTTCACGCCGTACTTCCATCGTCAGCCCCGTGTCCACAGCGCTTTCGGGACTCCACCGGCAAGCAATCTTTCTCTCTGGTATCTGCATCAATTTCTAAGGCCCCCGCCCGTTCAAGCATAGTTGTTCCTCGGCGTCTTTCATATTTTGATCGTGTGATTTTGGGTTCCCGTCCGGCCAAGCAATCTATGCTTATTGGGCTGTGACCGAGCGAACCCCGCCAGTCGAAAGAGGAGGCTCATGCAGGTTCGTCATCGGCGACAATTGGTTGGGTTAGCGATCATTGCGGGGTGTGTGCTGGTGGCGGGCTTGGTGGCAAAGCGGGTACGTGCCGGCTCGTCCAAGGCAAACGAAGCCGGAGCCGAGGCCGACCGCATTCCATATGCTGCGGTCGCTCCGGCGAAGCGGCAGACGATTTCCAACTCACTCTCCATTGCCGGACAATTCATCCCATACCAAAATGTCGAGTTGCACGCCAAGGTTGCGGGCTATATCAGGAATATATACGTCGACATTGGCGACCGGGTGCATACCGGAGAAGTTCTGGCGGTGCTGGAGATTCCGGAACTGGTAGCGCAGGTGGACGAGGCCAAGGCTGAAGTGCACCATGCGGAAGAAGAGATCCAGCGGGCCCAGAGCGAAGTCCTGCGGGCCGTAGCCGACAACGTCGCTCTGCACTCCAATGCGGTGCGATTGGTCAACACCGACAAGGTGCAGCCGGGATTGATTGCGCAGCAGGAGCTCGACGACGCCAACGCCAAAGATCGCGCTTCGCAGGCGCGTGTGGACGCAGCGAAGTCGGCGCTGGCAGCAGCCAAACAGCAACTAGCGGTCGCGCAGGCGGACCAGCAGCACTATGCCGCATTGAGCAACTACTCCAGGATCGTCGCTCCGTATGACGGCGTGGTCACTTGGCGCTTCTCCGATACAGGTTCCCTGGTACAGGCCGGGACGTCGAACACCAGCGGGCTTCCCGTAGTCACGGTGGCGCAGAGCAACGTTCTGCGCCTGCGTATTCCGGTTCCCGAATCGATTGCCGCAAAGGTCCGGATCGGCGATTCGGCCGATGTGCACGTGCAGGCCACCGGCGAGCACTTCACGGGCAAGGTCACGCGCTTCACTGACGCTCTCGATCCTTCCACTCGCACCGAGCAAGTCGAAATCGACGTTTCCAACTCCGACTACCATCTTCAGCCTGGGATGTACGCAGATGTGACGCTGCTTGCCAATAGCCGGGACAACGCTCTAACGGTTCCCATCGAGGCCATCGAACGCCGCGGCGATAAAACCACCGTTCTGGTCTTGGACGATGAAAACCGAATTCAGCGCCGCGATGTGCAGATCGGTGTGCAAAGCTCCAATAACGTCGAGGTCCTGAGCGGCCTGCAGGAAGGTGAGAAAGTGATTGTCGGCAACTTGGGCAGTTATCAGCCGGGCGAGCTTGTGCATCCGAAAGAGAGCGTGTTTACCTCGGATTCGAATAGTGAGGGCGGAAACTAGCCATGTCCGGGTTCGCGATTAAGTATCCGTTCTTTATCCTGATGCTGTGCATCGGCATCATTGTGGTCGGCGTGACCACGGTGTACCGCATGCCCGTAGACCTGTTTCCCGAGATCAAGATCCCAGTGGTCGTGGTCGCCACTTTCTACAGTGGAATGCCGCCGCAGCAGATCGAGGGCGACATTACCGACACCTTCGAGCGCTTCTTCACTCTCGGCAGCAACATTGATCACATCGAGTCGCGCTCACTCACTGGCGTGAGCCTGATCAAGGTTTACTTCCAGCCCGGAACCGATCCCAATGCCGCCGTCAGCCAAATTGCCAATCTCGCGATGGCCGATCTGCGACGCTTGCCGCAAGGTACTCTGCCGCCAGTCGTATTGAAGTTCGACGCTTCCAGTCTTCCCGTCTGCCTGGTGACCTTGCAGGGCAAGGGAATGACGGAGACCCAGCTCCACGATCAGGGGCAATTCAATATTCGCGACCAGATCGGCAATGTGCCGGGGGCTTCAATTCCGCAGCCCTTCGGCGGCAAATACCGTCAGATACAGTTCTACATCGATCCGGTAAAGCTTGAGGCCGCGCAGTTAAGCCCCATGGACGTGGTCAAGACCGTTAACGAGGCGAATTCGATTCTGCCGGCCGGCGATGTACGCATTGGACCGCTGGATTACAACATTTACAGCAACAGCGAACTGCCCAATGCGAAGGACTGGAACGAGGTTCCGCTCAAGGCTATCGGCAACAACGTGCTTCGCTTTGGCGATATCGGACACGCCGAAGACTCCTCCGCCATTCAGTACAACATTGTCCGCGTAGACGGCCAAAAATCGGTTTACCTGCCCATCCTGCGGCAGGGCGGAAACAGCAACACCATTCAGATCGTCAATGGCATTCGGGACCACGTTAAGCATCTGATCGATATCCCGAAGAACCTGATTGCGTCGGTGGTGTTTGATCAGTCGGAATACGTCAAGGTGGCCATCGCCAACGTGCTGCATGAGGGCGGCATGGGTTTGGGCTTGACCGCGCTGATGATCCTCATCTTCCTCGGTTCCATCCGCGGAACCATTTCCGTGCTGTTTTCCATCCCCATCTCCTGCATGGCGGCTTTCCTCCTGATCAATGCTTTCGGCGGCACCATTAACACGATGGCACTGGGCGGCCTCGCGCTGGTGCTGTCGCGGCTGATCGATAACTCAGTGGTAGTTCTGGAAAATATCTTTCGCCACATGGAGGAGGGAGAAGATCCTCGCACCGCCGCGGAGCGTGGTGGCCAGGAAGTGCAATTGGCGGTTTTGGCGGCTACCTTCACCACTGCCATCGTTTTCTTCCCGGTAGTTTTCCTCACCGGCGTCAGTAAGTACCTCTTCACCGGATTGGCTGCCGCAGTCGTATCCGCTTTGGCCGCGTCCTATCTGGTAGCGATGTCGGTGGTGCCGTTGTTCTGCTCGCGTTTCATCAAGTCGGCACACGGCAGTGAAGCCGAAGGCGAGCGCGAGGGGGGCCTGCTGGAGCGCCTGCTGGGACCCTTCAACCGCGGATACGATTATGTTCAAGCCAGGTATCAAGAGGGCCTCGGGAAAGCTCTGGATCGTCCCTGGATGACGGTGGGCGTCATCATGGCAATTTTCGTGCTGAGCCTGGGACTGTCGCCTTTTCTCGGTGTCGCCTATTTCCCGCGCACCGATCCTGGACAGTTCACCATTTACGTCAAGGCGCCGACCGGCACTCGCATCGAGTTGACGAACGACCTCATTGCGCGGGTAGAAGACGATGTCCGAGGCATCGTCGCGCCCAAGGATTTGCGCATGATCGTCTCCAACATCGGAGTGTTTCCCGACCTGTCGGCGATCTACACCACGAACTCGGCGATGCACACCGCCTTCGTGCAGGTGCAACTTCACAAGGAGCACGACACCAGTAGCTTCGCTTATATGAATCGTGTCCGGCAGAAGCTGGCACAGGACTTGCCTCAGGTTTCCACTTACCTCGTGACCGGCGGACTGGTCAGCTCCACGGTGAACCAGGGTTTGCCGGCCCCCATCGACATCCAGGTTACCGGCAACAATCAGCAGGAAGCCTACGACATTGCCCAGCAAATGGCGCAGAAGCTGCGCGGCATGAAGAACGTGAGCGAAGTGCTCATCCCGCAGGATCTGGATTATCCAGGCATACAACTGAACGTTCGTCGCGAAATGACAGCGCGTCTGGGGCTGACCGCCAACGATGTGGTGGATAGTGTCATTACTGCCCTCACCTCGGACAGCATGATCGCTCCCAACTATTGGATCGATCCCCACAGCGGCAACAACTACTTCCTCACGGTGCAGTACACGCCACATCAGATCGGCGCCATGAGCTTGGAGGATTTCAAGCAAATTCCGCTGCACGCTAAGGGCAACGCAATGCCCACTATGTTGGAAAACCTCGCCGACATCAAACTGATCAACACGCCTACGGAAGTCGATCACTATCAGTTGCTACGCGTGATCGATGTCTATGTTCGGCCCCAGGGTGAAGACCTGAGCGCCCTTTCGGGCGACGTTCAGAAGCTCATCGACCAAACCAAGCTGCCGGGAAACATCCGCGTCAAGCTGCGCGGGTCGGTCATCACCATGCGCGAATCGTTCCTGAGTTTTGCAGTTGGCTTGGCTCTTTCCATCGTGCTGGTGTATCTGATTCTGATGGCGCAGTTCGCCTCCTTCAGCGATCCGTTCCTCATCCTGCTGGCAGTGCCGCCGGGATTCACGGGCGTGATTCTGTTCCTGCTGATGACCCACACCACCATCAACATCATGTCGCTGATGGGAGTCATGATGATGATCGGGATCGTAGTGTCAGACTCGATTCTGATTGTCGAGTTCACCCGTGAGCTGCGGCGCCGCGGCGAGCCTTTGCACGATGCCATCATGAATGCCTGCCGCATTCGTCTGCGCCCCATCATGATGACGACCTTCGCAACCTTTCTGGGACTCATCCCGCTGGCTCTGGCGCTGGAAACGGGAAGCGAACAGTACGCTCCGCTGGCCCGCGCCATCATTGGTGGGTTGATGTTCTCGTTCATCGTGACCCTCTTCCTGGTGCCGGCGGCGTACTACTTGATGTATCGCGGAAAAGAGCAACAAGAGCCACGGCAGGAGGTGCAGGCTTGAGAAGCAAGACCCTCTGGCTTGTGGTTCCCGTTGTGCTGAGCAGTGTTTCTCTGGCGGCGCAGATGGCGCCACCGGCTCCGCCGCCAACCGCGCCCGCCCAGGCGGCGCCTCCTGCGTCCCCGTTAAGCGCACCGGCACAGACGCTGAGGTCTCCGCAAGAATTACCAGAGCAGCAGCCGCAGGCACCGGTGCCGCAACCGATTACGTTGCCAACCCAAGTGCAGTTGCCCACGACGGGCGCCTTACGCCGCTTGACTATCCAGGATGCCGAGGCGCTGGCGATCAAGAACAATCCCCAGATCTCCGTAAACCGCCTGCTTTATCTGGCGTCGAATCAGGTCACGCGGGAGCAGCAATCGGCTTACTATCCCACCGTATCGGCAAATCTGACCGGCGTCGACGCCAACCAGGGCTCACGCCTGGCTGCCGGCATTATCAATAGCCCGACGCTTCTGACGCGTGCGGCTGGCGGTCTTGTTCTTTCGCAGTTGATCACCGATTTTGGGCGCACCAACAATCTGGTCGCCACGGCCGCGCTGCGAGCGAAAGCTGCCGACATGAATCGGGCAGCCACGGTCGACGATATCAAGCTGGCGGTCGATCAGGCCTTCTATAACGCGCTACAGGATGCTGCACTTGTGAAGGTGGCCGAGGAGACCGTGCATGAGCGGCAGGTCGTGTCCACCCAGATTACGACTCTCTATAACAACCGGCTGCGCTCGGAGGTCGATGTCAGTTTTGCCGACGCCAACCTGGCGCAGGCCCAGCTTCTGTTGCTGGACGCGCAGAACAACTACCAGGCTGCGCTCTCCATGCTTTCGCAGGTCTTGGGTTATTTTTCGCAACAGCAATTTGAGCTGGTGGAAACCGAGACCGAAGTGCAGCGCCCGCCTGACTCGGCCAGTCAACTGGAGGATGAGGCGTTTAGCAACCGGCCGGAGATCGCGGCCCAAAGCTACGAATTTCAAGCCGCGCAGCATTTCCAGAAGGCGGAGCGCGATCAGCTCTTTCCCACCATCGAGGCCTTAGGCGTTTGGGGCAAGACGCCGTACGGCAGCACGCTGAACGGCGCTCCGGCATTTACCTACAATTGGTATGGGGCCGTGGGCGTCAACGTGAGCGTGCCCATCTTCAACGGCTTTCTTTATCCTGCGCAGTCGAAGGAAGCGGGGCTGCGAGCGCAGGCGGCCGACGAGCAACTGCGTGACCTGAAAGACCGGATCGCCAACGATGTCCGCACCAGTTGGCTGAACACCATCACGGCTTACAACCGCATTGCCGTCAGCCAGCAGTTCGTGGACGAGACCAACCTTGCCCTCAAATTGTCGCAGGAACGTTATAACCTGGGACTGAGCTCGATTGTGGAGCTGAGCCAGGCACAACTGCAACAGACGCAGGCGCAAATCGAGTTTGCCGCCGCCAAATATCAGTACCGCATAGCGCAGTCGGTTTTGCGCTTCCAGATTGCGGCGCCGTAGGGGCCGGAGCGCTTAGATCGCTGGCCGCCGCGGCGTGATTCTGATGATGTTGCGGGCAACCTCGACGTGACGAGTGGGATACGCGGACTCAATCGAGGCGATCAGTTCCGGAAGGGTGGGCGAGCCGCCTTGGCCGTTGACGCCGTCGGCGTCGTCCATCAGGATAACGTGATCGGGAATTCGATCGGCGAGAATTGCATGCAGCTCAGAACCTAACCGGTTGGGATTGCCAAGGTTCCCGCCCCAGCCGCAGTAGCCCGCGTCCAGCCACCACAGGCAACGCTCATGCAGCCATGGCAGCAGCATCGGCACAGCGCTCTGACTGTCGCCCTGAATGATTTCCACGTGCGAGTGCTTGCGGAAGCGCTTTTGCGCCAGACGCGCCAGTCGAGGGTCGAACTCAATGGAGTAGATCCGGCGAAAGCGGTGGGCGAGCGCGGCGATCATCTCGCCGTAGTAGGTTCCGGTTTCGACGAGGGTGGTCAGCCCGAACGCCTGGGCGTACTCGGTGACCGTCCGCTGCTTGATGACGTGGGGAATCCGGCGTGGCTCGCCGCGCAGCTTCCACCACCAATAGTCTGGATAGTGGCCCACTTGCTTGAAGCCGGCGTAGAGCGGCGACTGCTTCAGCAGCGAGCGTAGGGAACTGGTGGAACGCGTTTGCGGCGGCATGGTCGTGAAGTCACAGAGTAGCAGGGCGGGCTTCGATTACCGTAGGGCGTTGTTTACGATCTGCTGGGCCTCTTCCACGATCGCTTCCAGATGGGATTCGTCCTTGAAGCTCTCGGCATAAATCTTGTAGAGGTTTTCGGTACCCGAGGGCCGCGCAGCAAACCAGCCGGTGACGCTGACGACCTTCAGTCCGCCGATCTCGGCCCCGTTGCCCGGCGCGCGCGTGAGTTTCGCGGTGATCGGCTCGCCCGCCAGTGTCGATTCCTTCACTAACTCCGGAGGCAGCTTCTCGAGCTTCGTCTTCTGCTCGGGAGTTGCGGGCGCATCGATGCGGGTGTAGTGCGGCATGCCAAACTCCGCGGCCAACACGCGGAAATGCTCGCCCGGATCTTTGCCGGTGCGCGACGCGATCTCAGCAGCCAGCAGATCCATGATCAGGCCGTCCTTGTCGGTAGTCCACACCGCACCGTCGCGGCGCAGGAAACTCGCTCCGGCACTTTCTTCTCCGCCGAAACAGCAGGAGCCATCGAACAGCCCAGGCGCAAACCACTTGAAGCCGACTGGAACTTCCCAGAGCTTGCGGCCAAGCTTGTTGACCACGCGATCGATCATGCTGCTGCTGACCAGCGTCTTGCCCACCACCGCGTGCCCGGGCCACTGCTCGCGATGCGACAACAGATACTGGATGGCAACAGCAAGGTAATGATTAGGATTCATCAACCCCGCGGACGGCGTCACGATGCCGTGGCGATCGGCATCCGTGTCATTGGCGAATGCGACCTGGTACTGATCTTTGAGGCCGACCAAACGCGCCATGGCATACGGGCTGGAGCAGTCCATGCGAATCTTGCCGTCATGATCGACGGTCATGAAGGAGAATGTCGGATCGATTACAGGATTGACGATCGCAATATCGAGTCCGTAGACGGAGTTAATCGGCTCCCAATACGGCTCCGAGGCGCCCCCCAGCGGATCGACCGCCAACCTGAGGCCGGCTGAGCGTATGATCTCCATGTCAACGACGTTCTTCAGGTCGTTCACATACGGCAGCACAAAATCGTCCTGGTGCGTGCTGGACGACTTAATTGCGGTGCCATAGGACACGCGCTTTACGCCGGCATTGTTGCTTCTCAGCAGTTCGTTGGCGCGCTCTTCAATCCAGCCGGTGACGTCGGTGTCGGCGGGACCGCCGTTCGTCGGGTTGTATTTGAAGCCGCCGTCTTCCGGGGGATTATGCGACGGCGTGATGACAACTCCGTCGGCAAGGTGGTCCTTGCGGCCGCGGTTGTAAATTAAAATAGCGCGCGAGATGACTGGCGTAGGCGTAAAGCCGTCGTCCCGCTGGATGATGGTTTCGACATTATTGGCAGCCAGGACTTCTAGCGCCGTGCGCTGCGCAGGCGCGGAAAGCGCGTGCGTGTCCTTGCCCATGTAGAGCGGCCCGTCAGTGCGTTGGCTGCGGCGAAAATCACAGATGGCCTGGGTGATTGCCAGGATGTGCGCTTCGGTGAATGTTCCGCGCAGCGATGAGCCACGGTGTCCGCTGGTCCCGAAGATGACCAACTGATTGGGATCGCTGACGTCGGGACGATTCTCGTAATAATCGCGCTCCAGGCGAACGAGATCGACCAGCATTTCCTTTGGCGCTGGCTTGCCCGCAAGGGGCGACAATCCCCCTTGTGTCTTGAGATCAGTAGTCATCGATCATTGCTGGCGGCGCATCGTCGCTGCTTGTCTATCATAATTGCATTCTCAGGATAGCAAGCCGTGCAGGCGAACGAGATAATCTTACTGCGAACACGATCTCACCAGAGGCGTCTCATAAACCGTTCCGGGGACGTGTCAGGGCACGACTTTAAGTCGTGCCGAACAGGCCTAACAAGGAATCAGGGCTTCAGCCCCTGCAAAATAATGGTCTGCAGGGGCTATTGCCCGAATTCCTCAATGGTCGGACGGCACGGCTGAAGCCGTGCCCTGACACAAGGCGATTTATGAGGTGGTTTTACTGATTTCCAGCTGAAGAAAAATAGTGGGTGAAATTTCTCGATGGGTGTATAGTGTGGGCCTTGACACCTGAAACGGGACTCCAGACATTGAACGATGGGAAGCGCACGGCTAACGAAGCCATGCGCCCAGCATGGCTCAAGATTGTTTGCTCACCGGCCTGGATGGTACTGGTCGGGCTGATCGTGCGCGTGCTCTTGATCATGGTTGCGCACTCCTACCGCCGTATTGCCATCGACCGTCTTGGGGACGTCAACGAGATGGAGCGCCTCGCCTATTCGCTGGCCACGGGCCACGGTTTCAGCTCGCCTTACGCGGTCGATACCGGCCCTTCCGCCTGGAACCCACCGGTTTATCCCTGGGTGGTTTCGCTGGCGTTTCGCGCCTTCGGCGTCTACTCCTATGCCGCCGGGTTTGCCGTACTGGTGTTCAATAGCATCTTCTCTGCGCTGACCAGTTGGACCGTCTATCAGATTGCGCGCCGCGTCTTCAACAAAACCATTGCCGTCTGGTCAGGATGGATTTGGGCCTTCCTGCCCTACGCCATCTATTTTTCCGTGGGCTGGATCTGGGAAGTAACCTTGTCGGCGTTTCTGCTCAGCCTGCTGTTCTGGCTCACGCTGAAAATGGAAGACGACAGCCGGCTGCGGTCCTGGTTCGGCTATGGGCTGCTATGGGGGCTGGCCGCACTGACCAATACGGCTGTGCTGGCGTGGCTTCCTTTCTCCGGCTGCTGGCTGGCCTACCAATTGCATCGCCGCGGCAAGCGCTTCCTGGCCCCCGTGGTGTTTAGCGCGGCGGTCTTCTGGATGACGTTGATGCCGTGGCTGGTACGCGATTATCGCGTGTTCGGCGAGCCAATCTTCATCCGCGACAACTTCGGCAATGAATTGCGCGTGGGCAACAATCCGCTCGCCGAAGGCTGGGTAGTCCCCAGCTACCACGCCGGTAGCAACCCGTCTCTCTTGAGCTTGTACCAGCAGATGGGAGAAGCCGAGATCAACGCCGAACAGGCCCATCAGGCGAAAGCATGGATCGCCCAGCATCCGCAGAGGTTCGTGGTGCTATGCTTCCGCCGGTTCTTCTACTTTTGGGCCGGCGTTCCCGTAACCTGGACTGGCCTTCCCCGGACCGGGTTGGAGCGGGTAGAAAACTGGGTCTTCCTGGTGACGTCCTTAGTGGGCATCGGCGGGCTGTTGCTGGCCCTTAAACGGCGCGTGCACGGCGGATTTCTGTTTGCCACCCTGGTGGGCTTCTATCCCTTGGTTTACTACCTTACTTTCCCGCAGACCCGGTATCGGCATGCCATCGATCCGGAACTGATGATACTTGCGGTATTCCTGCTTTTGTCTATTTCAGCTCGCTTCCTACCTCAGCGCCAATCTTGAAGCTGAACGATGCCGGAATCGATGTCCTGGACGTGGGCCAATGTACGCCGCAGGACATGCGGGTCCGGGGCGGTTACGGTTTGCAGCCGCTCATGCTAACCGCCGTAACTGGTAATGCCGCCGCTTTCTTGCCGGCATGAGTCGCATTGAAGGCGGGAATGTCTTGCGCATTGAGCTGCGACCACAGCGCCAGAACTTTATCGAGCGCATCGCAGTTTTGTTGGACCGCTGCCCGAACCGTGTCCGCCGGACGCATGTCGGCGCTCTCAACGCTGAAGATCAGTCGAGCCAGCTCGCGATTGATCGGCCCGAAGCCGGGCGCGGTGCGAGTGCCGTTCCGGGTGGCCTCGATTTTCTTATCAAGCGCGTCGACCGCTTCCTTGAGCTTCTTTAGCTTGTCGCTGCTGATTGACTTCTTCCGTTCGGCCAGCGCCGCGCGCAATCCTGCGACCTGGTGGTAGGCGTCGTAGCTTGCCTTCATCCCGCGCGTGATCTGCAACGCGAGATCACGCTGCTCCACCAGATCGGACTGCGTCGCGTGGGTGCGAGGATCGGGTTCGACGGTGAGCTCCGCCACCGAAGTTGTGCCGGCATAGTGCAGCTTCAGGTTGTATTTGCCCGGAACGACCAGCGGCCCGCGCGGTTGCACGCGCGGAGTAAGGCCGGGAACGGCGTGGTCAGCCAGGGTGTATTCGGTGTACTCCAGAAGGTCGTCGAAATAGCCATACGGAAGCGTGAGGGGCGGCGGATAACGCAGGTCCCAGGCAAAGCGATTCACGCCGGCCGATTTCGACAGCGCCGCGGGAGGAGCGAACCAGTATTCCGGAGCGTTCGCCGGCGGAAGATCAATCGGCTTCGCTTGGCTGGAGTATTTTGCGATTTCGGCGCCCTTGTCATCGTAGATCGTCAGCGTCAACTCGCTGGTGGCCGCGTTTTTCAGGTAGTAGTCGATGATGGCCCCATCAGGCGGATTCTGGCCGGCGGGCGTTTCGGGCGGAAATGGCGTGTCCTGATAATTGTCCCAACGCACGCGGATCCCGTTCGCGGGAGAAAAGAGATAGACACTTGCGGCGGTGACCTTTGGATCGATCTCGCGTATGGGCGTCACGTCGTCCAGGATCCACAAACCGCGTCCAAAGGTTGAGATGGCCAGATCGTTCCCGTGGACCGTGAGGTCGGTGATGGGAGTTGGCGGAAGGTTCAGCGAGAGCGGATGCCAGCGCTCGCCGTCATCCCATGAGATAAACACACCGGTATCGGTTCCGGCGTAGAGCAGCCTTTTCCGCTTGGGGTCTTCGCGGACTACGCGAACCATTTCATCCTGAGGGAAGCCGTTGACGATCTTCTGCCAGGTGTGCCCGTAATCATGGGTGCGAAAGATAGCCGGAGGAGTGGACTCGCGCGTTCCGCCGACGGTCAGGTAGGCAGTGGCCGCGTCATGATGCGAAGCTTCGACATAGAGGATCTGGGTGGGCTCGGTCAGTCCAGGCGGACTGACGTTTTGCCAGGTCGCTCCTGCGTCGCGCGTGAGCTGCACCAGTCGATTGCTAGTCCCAGCCCAGATTTCACCTGCTTCGAGCGGAGAAGGCGACAGCGAGGTAATGGCCGGTGGAGCCTCCTGGCCGGGTGGGGGCTTCTCTCCTTCTTTCACTTCTTTCTCCACATAGCCGGTCAAGTCAGGACTGATCTCGTGCCAACTGCTCCCGCCGTCGGAGGTCTTCAGCACCATCTGCATTCCCAGATACAGTACCGATGGATCCTGCGGCGAGAACACCAGCGGCGGCATGCTTCCGGCGCGATACTTTTGCCCCCGCTCCAACACGACCGCGATTTCGCCGGTCGACTTGTCATAGCGAACCACGGAGCCATACCAGCCGCCGCTGTAAACGAAGTTTGCGTTTGCTGGATCGGGAGTAATGTAGGCGTACTCAAAGCCGCCGATGGAGTACCAGTCCTGAAGCAGGATCTCGCCGTAGTCGCTGCGGCTCAAAACGCCAGCGGTGCCGCTGTCCTGCTGCGCGCCATAGACGCGATAAGGAAACAGGTTGTCAGTCGAGACGTGGTAGAACTGCCCGGTCGGCTGGTTATACCAGGAAGTCCAGGTCTTGCCGGCGTCGACGCTGACAATCGCGCCCTGATCGACACCAAGAATCATGCGCGCTGCGTTTTGCGGATCGATCCACAGGACGTGGAAATCGTCGCCGCTGGGCGCCCCGACATAGGCCTCGAAGGTCTTCCCGCCGTCGGTGGAGCGATAGAGCGAAGTCTGCGCCACATAGAGAACATCGGGATTGCGCGGATCGGCGAAGACGCGGCTGAAGTAGAGACTGCCGATGACGCGCGGGTCCTTGCTGGACTGATACCAGTTCGCGCCGCCATCGTCGGAACGGTAGAAGCCCTGATCGAGGATTGCGTATAAGCGGCGTCCGCCTGTCCCGGAGGCGACGGTTATGCCCAACCTTCCGCGCGCTTTGTCAGGCAGACCTTTGCTCTCCAGAGGAGCCCAGGTTGAGCCGCCGTCGCTGGACTTGATGATGTCGGAGGTGTCGGCTACCGCGGATCGTGCCGAGCCCCACGAGGGATGAAAGACCGACGCGTAAAGAGTCTGCGGATTGTCGGGATCGGTGCACATGTCGACCACGCCGATTGTTGCGTCGTTGGTGTAGACCTTCTTCCAGGTTTTACCGGCGTCCTCGGTTCGGAAGATTCCGCGATTGGCAGTCATCGCCGACGTCGCCAGCGGCCTCCAAAAGATGCCGACTCCGACGGAGTTCGCAGCTACCACGACGACGTCGGGGTTCTGCGGATCGACAATGATCGCCTGGATATAGCTCACGTCATCGAGTCCGACACTACTCCATGTCACACCGCTATCGGACGACCGGTAGAGTCCCTTGCCCGGCGTCTGCTCTCCCGTGCCAACGTAAATAATGTTGGAGGACGACGGTGCTACCGCCAGAGCTCCGATGGATGCAACGCGCACGTTGTCGAGGATGGGATGCCAGACGCGTCCGC